>Ga0307510_10010161_pt1 | contig 11193 bp, 8 predicted proteins | sample 12_EM_MG_FD_207224 | JGI IMG/M metagenome (GOLD analysis project Ga0307510, IMG submission 207224) | Populus trichocarpa ectomycorrhiza microbial communities from riparian zone in the Pacific Northwest, United States - 12_EM | ecosystem: Host-associated > Plants > Roots > Unclassified | place... | reverse complement strand
CGTTCGGAATGATGTTGATGCGCGCGAGATTGAGATCGTAGTCGATCATTTCCTGGCTGAGCTTGTTGCGCGCCTCGGCCTTGAGCGTGGCGACTTCCGCCTCGGCCTGACCGAGCGCCTTGACGCCCGCGGCCCGGGTGGTGGCCGCATTGGCGTCCGCCTGTGCCAGTACATTGATGGCTTCCGCCTTGTTGTTGGCTGCCTGATTTTCGGCCTCCGCCATCACCGTGATCGGCATTGCCTCGGTTTCGGCGGCCTTTCGCGCCGCGATCACGTTGATGATCTTGTCGCGCTCGGCGATTTCGGTGGCGCGTGCGGTGGTGACCTTTTCTTCGGCCGCAATCGCCAGCGCCCGTGCGGTCTCGGCAATGGTCTGCGCTTCCGATTGCTCCTTGCTCTTAGCCGCAACCGTAATGGCGCTTTCCTGCGCGACAATCTGCAGATCGCGCTCCATTTCGGTATTGCGGCGCTTCACCGCGAGATCGGCTTCGATCTTGCGGGTGTCGCGCAACTGGTTGGCTTCGGTCTGCTTGTTGGCGACGGCCAGTTCCTGCTGAATGCGGTATTCAGCTTCGTTCTGCAGCGCGGTCTGCTCGACCTGGGCGGTCTGCGCACGCATCGCGGCGGTCTTGTTGGCGATATCGCGCTGCTGCGCCAGTTCCGCCTCGCGCTTGGTGGATTCGATCGTCAGCGTGGTCTGGCGAGCGACCAGGTCCTGCTGCGCGATGTTCACCTCGGTGGTGCGGACGATCTGGTTGCGCTCCTGCTCGCGCTCCCGGGTGATCCTGGTGAGCGTCGTCAGGCCGTGCGCGTCGAAGAAATTGCTCGGGTTGAAATGCTTGATGTCGCTCTGGTCGAGCCGCGTCAGCGACACTGACTCGAGCTCGAGGCCGTTGTTCTGGATGTCGGCGCCGACCGCTTCCTGCACGGATTTGACGAAGATTGCACGCTGTTCCTGCAACTCTTCGAGGTTCATGGTGGCGGCCACCGAACGCAGGCCGTCGACGAATTTGGCCTCGATCAGCTCGCGCAGTTCGCCGGTATTGTTGGTGCGGCTGCCCAGCGTCTGCGCGGCGAGCGCGATCGATGAGCTGTCGGGTTTGACGCGCAAATAGAATTCGGCGCCGATGTCGACGCGCATGCGATCCTTGGTGATCAGTGAATCCGGGCCGCCGCGGGCGACCTCGAGCCGTAGCGTCTTCAGGTTGACGGCGGCGGTCGAATGGAAAACCGGAAGCACGATGGAGCCGCCGTCGAGGACGACCTTCTGGCCGCCGAGGCCGGTGCGGACGTAGGCTTCGTCACGCGTCGAGCGGCGATAGAGTTTGGCAAGCAAGAGGCCGATAACAAGAACAACGAGAACGCCAATAGCGACGGGTACTGCAAGTTCCCACATATTTATGCCCTGCGTGATGTTTGCTGTTGGGTAATAAGGTCGGCTGGTGCGGAAATGGCGATGAAACTTCTCGCGTCGCGGTCGACCAGCAGGACGCTGGCGCCGACCGGAAGCGGCGTGGATTCGGGACTGGCGCGTGCGGCCACACTATGCCAGTTGCCGAAGACATCCTTGAGACGGACCTTGCCGGGCAGTCCCTGGTCGAGCGGGCCGATCGAAACTTCGCCGACGTGGCCGACGAAATCGGCCTCGTCCACCACATAGGTTTCGTCGCGCGGGATGATGCGGGCGATGCCGCGGCTGGTGAAGCGGATCGCCGGCAGGCTGATGGCTATGGCGGCAAGCGCTGCGAGCGTGACCGGCACGGCGGTGCCGACGCTGTGCGCGACAGCCTGCAGCAGGAAGCCTGAGATCGCGAACACCCCGAGTGCCAGGATCATCAGGATCAACAGCGGCAGCCGTCCCGCATTGATCCAGAGGAACAAGCCGTCGATGGCGCTGTGGCTCTCGGTTTCGAGCGCAAAATCCTTGCCGATGAGTTCGCTGATCGAAAAACCCACGATCATCGTCAGCAATTCGATCCCGCCCAGGGTGACCATGATCGCGGCGGATATCGCGAACGGACGAACGTCGGGCGCCAGCAGGATATCGGTCACTGCGCTCATTGCTGCGATTTGATCCTTTCAAGCCTTGCTGCGATTTCCTTTTCGCGATGCAACCGGTCGAGTTCGTCCAACTCCTTGTCGCCGAGCACGCTTGCAGCGGGCACGCCGGTGACGCGTGCGATTGCCGCCATGGCTCGATCGGTACTCATCATGTTAGTCGTGGGAGCCGCCCGGCCGGGTTCAAGTGGCGCGTGCTGCAGGAGGCTCGCTTCGAGATCGGCGAGGCGGGTTTCGGCTTCACGTCGCGCGGCAAGCATCGCCTGCAAGGCCTTGGTCTGCTCATCGATTTCGAGTTCGACGAAATCCATCGCGCGTTCGAGCGCAATGGTCTGGGACTCCAGATCAATTTGCCGTGCGACGCCGGCGCGCGCGAGATCCTCGCGGTTTTCTGCAACCGCCAGTCGAATTTTGTCGTTCAGTCCCGCGACTTCGGCGTCGAGCTCTTCGCGCCGCCGCTTGAGGCGGAATTCCTCGGCCCGCGATTTGCCGAGCGCGTAGCGCGCTTCGTCGGCGCCGGCGTCGATCTCGCGGATGGCCTGTTTGACGAGCGCGAGCTTGTTGCTGTTCTCGGCGTTGTCGATGGTCTGGCTCGCGATGGCGGCAAGAAGCCGGCCCATACGTGCAAGGATGCCTTCGTGAAGCATGGTCTTCTCCTCCGGTTGAATTGATTTCGATTTGACGGCGATCTGGATTTCGTAAGCGTGGCCGTCTGAGACCAAATGAGCCGGGAAGGGACTTTCCCAGCCGGCAAGGTAGCCCGGCACATCGAACGGGACCAAGACGCGTCCCTGGACAGTGCTAATGGTCAGTGAAGTTGGTCCCTTGATCGCAAACAACTTGTCGTCGAGCGGAATCCTGCGCACGGCGGTACCAGCCACATAGCCAGCGCGGTCGCGGAGGCCGAGCGTCACCAGCCGCGCCGGCAGGCCGGTCTCGACGCGGATTTTTTCGTAAGCTTGGGCGTGGAGGGCGACGAGGTTGGCGCCGACTGGCGCAACCTCGGCGAGGATCGCCATCATCCGGTCGTAGGCGGCAAAGGTCGCCTCGACGGCGGCGATGCCGGCCTCGTCGGGGGCGAGGGCGTATCGCAGCGTGGCCGTGGGCGTCTCGACCGGGATCTTGATCATGCTTTCAGCATAAAGCACTTCCTCAGTGCTTTCGAGATGTCGTGCCGGTATCATTTTCGTGATTGCTAGATGCAGTTGCAAATGAGTTGCAATAAGGATGGATATCGGTCATCTTGCTGAAATGGATGCCCGAACGCCTGCACTTGGCTCGAAGCCCCCGATTGAGAGTGTACCGATGACCGACACGACTGCCGCCGGCTGGCGCGCGGACGCCGCCGCTGGCACCCAGAAGAGCCTGCCCGAGGTCAATTCGACCATTTCGGTGCCCTTTGGCGGGCATTGGTCGCGCCGGCTGCTGGCCTTCCTTGGTCCCGGCTACCTAGTCTCCGTCGGTTACATGGACCCCGGCAACTGGGCCACCGACCTCGCGGGCGGTTCGAAGTTTGGCTACACGCTGCTCTCGGTGATCCTGCTGTCGAACCTGATGGCGATCCTGTTGCAGGCGCTCGCCGCGCGGCTTGGCATCGTCACTGACCGCGACCTCGCGCAGGCCTGCCGTGCCAGCTTTTCGCGCCCCGTCAACTTCATGCTCTGGCTGGCCTGCGAGGCCGCCATCATCGCCTGCGATCTCGCCGAGGTCATCGGCACCGCGATCGCACTCAAATTGCTGTTCGGCATTCCCCTGATCGGCGGCGCGCTGATCACCGCGCTCGACGCCTTCCTGCTGCTGCTGTTGATGAACAAGGGCTTTCGCTTCCTCGAAGCCTTCGTGATCTCGCTGTTGATCGTGATCGCGATCTGCTTTGCGATCCAGATCGGGGCGGCGGCGCCGCCGGTGGCGGCAGTCCTGAAGGGCTTTATGCCGTCGACCGAGATCGTCACCAACCCTGAAATGCTCTACATCGCCATCGGCATCATCGGCGCCACCGTGATGCCGCATAACCTCTATCTGCATTCCTCAATCGTTCAGACCCGCGCCTATGAACGGAACGACGAGGGCCGCCGCGAGGCGATCAAATGGGCGACGACGGACTCAACCATCGCCTTGATGCTGGCGCTGTTCATCAACGCCGCGATCCTGATCGTCGCCGCCGCCACCTTCCATGCGAGCGGCCGCACCGAAGTGGCCGAAATCGGCCAGGCGTTTGAATTGTTGTCGCCGCTGCTTGGCCTCGGGATCGCCTCCACCCTGTTCGCGATAGCGCTGCTCGCCTCCGGCCTGAACTCGACGGTGACGGCGACGCTGGCCGGCCAGATCGTGATGGAGGGCTTTCTGCATCTGCGGCTGCCGAGCTGGGCGCGGCGGCTGCTGACGCGCGGTATCGCCATCGTTCCGGTCGTGATCGTTACCGCGTTTTATGGCGAGCGCGGCACCAGCCAGCTTTTGGTATTCAGCCAGGTCATCCTGTCGATGCAACTGCCGTTCGCGGTGATCCCGCTGGTGAGGTTCGTTTCCGACCGGCGCAAGATGGGCGATTTCGCGATCTCCCGTTCGGTCGCCGCGGTGGCGTGGATCGTCGCCGCGATCATCGTCGCGCTGAACGTAAAACTCTTGTTCGAGACGTTCTTCGGCTGAGACGCTTCGGCCTCACGCGTCGCTGGGCTGATTGCCTGCAATCGCCCTGCGAACCATCTGTGCGAGGTCGCCGGCGCGGAATGGCTTCGATAGTAGCAGTACGCCGGGGTCGAGCCGGCCGTGATGCACGATCGCATTCTCGGTATAGCCGGACATGAAAAGCACCTTGAGGTTCGGCCGCCGCCGCTGGGCTGTGTCAGCGACCTGCTTGCCCGTCAGCGCACCCGGCAGGATCACGTCGGTCAGCAGCAGGTCGATCCCGGAGCCATCGTCGAGAGCGGCCAGGGCTTCCCTGCCATTCCCGGCCAGTCGCGTCCGGTAACCCAGCTGCCGCAACTGCTGCACGACGAAATCGCGCACCATCGCGTCGTCCTCGACCACCAGCACGGTCTCGTTGCCGGTCTGGTCCAGTTCGGCCGCCGTGGCGGGAGCCTCCACATGCGCCGTGGTCTCGCTTCGCGGCAAATAGAGTTTTACGGTCGTACCGTGCCCGACTTCGCTGTAGATCTTGATGTGGCCATTCGACTGCTTGATGAAGCCGTAGACCATGCTTAATCCGAGCCCGGTTCCTTTGCCGGTTTCCTTGGTCGTGAAAAACGGTTCGAACACGCGATCGAGTATGGCGGCAGGAATGCCTGAACCGGTATCGCTGACGGCCAGCAGGACATAGGCGCCGGGTTTGGCATCCGCGTTCAGCCGCGCGTAGTGCTCATCCAGTACGACGTTGCCGGTCTCTATCGTCAGCTTGCCGCCTTGCGTCATGGAATCGCGCGCGTTCACCGCCAGGTTGACCAGCGCGGCCTGCAATTGCGCGGGATCGACCATGGTCAGCCAGATCTTGCGTTCCGGGCTGGTTTCCAGCTCGACCTGTTCGCCGAGCGTTCGCCGCAGCAGATGGTCGGTTTCCATAACGATCTCGTTCAGATTGACCACGCGCGGTTGCAGCGGCTGCTTTCGCGAGAAGGCCAGCAGGCTGCGCACGAGATCGGCGCCGCGATCGGCTGCCTTCAGCGCGATCTCGGCCGTCTCGCGGGCGCGCGCGTCCGCGCCGGGCCATTCGGCCAGCATGTCCAGATTGCCGATGATCACGGTCAGGAGGTTATTGAAGTCGTGGGCGACGCCGCCGGTGAGCTGGCCGACGCCTTCCATCTTGAGCGCCTGCGCGAGTTGGCGTTCCGCCATCCGGCGATCGGTCACATCCTGGCAGATGGCGACGACGCCAGCCGCAGCGGCGCGCGTGCCATTGTCCTGAAACCCTTCGGACCAGATGATGCGCACGCTGCCATCCGGGCGCGCGATGCGAAATTCCTGGCGATACGGCCCGTCGCCTTTGGCACAGCGCGCGATCGTTTGGTTGAGGGGCCGGCGGTCGGCTTCGTGCACGGCCGCAAGGAACGCCGGCAGCGGAATTTCCTCGACGGGCTCCGGCCAGCCGAAAATGGCGGCGATCTGCGGCGACGGCCGGACCATGCGGGTCGCGATGTCGAAGGTGACGGCGCCCATGTGCGCGATCGACTCGGCCAGCAGCAACTGCCGCTCCCGGCTTGCCAGCCGCAATGTCGCGGCGTGGCGCGCCCGCAGCAATTGCAGGATCGTCGCGGTCGCAATTGCGAGAACTAGAAGCTCCGCGGCGAGGAGGCCGCCATCGACGGCGAGTTTGTTGCGCCATTCCGCGGACGCCGCCTTGCGATCGAGAGAGACTGCAAGCAGCAGTCCGGGCGATGGCAGGGCATGGAAGGCGGTGATGAGGGGACGCTCGTTGGGGCCGGACTCCTCGTCCAGCAGGCCGCTGGCTTTGCCGGCCCGAAAAGCCCGGTAGACCGGGTCTTCCAGCGCGGGTTCGCCGATCGGGTCGCGTGATGACGGCTCGCGAAACAGAACCTGTCCGTCAGGATGCAGGATGCGGATCAGCCCGCCGGGACCGACATCGATCGAGTGGTAGAATTCGCGCAGCTGCGGCAAGCGCATCGTGGCGACAGCTACGCCCTGGAACGTGTCAGCCGGCCCTTCCAGCCGTCGCCCGAGAGGGATCAGCATCTCACCGGTCACGCCCTTGAAGGGTCTGTCCGCCACCATTCCGGCATTCGCCTGGCGGCGGAGGGTCTGAAACAAATAGAGATCCTGCCGCGACTGACCCAGCACGTTCGCGACCGTCGAATGCCGGATGACGCCTTGGCTATCGGTAACGCTCAGCGATCCCGTGTTTGACAGGCCGGCGATCGCGCCCGTCAGCACGGCATTCCAGTCGCCGGCATCGCCGGACGGACCGCCCAGTCGCGCGCTGGCTGCTCCGATCTGCACCAGCGAGGCATCGAGCGCAGCCACCGCCTCCTGCATGTGGGCGCTCAGAATGTAGACCAGGTTGGTCGCCCGCCGTTCGGCCTCGGTGCGGGCCGTGCGATAGCCGTTCCAGGCCTGGAAGGCCTGCACGGCGAGAAGCGCCAGCGCGAACGTGACTGCTGCGAAGACGATCCGCCGCTGCAGCCAGTCGTAAGATGCTTGAGCTGGCATCGTGGCGGCCGAAGGGCCCGGTTCGTTCATGAGGGCTAGCTGCTCCAGCGACCGTCCCGCGTGTGAATCGCCCATCGACCCTTATCACGACCCAATACTACAGGTTGAAGGGATACGGTCGAGGATGCCGATGACAGGCTTGCGAATACAGACTTGAAGGTGTCGGGATGTGGTGTCGCTGATGGCAGGGATTCGGCGCGGCATGAATCTGAGCCGTTGGATCGCTGCTCAGTCCTGCGGCTCAGACAGCATTTCGCCCGATGCGTCGATCCGCAGCCAGCCTGACGGCGCCAGCCGCTGCTGCGGCAGGAAGCGGCCCTTGTAGTCCATCTTCTTGGAGCCCTCGATCCAGTAGCCGAGATAGACGTAAGGCAGCCCGAGCCTGCGGGCGCGGGTGATGTGATCGAGGATCATGAACGTGCCGAGCGAGCGGCTCTGCTGCGACGGCTCGAAGAACGAATACACCATCGACAGCCCGTCACTGAGCACGTCGGTCAGCGCCACCGCGATCAGCTCCTCGCCGCGGCCGGTGATGCCGGTATCGATACCGCGCTTGCGGTATTCGATGATGCGGGTTTCGACATGGCTGTCCTCCACCATCATCGCGTAGTCGAGCACGGTCATGTCGGCCATGCCGCCATGGCGGTGGCGCTTGTCGAGGTAGGCGCGGAACACCGAATACTGCTCCGACGTCGGCACGGCGCTGCGCTGTTCGCCGACGATGTCGGCATTGCGCGCCAAAACCTTCTTGAAATTGCGCGAGGGGCGGAATTCGTTGGCGACCACCCGCACGGAGACGCAGGCGCGGCACTGGTCGCAGGCCGGGCGGTAGGCGATCGACTGGCTGCGGCGGAATCCGCCATGGGTCAGGAGGTCGTTGAGGTCGCCGGCCTTGTCGCCGACCAGATGCGTGAACACCTTGCGCTCGTGCCGGCCCGGCAGATAGGGGCAGGGCGAGGGCGCCGTGAGATAGAATTGCGGGGTGTCACGCGAATGCTGGGTCACGAGGGGTCGTCAGGCCTCCGAAACAGATCAACCATACGCTTTCGCGCGAAGTAGTAGACACCAGTTCCCGTTAAGAAAACGCATCAAAACGAAAAAAGAGCCGCTCCGGTCCCGACACATTTCCGGGACCGGAGAAACTCTAGCATCGCGCCGGCAGGGCCGACCGTCAATTACAGTTTGTGGCTCGCTCAGTAGCTGCTGCGTGGCGCAGGCACTACCTGGGTACGAACCGAGCTGTTGATGACCACGGTTCCCAGGATGATGTCGTGCAGCAGCCGGCGGCGGCTGTTGAACAGCCCGACCAGCAGCACCAGCGGCGTCAGGAACGAGATCGAGACCCAGTACAGCACGGCATGGCAGGCGCCGAGTACGAAATAGCCCGGCGCGCCGTACCAGGTGCGCACCTCGAGATCCATCGCGCGCATGCCCATGGTAGCCGAATGCGGGCCGCCGATCGAGGCACCGTAATAGACGATCGCCCACACGATGGTAGCCGGCCACGCCAGCCAGAACAGCATCCAGCCGAGCCCCAGCGTGATCACGCCGAACACGGCAATGAAGATGTAGCCGAGGATGACAGGAACCGACAGCACGACGAGGTCGATCAGGAACGCAAACACCCGCCGCGTCAGCACGCCGCGAAACAGTTCCGGCTGCAAATCGGGATCGAACGCATGCGGCGGCACCCCGCCGTCGTTCCGCCAGGCGCCGCCAGCATTTGAAGCGCCGCCAGCATTGGGAGGGCCGCTATTACCAGAGCCGCTATAAGACATGGTCCGTCCTCCAGACGATATTCCCGGGGCTCACATGGGAACCGCCCGCGCCGCCGCCAAGGGCCTGCGACCATTAACAACGTGCAATATTCGGGTGATTTGAAGGCGCTCTCACTCCGTTATTGCGAGCCACCGGGTCGCGCGAATGCGCGCCCGATGACAGGCTCCGCGAAACAATCCATCGCACGGCAAAACGGATGGATGGATTGCTTCGCTTTCGCTCCCTTGCGCAAACGCTTCGCGTTTGTCGCAGGCAGTGACGTGGAGAGGACGGGGAAATTACCCGCCCGCCTTCAACCTCTCCGCCGCCTTCGGCGCAAAGTACGTCAAAATCCCATCCGCGCCGGCGCGCTTGAAGCCGAGCAGGCTTTCCATCATCGCGCGGTCGCCGTCGATCCAGCCATTGTTAGCGGCGGCTGCAATCATCGCGTATTCGCCGGACACCTGGTAGACGAAGGTCGGCATCGAAAACGTGTCCTTCACCCGCCGCACCACGTCGAGATAGGGCATGCCGGGCTTCACCATCACCATGTCGGCGCCCTCGGCGATGTCGAGTTCGACTTCGCGGAGTGCCTCGTCGGTATTGGCGCTGTCCATCTGGTAGGTGCGCTTGTCGCCGGTGAGCGTTTTTGCCGAGCCGATGGCGTCGCGGAACGGGCCGTAGAAGGCGGACGCGTATTTCGCTGCGTAGGACATGATCTGCACGTCGAGAAAACCGGCGTCGTCCAGCGCCTCGCGGATCGCGCCGACGCGGCCGTCCATCATGTCCGACGGCGCGATGACGTCGCAGCCGGCTTCCGCCTGCACCAGCGCCTGCCGCACCAGTACCGCCACCGTCTCGTCGTTGAGGATCTTGCCATCCTCGATCAGCCCGTCATGGCCGTGGCTGGTGAAGGGATCCAGCGCGACGTCGCAGAGCACGCCGAGGTCAGGGAATTCCTTCTTGATCGCGCGCACCGACTGGCAGACCAGATTGTTCGGGTTCAGCGCTTCGGAACCGGTCTCGTCGCGCAAGGACGGCTCAGTATAGGGGAACAGCGCGATGCAGGGGATATCGAGCTTCATGGCGCGCTCGGCGTCGCGCACCGCCTGATCGACGGTGAGGCGGTCGACGCCGGGCATCGAGGAAACAGGCGTGCGCGTGTTGTTTCCGTCGACCACGAACATCGGCCAGATCAGGTCGTTCGTCGTCAGCACGTTTTCGCGCACCAGCCGCCGCGCCCATTCCGCCTTGCGATTGCGCCGGGGGCGGATCGCAAGGTCGAGCGGGGTGGAGGCGAGGGCGGTCTGCCGCCGCGGCGCGTCACGCATTTCGATTGGACGCCCGAATTTGATCGCCATGTGATGGGTACTCCTGAAGGCGGCGGGTCAGTTTTGATTTGTTCCAATTCTAGCACCTTGCGACTGTCCCGTCACCGCGCCTTGATCTGCCTCATGGCAATTGATTTTGCCGTTCCGGCGGGCCAAGACAGGGCTATGAGAGCATTTGGGGTCATGAGTCCATTCCAGCACGCGTTGAGCCCCGATTCCGAGGTCGGCTGCCATGTCTGATGCGTCGGCGCGCGATCAGGGGCGGGACAAGGGCAGGGACGCGATGTCGATGGCAGCGATGTCGTCGGAGCGGATCGAGCCCGACGAGAATGTGTGGACGCGCCGCCTGGTGCTGTTCCTGCGCATCATGGCCGTTCTCTCGATTCTGAAAGGCCTGTACCACTGGGCGCAGGTGACGGGATTCATCGGCGGCGAGGAAGAGGCGTTCGAGAACCAGTCGATGGCCTGGCAGACCGCGACTGTCTATTTCGCCGTGATCGAACTCGTCGCCGCCGTCGGCCTGTGGCTCGCGACGCCCTGGGGCGCGGTGGTGTGGCTCACCACCGTGGTGTCGATGGCGGTGATCGAACTGATGTTTCCGGGCATCTATGGCGGCAGCCTGACGGTGGTGGGATTAGAAGCCATGATGCTGGCAGCGTATCTGGCGCTCGCCTGGATGGCCGCGCGCGAACGCCCGCCGTAGAATCATGCGGCACGGCCGGTGGCCTCCTGGTTCGAGACGCGCGGCGCTGCCGCGCTCCTCACCATGAGGGTCTAAGACCTCATCCTGAGGAGCCGCGTAGCGGCGTCTCGAAGGATGAAAGCCATCGCCGCTTCAACGTGTCAGTTTCCCGCCATAATTCATCCGCGTGCAGAAATAGCGACGCGG
>Ga0307510_10010160_pt1 | contig 11194 bp, 10 predicted proteins | sample 12_EM_MG_FD_207224 | JGI IMG/M metagenome (GOLD analysis project Ga0307510, IMG submission 207224) | Populus trichocarpa ectomycorrhiza microbial communities from riparian zone in the Pacific Northwest, United States - 12_EM | ecosystem: Host-associated > Plants > Roots > Unclassified | place... | reverse complement strand
CAGTTTGGATTTTCCCCCGATGAGAGTATTGAGCGCCGGTGCGATCAACTGTTTGGTCGCTATGTAGTCCACGAACAACATCATCCAGGAACGCAGGGCTTCGAGCGGCGATAGGCTCGCGGAGAATTCCTTCTGTGCGGCCGCCAGGCGCTCCACCTCGGTGCGATAAACCGCCTCCAGAAGAGATTCGCGCGTCGGGAAGTGGCGGTAGAGGGTTCCAGGCCCAACACCGGCCTGCCTGGCGACTTCATCCAGGCTGATATCCACACCCGAACGAGTGAAAGCCAGCTTGGCTACCTCCAGGATTCGCTCACGATTGCGCTGAGCATCGGCGCGCGGCTTTTTGGGTGCGCTCTTCGTCTTCTTTCTCATCGGCCCTCCGCAGAACACAACATCCGACTGTCCAGGCAAGCACGGAAGTCCCATCCGACGAAGGATGAACGCCCGCCTCTCCATAAAGACATAGGCATGCCCGCGCTCCTTGCAATCGGAGACACTCTCCGTTTAGTATTTTGTACCGGAGACATTCTCCGTTTGTAGCGCCACTCACGGTGCCCGTCAATGGCCGACGCATGCCGCGTCGCCTCGGGGACCACGCAACAGGAACTTATATGGCAAAGGTATTCGATGCGACATCGACCACGGACGACGTGCTGTCGGGTGTCAGTCTCAAGGGAAAGCGCGTACTGGTAACCGGCGTTTCAGCAGGACTCGGTGTCGAGACCGCGCGCGCGCTCGTGGCCCACGGAGCACAGGTGGTCGGCGCTGCGCGGGATCTGGCGAAAGCAGAGACTGCGACGCGAGGCGTGCGCGACGCTGCCTCCACGGGCGGCGGCAGCTTCGAGGTCGTTGCCCTCGATCTTGCAAGCTTGAAAAGTGTTCGTGCCTGTGCGGATGCGCTGTTGTCAAAAGGAGAGGCGTTCGATGTTGTGATCGCGAACGCCGGCGTCATGGCCGCCCCATTCGGCCACACCGCGGATGGCTTCGAGACGCAGTTCGGCACCAATCACCTGGGTCACTTCGTGCTGGTGAATCGGATTGCGCCGCTGATCCGCTCCGGCGGCCGGCTCGTCAATCTGTCTTCCGCCGGCCACCGTTATTCCAACGTCGACCTGGACGACCCGAATTTCGAGCACACGAAGTATGAGCCCTTCGTTGCCTATGGACGCTCAAAGACAGCAAACATTCTATTCGCCGTTGCGTTCGACCAGCGTCATCGCAAGCGCGGAATTCGCGCCGCTGCAGTCCATCCGGGCGGTATCCATACGGAGCTCGGGCGCTATACGGATCCCAGCCGCCTGGAGATCCTGGTCAAACAAATCAACGAGCAGTTGGCCTCCGAAGGCAAGCCGCCCTTTCAATGGAAAACCATTCCCCAGGGCGCCGCGACATCAGTATGGACTGCGGTTGTCGCTTCGGCCGACGAGGTTGGTGGACGCTACTGCGAGAACTGTCATGTCGGCCGGGTCGTTGCGGACAACGCAACAATCACTGCAGTCAGCGAGGGCGTGCGCGCCTATGCGCTGGATCCGACCAGTGCCGAGGCGCTTTGGAAAAAGAGCGAGCAGATGGTGGGCGAGAGTTTCTAGCCATACGAGCCGTGTGCGGCGCTGTTGATCAACGGCTCTTCAGCTCGAGACCGCCGAAGACGGTGTCAATGACCGCGTCGATATAGGAGTCAGATACGGCCGCGTCGTTGTAGGGAACCAGTATCCGGTGATAAATCGATCCATACAGTGCATCGAGCACGACGTCCGGATCCAGTCCAGGCCGCAACTCTCCATTTGCAATCCCCCGGCGTACGATCTCACGGGCAATCTCCCGTCTTGGTTCGACCCAGCGAGTCTTGACCGCCTCGCGCAGCCGCTCATCGACCTGCGCCCGTCCCAGGAGCGGTTGCATGATCTTGCCCTGCTGCCCTCGGTAGGCCCGTGCCAGTAACTTCATGGATGCGGCAAAGCTTTCGCGGGCGGTTGCCCTTTCCCGGAGCGGGGCCGCCCGCGTGACCTCGCTCAGGAAGGCATCCATCACCAGGGCCCAGACGTTCGGCCAGCGACGATAGATGGTGGTCTTAGCGACGCCAGATCGATCCGCGATTCCTTCGATGGTGAGCGCGTCAAATCCGACCTCATCGCCGAGCTCCAGCGCGACACTGAGAATGGATGACGTTGCATCCGCGCCGCGTGAGCGCGGCACAGCGTCATTCAACCTTTTGTTGGCGAGATCTTTTTTCATCGTTGCGCTTCCATTTTAACCGTTCGCTGCCCTCTCGAGCGGAAGGGTGCTGCTGCGTGGCTCCAGTCGGGCTCGTCTTGACATAGAACGATACGCTACGTATCGTATCGATGACAGCACTGAACAGGAGGCTCACCATGAGTATTGAAGGCAAAGTCGCGCTGGTAACCGGCGCCTCGAGCGGCATCGGCGAAGGCATCGCTCGGGCCCTGGCGGCAAACAAGGTGAAGGTCGGCCTGGCAGCCCGGCGCATCGACAAGTTGAGCAGGATCGTCAAGGAGATCCGTGCCGCGGGTGGCGAGGCAATGGCCATCGAGCTCGACGTCACCCAGCCCGGGCAGAATGCGGCCGCCGTTGAAGCGCTGACCGAAGCTTATGGCGCGCTCGATATTGCAGTCCTGAACGCCGGTCTGATGCCCGCTGCCGACATTGATTCATTGAAGACGGCCGAATGGAATCGGATGGTCGACGTCAACATCAAGGGTGTCTTCAACAGCACCGCGGCGGTTCTGCCGACGATGATGGCCAACAAACGCGGTCACATCTTCATCATGTCCTCCATCGCCGGTCGTAAGGTGTTCAAGGGACTCTCGGTCTACTGCGCCACGAAACACGCCGTCGCCGCCTTCGCCGATGGTTTGCGGATGGAGATCGCTCCGAAGTACAACATCCGGGTGACTTGTATTCAGCCAGGAGCCGTGGCCACCGAGCTCTATGACCACATCAGCGATGCAGGCTACCGCCAGCAGATGAGTGACCTGGCGGGTTCCATGGTCTTCCTGCAGCCCAAGGACATTGGCGACACGGTCGTGTTCGCTGCGAACGCGCCTGCGCACGTCGATGTGGCCGAGCTGTTCGTCATGCCGACTCAGCAGGGATGGTAAGGAACTGGCATGTCGAACATCAAGGGCAAGATCGTTCTCATCACCGGCGCTTCGAGCGGTATCGGTGAGGCGACCGCAAGGCTGCTTGCTGCCGAGGGCGCGCACGTCGTGCTCGGAGCCCGGCGCACCGATCGGCTCGAGGCCCTGGCCCAAAGAATCACTGCAGAAGGCGGAGTCGCCAGAATTCGTGCTCTGGACGTGGTGGACCGCGAAGACATCCGAGGATTCGTTGCCTTTGCGAAGGCGCAGTTCGGGAGGGTTGATGTCATAGTGAACAACGCTGGCGTCATGCCGTTGTCGCCGCTTGCCTCGCTGAAAGTGGACGAGTGGGATCGCATGATCGACGTCAATATCCGTGGCGTGCTCCACGGTATCGCGGCTGTCCTCCCCGGAATGCAGGAGCAAGGCTTCGGCCAGATCATCAACATCTCATCGATCGGTGGCCTCCAGGTATCCCCGACCGCCGCCGTTTACTGCGCCACCAAGTTTGCTGTCAGGGCGATTTCGGACGGGTTGAGACAGGAAACCGACAAGATCCGCGTCACAGTGGTGTGCCCGGGCGTAACCGAGTCCGAGCTCGCTGACAGCATCTCGGATGAGAAGGGTCGGAATGAGATGAAGTCGTTCCGCCGGATTGCAATTCCTGCGGACGCAATCGCTCGAGCCATTGCGTACGCCATTGATCAACCTGCGGAGGTTGATGTCAGCGAGATCGTCGTACGGCCGACGGCCAGCCCATTCTGAAACTCATTCACATGAACGCCACTGCCCAAAAGACCTATGTGAAAAAGAGCTACCCGCTCGATCAGATCCGGCGCCACCTGGAGACGGGTCCGATCGTCCTGGTGAGCTCGGCGTGGCACGGCAAGACCAACATCATGACCATGGGCTGGCACATGATGATGCAGTTTACGCCGGCCCTCTTCGGATGCTACATCTGGGATGGCGATCACAGCTTCAAGATGATCCGAGATTCCCGCGAGTGTGTGATCAACATTCCCACCCTCGAGCTCGTCGACGCAGTGGTGGGGATCGGTAACAGCACGGGGAGCAAGCTCGACAAGTTCAAGAAGTTTGGCCTCACACCGATTGCCGCTGAGAAGGTAGCCGCTCCGTTGATTGGCGAGTGCTATGCCAACTTCGAATGCCGGCTCGCCGATTCGAGCCTGACTGCCAAGTACGGTCTGTTCATCTGGGAAGTGGTCGAGGCTCACGTGGCTGCGACACCCAAGCATCCGCGGACCCTTCACTACCGCGGTCAAGGACAGTTTATGGTCGCCGGGAAACAGATAAGCCGGCGCGAGAAATTCAAGGCGCAGAATTTGTGACAACAGGTTGTACAGAGCGCTATGAGCGCGGGCTGGCAATACTGCGACGCATCGGCGGTGAAGACTTTGACGGTCCAGTCAATCGCCTGGCTCAGGTCTCACCGGACCTGGCGCGCTTCACTGTCGAATATCCGTATGGCGATGTCCTGGCGCGCGAGGGTCTGGATCTGCGCGTGCGGGAGATCTGCGTCGTCGCATCGTTGATCGCTCAAGGTTCGGTTCAGTCACAGCTCCAATTTCACATGAACGGGCTCCTGAACGCGGGAGGACGAACCGAGGATTTAGTTGAGATCCTGTTCCTGGCAACGGCCATCCTCGGATTTCCCGCCGCAATCAACGCAATCGGCATCGTCAGGCAGATTTTTTCAGAACGCGACATTGCGTTTGTCCCCGCACGCGAAATCGACAGTGATGGGACGGACCGCTATGGACGCGGGCTGCGTTCGTTCTGCGATCTGATGGCCGGTAGCGACCCATCGCACTTCGTCGCACAACTCAGTGAAATCTCCCCTGAGCTCGCGCAGTGGTCTATCGAGTTCGCGTTCGGTGACGTGCTCGCGCGCGAAGGGCTCGATGGCAAGGTGAAGCAACTTGCGATTGTCAGCATGATGGCGACCGTCGGGAATCGGGCGGAGGCGCTGCGCCTACATGTGGCCGGTGCGCTGGGCTGTGGAGCAACCAAGGCCGAAATCATCGAAGTGCTGATTCAGATCAGCGTCTATGCGGGCTTCCCTACAGCACTCAACGCTTTCGCTGTCGTGCGCGATGTCGTCGAAAATCCCCCAGTATCTTCGAAGGCCGATGCCGTCACGCGCACCGACGCGCGCCAATCGGAGAAGAATATCGTGCGCCGTGACCGCGGTCTTGCAGCGCTTGCTGCTACCTCCAGCGCCTCTGGTGAGGCCGTAGTGCGCAGCTTCGACGATATCGCTCCGGAGATCGGACGCATGATCCTGGAGCACTCCTACGGGGATATATTCCATCGCCCTGGCATCAGCGCGAAAATACGCGAGCTGACTGCTTGCGCAGCTTTAGCCTCACGCGGCACGGTCACGACGGAAACACCCCTGCGCGTACACATCAACGCGGCCCTGACTGCCGGCGCGAGCCCCACTGAAGTCATTGAGACTCTTTTGAATGTGCTGCCGTATGCCGGGTACCCGGCTGTTCAACAGGCCATGCAGGTCGCATCCGAAGAGCTCCAAAAGCGGGGAATCGGCGCGCGCAAAGCCGGCGACCGAGCCCAGTAGGGCTCTCAGTTCTCCTTGATGCATCGCAGGCCCCGCAGCACAATCAGTCGACACCGGATCGAGGCGACCCCTGGCGGCGATCCTGTAGGGGAAAGCTCGTGCGTGAAGAGGTTGAATACAGTCGAGCCGTTGAGCTGCCTGGCCTCGTCTTGAGTACGGCCCGGTTCTCAGCGTTTCGCTTCGAGCCTCACTACCACCTGGATTGTCACATCGCACTCGTTGCCGATGGCGTACAGCGCCAGTCGTTCAAAGGCGAGTCGCTGGTGCTCACCCGTGGCGCGATTCAGCTGATGCCGCCAGGCGAGGTCCACGACGGAATTGCCGGCTCAGATGAGACATACACGCTGCAGACATTCCGGCTCTCACCCGCCCTGCTGAGGGGATTGGGTGAGGAAATCACCGGCAAACACGACTTTCCTTCGCAAGCCTCAGTGGTGCTGCGCGACACCCAACTCGCGGACCAGTTGATCGGCATGCACGCGGCGCTCCAGAGCGAATCGGCCAGTCCGCTGCTGCAGGAAGCACGCGTGATGGAGCTCTTCGAGTCCTTGTTTGCGCGGCTGCTGAAACCATCGCCACAGGTCATCCCTGGTACACTGCTGCCTCGGGAACTTGCGCGTGTGCGCGAGTTCATGGAGGTACACCTGCGAGACAAGATCACCTTGGACGATCTTGCCCTCGTGTTGGGTTTGGACCGGTTTCGGTTTCTGAAACTTTTCAAGCGTACTGTCGGCATGACCCCTCACGCCTGGTTGCTGCGGTTGCGGCTCGAGAGAGCGATCGAGCTGATCAAGATGAAGGACGACATGTCGATTACTGACGTTGCGCACGCCGTCGGATTCTTCGATCAAAGCCATTTCACCCATGCGTTCCGCGCTGCCTACGGCGTGACCCCGGCTCGGTTCCAGCGACCCCCTGGCAATTTTTTACAAGGCGAGCCAGTCTCCGATCGGTAGCCTTGGACGCCATGAGTACCTTCAGCTTTCTTGACGACTACAGTGAGGGCGCGCACCCCAACATCCTGCGCGCGCTCGCGGAGACGAACCTCACACAGCAGGCCCCTTACGGGGACGATGCTTTTTCTGCCAGCGCGGCATCGAGGATCAGAGCCCACCTGGGCGGGTCGTTCCAGGGCGCAGTCCACTTCGTTGCCAGTGGAACCATGGCCAACATCGTTTCGATCTCGAGTTGCCTACGCCCCCACGAGGCGGTGATCGCTGCGAGCTCCGGCCACATTGTCGTTCGGGAGGCAGGCGCGATCGAAGCCACGGGGCACAAGCTCATTGTCGTTCCCGCGTCTGACGGGAAAATCACACCCGAGAAGATTGAGGAAGCGCTTGCGGCCAACTCGCACTTCCCGCACATGGCCAAGCCGCGGCTCATCTACCTTTCGAATGCGACGGAAACAGGCACGATTTATAACCTCACCGAGCTGCGCAAAATCTCGGCGCTCGCCAGGCAGCGGCGGCTCATCCTGTTTCTTGACGGCGCCCGCCTGGCGGCGGCCCTGGCTTCGCACAAAAACGATGCGACGCTGGCCGACATTGCTTCCCTGGTCGACCTGTTCTGGATTGGGGGTACCAAGGTTGGCGCGCTGCTGGGCGAGGCGATCGTTGTGTGCAATCCCTCCCTCTGTGAAGACTTCGCCGTTCATCTCAAGCAACGGGGCGGCATGCTGGCCAAGGGCCGGTTGCTCGGGATCCAGTTCCAGGAGTTGTTCGGCGACGGCCAGCTGTTCTTTTCCATGGCTCGGCATGCGAATGCCATGGCTGCGAAGCTGGCGGCGGGGATTACCTCCGCCGGATACAAACTTGCTGCGGAGACCGCGACGAACCAGGTGTTTCCCATTCTCCCGAACTCCGTCATAGCCGTGCTGCAGGAGGCGTTTGGGTTCTACGTGTGGAGCAAGTCAACCGATGAGCACTCAGTGGTTCGCCTGGTTACCTCGTGGGCCACTGACGAAGGTCAGGTTGACGCCTTCTTGTCTCGCCTCGGCCTGACTGTCTGACGCCAGCGGCGGAAGCAACAACCGGAATCCTACCGAGCGCCGAGGCGCCCGATGATCCAAATGACGGCGGCAGCCCCAATCGAATCCAAAGCCGCGATACCCGTAAGAGTCACTACCCCACGCATACCCAGATAGCCGACAACTGTTCCGCCCAGCCACGCGATAACGGCTGACAGCCGAATTTTCTCCAGGGGCACGCTGTTACCGCTGCTGGCTCGCCGGCGCCAGAACGTCAGCATATGGAGAACAAGCAGAGCTCCCACTGGAGGAAGGGCAACACCCAGTGCTGAGAGGAACGGCAGGTAATAGTTCTCGGCGTGCAGCAGTGCGAGCAATAGACCACCCGCTGCTGCCGAGGTGACTACCCAAGGGAGGCGAAATCTCTTGACCTCGTTCGTCAGACTCAAGCTTCCGGAATACAGCGAGGCGCCACCATCGATGAGAGCACCCAGCGCGAGAAGCATCAATGCCGGGAGACCGACACCCGCCATAACCATCACTGCAATCAGATTGGGCGCATTGCAACGAGCAACCGGTAGTGCCGTAAAAGTAAGGATGAGTGGGAAAGCAACGCCCAATGCAATACCGGATGCAATGCCGGCGCGGGTCGGGTGACGCACGAATCTCGCGTAGTCGGGCTGGATCAGGATGCCGACGATAAATCCGCCAACGACCGCCGAGATGGCGGCTCCGATGCCCATCGTGGGCACAATCAATTGCGACAGTTCTCCAGATGCACCAGGACAACCGTGATACAGCGTCCAGACGAGCAGGATTGCCAACGTCGGTGCAATGAGTTTGCCCACGGACTCGAGGCCTCGCACGCCACGCAGGGTTACTGTCGCGATCGCCGCGGCAGCGATCGCCTCGATAACTGCAGCGGGCACCTCGATGTTGTATATGCGCGAGATTGCGTCGCCGAACATCGTCCCGAACACACTGAGAATGACCGCAACCCAACCGAGCAAGGTGATGGCGATCACGGTCTTGACGATTCGACCTCCAGCTGTTCCGAACGCATGGTCCGACATGATGGCGAGGTTCATCCGGGTGCGCGCCCCAACATAGGAGGTCAGCGAGGCCAGCACACAGCAGATGACTCCGGCGCAAACGAAAGCAGTCCTTGCCCCGCTGAATCCGAGCGCACCCGTGATCTGTGCAGAGAGTGCGTATCCCGGCAGTCCGCACATCGTGCCCGTTGAGATGAAAAAGACTTCGAGTGCGCTCCCGAGCTTCTCGTCGGGTACTGCTTGTCGCACGTACCCTTCCGCGATGAATCCCTCTCGATGTTCCATGGTCAGAGAGTGACGTGCGGGTAGTATTTCGCAGCGAACGCTGGCGAAATGTATCCGGCTTCCAGGTCGCGAAGAACTGCCGCAGGCGGCCGATTGACCGGCGTGCCGTACCCGCCCCCGCCGCCGGTTGAGAGTTCCAACACGCCGCCCTTTGGAACGACGAAGCGCGTTGTTTTCGGGACGTTATGGACCGTGCCATCTGGCATCCGCACCTGTGCCCCGTTAGGTCGCCCCTCGCCACCTCCTGCGAGACCCCACGGGCGATTTCGTGTTCGCTCACAGACCGTTGTGATGTTTGTGTCCTCGAGCATCCGAAAGTGAAGATCGATGCCCGCCCCGCCCCGGAACTGGCCAGGGCCACCAGAGTCCGTTGCGAGTGCCAGCTTCTCGATCCGCCACGGATTTCGTGCCTCCCATACTTCTACCGGAGTGAATCGCGTTGCGGATTCGGCGATGTGGAGCATTGTTCCTCCATCGCCACCGTTCCACGCACCCTGGCCTGTCGGGTGCGGCGCTCCGTCGGCCCATGCCTCGCCGGTCGACGCGCGTCGGCCCCACCAGATGACTGAGCAAATACAGCCGCCGCTCGAAGCGGGTACCGCGTTTGGAACGGCCTGTGCCAAGGCTTTGTAGATCACTTCGATCGCTTGAAGCGCCGGCCAGCCGTAGAGAAAACAGGGCGCCGGAGGCTCCGGGTGAAACATGGTTCCGCGTCGGGTAACCACTTCGATCGGCCGAAACAAGCCTTCGTGCGGTGGCTCACCGAGTCCCGCGAGCATTGAGATTGCTACACGGCTGGCCGCGATCGTCGACGGTAGCGGACAGTTCACCGGCCCGCCCTGCTCGGGCGGCGAAGCGGAAAAGTCTATGCGGACATCCGAGCCGCTGACCTCGATTGCCACCTCGAACGGGATCGAGTCCTGTGTTACGCCGTTGTCGTCCATTTCACCGTGCGCAACATAACGGCCATCCGGAATCGCCTCGAAGTAGCGTCTAACGATCCTTTCACCGTGGTCGAAGATGAGCTCGACGGCATTCTCATAGACATCGGTACCAAAGCGCCGAATGACCTCGAGCAGCCCGTTAGCGCCGACACGGCAGCCTGTAAGCTGAGCATCGAGATCACCCAACACGGCTCTCGGGACTCTGCTGTTGGCAACAACCATGCGCTGGATGTCATCATTCAACTTGCCCGCGCGATAGATGCGAACGCCTGGATACTTGACACCTTCCTGAAAGACATCGACCGTGTCCGTGCAGTACGGATCCTTGGCGCCAATATCCAGCCAGTGAGCCTTGATCACTGTGTAACCCACGAGCCCACTATCCTCATGGAACACTGGCATGATGACGGCGAGATCCTGCGCATGGGATCCGGTTCCGTACGGCCAGTTGTACATGAGCACGTCTCCAGGCTCGAGCGTCCCGGCGCCTCCAACATTGGCAACGGCCGCTTCGACGCAGAAGTTCAGCGTCCCCATGAATAGCGGCAGGCTCGGCGCCTGCGCCAGCAATCGAAGCCGCCGATCATAGATGGCAACAGCGAAGTCGAGCACTTCATAGATGATCGGCGAGAACGCAGTCCGAATCAGAGCGCGCTTCATCTGGTTCGCGGCAGAGTTGAGCGCGTGCCGGATCACTTCCGTGGTAATCGGGTCGGCGCGAGCGCCGGCGGAACCTTCACCACCGGCCACACGATGGACTTCAATCCGAGAGTCATTCACGAAGTTATCTCCACCCGCGACAGTCTCAGCTCGCCACCAGAACCCACTCGCGCCCGCCAACCGACATCAAGGTAGAGTGTGGTCGTGGACTCGGAAATGATTGCGGGCCCTGCAACATGTTCAGTCAGGGCGTCCCGTTCAATCGCACGAAATGACGTCCATTGACCGAGGCGAAACGAGTAGCCTGGATTGGCGGTCTGCGGCGAAATCGATGCCACGGCAGCGATGTCAGGTACTCGGCGCGACGGCAGCCCTGTTCGAGATCCGACGCGCACAGCGACGATTTCGACAGGCTCATTGAGCGTAGTTCCGAAAGTGCGTCGGTATTCGGAGGCGAACTGTCCTGCAAGCTCGTCAACAGTTGTCGTGATGCGCCTGTTGTCGCAGTGGACCGGAATTGAAAGCCAGTGTTCCTGCCCTCGATAGCGCAGATCGATCCGTAACTCCGCGGTTGCAGCTCGTGGGCCTGC
>Ga0307510_10010159_pt1 | contig 11194 bp, 8 predicted proteins | sample 12_EM_MG_FD_207224 | JGI IMG/M metagenome (GOLD analysis project Ga0307510, IMG submission 207224) | Populus trichocarpa ectomycorrhiza microbial communities from riparian zone in the Pacific Northwest, United States - 12_EM | ecosystem: Host-associated > Plants > Roots > Unclassified | place... | reverse complement strand
AGCAGGGCCGCGATCGTCGTACGGCTGCGGGAGATGCGCCGGTACGCCGCGTTCGGGTCGGTGTCCTTGGGCGGGCGCAGGGGGTCGGGGCCGAGGCGGTCGTGTATCGCCTGTTTCTCGGTGTCCGTGATCAGGGCGCAGGTGGTGGGGCCGCGGAGATCGACGTACGACGTGTCGTTCGCGAGGCGTAGGCGGACGGTGTCCGTGGGCGGGGGCGCGGGGGTTCCGCCGAAGTTCACCTTGCCGAACAGCCCGAGGTGGACGTGGATCCACTCCTCGTCACGGAAACCGAGGAAGAGATGCTTGCCGTGGGCTTCGGTGCGGGTGAGTTCCGTGCCGTTCAGTAGCGCGGCGGCGTCGCTGAACTTGCCCTGGGGGCTCGTGACTTGAGTGGCTCGGCCTTTGAAGTGACCGCCGTAGTCCAGTGCGAGTCGGTGAATCGTGTGCCCCTCTGGCACCTGGCGAACTTCCTTTCCCACCCGCCCACCCGTCTCGGTCGCTTGACGGGTGGGCCTTGAAAAGCGTGCTTACTGCTGCGGATGGTGCGCCGGGATCTCCGGCAGCTCCCCCGTCGTCTCGTACTTCGTCAGCATGTCGATCCGTCGAATGTGCCGCGGGTCCTCGGAGAACGGCGTACCCACGAAGGTCTCGACGAACTTCGTCGCCTCTTCCTCCGTGTGCATCCGCGCGCCGACAGCCATCACGTTCGCGTTGTTGTGCTGCCGCCCGAGCGACGCGGTCTCCTCGCTCCAGGCGAGGGCCGCCCGTACGCCCTTGACCTTGTTCGCCGCGATCTGCTCGCCGTTGCCGGAGCCGCCGATGACGATGCCGAGGGCCTCGGGGTCGGCGGCCGCGCGCTCGGCGGCGCGGAGGCAGAAGGGCGGGTAGTCGTCCTGGGCGTCGTAGATGTGCGGCCCGCAGTCGACGGGCTCGTGGCCCGCCTCCTTGAGCCACTCGACGAGGTGGTTCTTGAGTTCGAAGCCCGCATGGTCGGAGCCGAGATACACGCGCATGCGTCGAGTGTGACACGGCTGTTTCCGGGAAGCAGCTCCGGGGCCCGACCACGTTAAATACAGGCAACGCCTCGCAACCTCAAGGAAACCTCAAGTAACGATCTGGATTCAAAGGTTCAGGAATTCCTTTACCTCCGATTCACTGGACCGACTCGTACGCCGCTCGTACGAGCACCCCCCACCGGCATCCCAACCGGCGTAAAGGAATTCCCCCCATGACTTCCTCCATGACTGATGGCTCCGGCCTTCAGGCAGGACTCAAAAACCGACATCTCACGATGATCGCGATCGGCGGCGTCATCGGCGCCGGCCTGTTCGTCGGTTCCAGCTCGGGCATCGCGACCGCGGGACCCGGCATCCTTCTCTCCTACGCGCTCGTCGGCACGCTCGTGGTGCTGGTGATGCGCATGCTCGGCGAGATGTCGGCCGCGAACCCCACCTCCGGCTCGTTCTCCGCGCATGCCGACCGCGCGCTCGGCCGCTGGGCCGGTTTCTCGATCGGCTGGCTGTACTGGTTCTTCTGGGTCGTCGTGCTCGCCGTCGAGGCGACCGCCGGCGCCAAGATCCTCGAAGGCTGGATACCGGCCGTACCGCAGTGGGGCTGGGCGCTCATCGTGATGGTGGTGCTGACCGCCACGAACCTCGTATCGGTCGGCTCCTACGGCGAGTTCGAGTTCTGGTTCGCCGGGATCAAGGTCGTGGCGATCGGCGCGTTCATCGTCGTCGGCGCGCTGGCGATCTTCGGCGTGCTCCCCGGCGCCCACACCGACAAGGCGGGCTTCGGCAATCTCACCGACCACGGCGGCTTCCTGCCGAACGGGCCCGGCGCGATCCTGACCGGTGTCCTGCTGGTCGTCTTCTCCTTCATGGGCAGCGAGATCGCCACGCTGGCCGCCGGTGAGTCCGAGGACCCGCAGCGCGCGGTCACCAAGTCGACCAACAGCATCATCTGGCGCATCGGCGTCTTCTACCTCGGCTCGATCTTCGTCGTCGTCTGCCTGCTCCCCTGGAACGACCCGTCGATCAAGGCGCAGGGCTCCTACGTCGCCGCCCTCGACTCCCTCGGCATCGCGCACGCCGGTCAGATCATGAACTTCATCGTGCTGACCTCGGTGCTGTCCTGCCTCAACTCCGGCCTCTACACGGCCTCCCGCATGGCCTTCTCACTCGGCGGCCGCGGTGACGCGCCGAAGGCGTTCGCCCGCACCACCTCCCGTGGCGTACCGATGGCGGCGATCATCGCCTCCGTCGTCTTCGGGTTCGTCGCCGTGTTCTTCAACTACGCCTTCCCGGACACCGTCTTCCTCTTCCTCGTCAACTCCTCGGGCGCGGTCGCCCTGTTCGTGTGGCTGGTCATCTGCGCGTCCCAGCTGCGCCTGCGGCGGATCATCGAGCGCGAGTCGCCGGAGAAGCTCGTCGTGCGGATGTGGCTGTACCCGTATCTGACCTGGGCGACGATCGCCCTGATCGTGTTCGTCCTCGGCTACATGCTCACCGACACCGAGGGCGAGAGCAGCGGCCGTACGACCGTTCTGCTGTCCCTGCTGGTCGCGTTGGCCGTGATCGCGGTCTCGGTGATCAAGGAGCGGGTGCGGGGCGGGCAGGCGGTCACGACCGCCGAGACGGACACCGACACCGACAAGGTGTCCGTGGGTTAAGGGAGTTCAGAGCACGACGAAGCTGTTCCTGACCTTGTCGTAGGTCTTCAGGGCCTGGGTCTCCACGCCCGGCTGGTACCAGGTGTTGATCTGGTACGACTTCCCGTCCTCGTCGAAACCGAGCAGCCGGGCGTGCCAGGGGACGCCCTTGAGCGTGAACGTGTACTCCCAACTCACCGCCGGATGACCGCGGAACGTCGTCTCCTCCAGGCGGATCTTCCGGTAGTCCTGCCCCTTGCGCGCACTCCGCTCCGAGGCCTCCCAGGTCTCCATCAGGTCGCCTCGGGCGAGCGCCGACTTGCCGACCAGCTCCTGACTCCCGTCCGGGGACGTGTAGTGGACCTCGGCCCCCGTCTTCAGATCCCGCCGCCACCCGGCGGGCGTCGCCCACGCGAACCCACCCGCCTCCTGGTGCGTGCCCGGAGGCAGGGACGGGGGGCGGGAGGTGCCCTCGACCGTCGGGGACGGGGAGACGGATACGGAGGCGGAGGCGGACGGTTCGGTCGAAGTCGCCGAAGTGGATGAAGTACCGGACGAGCCACCGGAGTTCGCGAGGATCGTCCCGATGACCGCGCCCGCGACCACCACGGCCGCGGCGGCGATCAGTCCGATACGGCGACGGGTGGGGTGCGTGCGGTCGGGGGTGAACGGCTGGGCGGGGCCCGGGAGTTCACCGCCGGGCGGCAGCGCGGCGGGGTGAGGCACGCGGGCCGGGTGCGGGCCGAGGGCGATGCGTGGTGGTGCCGGGCGGGGAGCGGGCGGCCGGGACGGTTTGGGCGCGGGCTTTCGCTGGGTCAGCGCTTCGGCTTGTTCGGCTTGTTCGGCGCGCACGAGGGAGACGCCGGCCTTGCGTGGGGCGGCTCCCCGGGAGTTGTTGGACGAGGCCTCGGAGCTCAACTCGGAGGCGGCTTCGGCCGCAGAAGCCGGTTCTTCTACGGCGGGACGCTGCGTCGGTATCGCGTCCTCGACGGGGTGGGGGTCGAGGGCTGAGTCGGGGGCCGGATCGGGGTCGTAGACCCGGGGGTCGCGTGCCGCGCGGACGAGCGACGGTGCCAGGAACGTCGGGGTCGGCGACTCCCGATAGACCTCGGGCGGCGACTCCTCCCTCAACTCCGTTCCCAGCGCGGCGAGTTCCTCACCTTCCTGTACCCCGGTACCCTCCTGCACCTCGGACCCCTCCTGCCCCGCCGGCGGAAACGCCACCGGCACGAGAGCCCGCTCCGCCTCCTCCAACTCCGGCCTGGCCGCGGGCTCCTTCCGCAGCAGCGCGGCGAGGATGTCGTGCAACGGACCGGCAGCCGACGGGAGTTCGGGCTCCTCGTACAGAACCGCGTGCAGGGTCGCCAGTGTTGTGTCCCGGGAGAACGGTGAGCGGCCGCCGAGTGCGGCGCAGAGCGTCGCGCCGAGGGACCAGATGTCCGAGGGCGGTCCCTGGGGGCGGCCGGAGATCCGCTCGGGTGCCATGTAGTCGGGCGAGCCGACGAGCATGCCGACCACGGTGAGCGCCGTGGCGTCCTGGATCGCGGCGATGCCGAAGTCGGTGAGCACGACGCGTTGGCCGCGGTTCTCGACGAGTACGTTGCCGGGTTTGATGTCGCGGTGCAGGACGCCTACCGCGTGCACCTGGCGCAGGGCGGCCACCAGGCCGAGTCCGATGCGGGCCACCTCGCGCGGGCCGAGCGCGCCGTCGTCCACCAGCACGCGTTCCAGAGAGCGGCCGGCGACCAACTCCATGACGATCCACAGGCGTTCGCCCTCGTCCACGACGTCGTAGACCCGCACGACGTTGGGGTGGTCGATGCGGGCCGTCGCCCTGGCCTCGCGCAGGGTGCGCTCACGGCGGGTGCGGGTGTCCTCCGCGTCGAGGCCGTCGATGCGCATTTCCTTGACCGCGACCTGCCGGTCGAGCATTTCGTCGGCGGCTCGCCACACCCGCCCCATTCCCCCCTGACCGATACTTTCGACCAACCGATAGCGCCCGGTGACCAATAGCCCCGGAGTGCCACCGCTCCTCACGTTCCCCGTATTCCCCGGCAATCCGCTGCACCCCCACAATGGTCACACTTCATGCCGTACCAGCATAGTGCGGAGAAATCTTGTGGTACCTCTTCAAGTACTGCGAATTCAGGCACAGTCGCAGGGGGACACAGGGGAACACAAGGGGGACGAACATGAGTTCTCGTCGTGCGACGGCCATCGCCACGGCCGTCACAGGTTCGCTGCTCACGGCATCTTTCTCGGCGGTGATGATCCTTTCCTTCACCGCCTCGGCGGATGACCAGGGACCGGGGAGCAGCAAAGGCGGAAAGGCGATGGACGCGGCTCCGGCGGGTGTGGAACTGACCACGCTCCTGCCGGCGAAGATCTCGGTCGACAACGGTTCGAAAAAGACGGCGATCACCGCCACGGTGAAGAATGAGGGGACCAAGGCGAGCGGTGATCTCAATCTCCTGGTCGTCGGTTTCGACGGCCTCAAGGTCACTGATGTGCAGGGCTGTTCGGCGATCGGCGAAAAGGATCTGCCGCCCGGATCGAACAGCGGATTCAAGTGCTCCGTCGGCGCTCTCGCCGCGGGCAAGTCGAAGTCGTACGCCGTCGACGCGACGTACGACCTGAGCAAGGCCGGGAAGATCTGTCTGCCGGTGATGTCCGCCGACGGCAAGAAGACGTTCTGGCAGCAGGGCCCGGTCCCGTTCGGTACGACGAACCCGTCGCCGAACGCCCCGGCCACCCCGTTGCTGCTCGGCACCGACAACAAGCCGGTGGCACCGGGCGGCGACACACTGCCCAAGACGGGGGCCGGCGAAGACGTGCTCCCCCTGGGCGCGGCCGGTGCGGCACTGATCGCGGCGGGCGCGGCGGGCCTGTACTGGTCACAACGGCGGCCGGGGCAGCGGTCGTTGGAAGGCTGAGCCGCCGCAGCCGGACGCCCTCAGGGCTCCGGCAGGGGAGGGCCGGGTCGCGGGAGCACCCGGCCCTCCCTCTCGCTCCCCTGCGAAAGCCTGACGGCACATGTCAGGATTTCCGGCCAGCATGCCCCCATGAACCACACACCGCCGCTCACCCTCCACCCCGCCGACCCCGGCTACGAGGACGAACTCGCCGGATTCCAGACCGGGTTCACCCAGCACCCCGCCGTGATCTTCGGCGCGGCCTCGGCCGACGACGTGACCGCCGCCGTACGGTACGCGGCCGCGGAGAACCTGCTGGTCGGTGTCCAGGCCACCGGGCACGGGCTGCCGGGTGCCTCGGAGGGCGGGGTGCTGATCACGACGAGGCGGATGGACGGGGTACGGGTCGATCCCGAGGCGCGTACCGTCCGTGTCCAGGCGGGCGTGCGGTGGGGGCAGGTCGTGGCGGCGGCGGAGCCGTGCGGGCTGGCGCCGCTCAACGGGTCCGCGCCGAGCGTGGGTGCCGTGTCGTACACGCTGAGCGGTGGACTGGGCATCCTGGCAAGGGAGTTCGGGTACGCGGCCGATCATGTGCGCTCGCTGGACGTCGTCACCGCCGATGGGCGACTCCGCCGGGTGACACGGGAGTCGGAGCCCGACCTGTACTGGGCGCTGCTCGGCGCCGGTCACGCCTTCGGAGTCGTCACGGAGTTGGAGATCGGTCTCGTCCCCGTGCGGACGCTCTACGGCGGTTCGCTCGCCTTCGACGGGCGGGAGGTCGATCCCACGGCCCTTCTGCGGGCGTACGAGGAGTGGACGCGGACCGTGCCGGACGAGCTGACCTCGTCCATCGCCGCCGTACCGTACCCGGACATCCCGGCGCTGCCGCCGCACCTGCGCGGGCGGTACGTGCTCTCCGTGCGCGTCGGCTACACGGGAACCCGCGAGGAGGGTGACCAACTCGTCGCCCCGCTACGGGAGTTCGGGCCGGTGCTGGCGGACTCGTTGCGCGAGATGCCGTACGCCGAGAGCCACACGATCCACAGTGACCCGCCCGATCCGCACGCGTACTACGGGGACAGCGCGGTGCTGAGGGAGCTGGATGTGGCGCGGGTGGGCGAGGTGCTGTCGCTCGCCGGGCCGGACGTGCCCGGCATGTGTGTCGTACAGGTCAATCATCTCGGCGGGGCACTCGCGAGGCCCGCGATGAACTCGGTGCCGTATCGCGAAGGGCGGTTCCTGGTACGGATGTTGGCGGTCGGGGAGCGGGAAGCCGCCCGTGCGCAGCTCGATCCCGCCTTCGCGCTGCTCGCGCCGACGACGCTCGGGCGGGCGCTCAACTTCGCGTTCGGGGCCGGTGATCGGACCGAGGGGCTGTACGACGTGGAAACGCGGAAGAGGCTCGCCGGACTCAAGTCGTCCTACGACCCGGCGAACCTCTTCCGCGGCAACAGCCTTGTCAGCTCTGCTTGTTGACGAACTTCCAGGCCGTGGGCGTCGCGCCCATCGCCAGGGCGGCCTTCAGGGCGTCGCCGATGAGGAACGGGGTGAGGCCGGCGGCGAGCGCGGCGCTCGTCGAGAGGTCGAGGCTCAGCGCCAGGTACGGGACGCCGATCGCGTAGATGATCGCCTCGCCCAGCAGCATCGTGCCGGCCATGCGGAGGACCGAGCGGTCGGCGCCGCGGCGGGCCAGGGCGCCGACGGCGGCGGACGCGAGCAGCATGCCGACGATGTAGCCGAAGGAGGCGCCGCCCCCGGAGGTGCCCTCGGCGAACCACGGCACGCCCGCGAGGCCGAGCAGCGCGTACAGGGCGAGCGAGAGGAAGCCGCGGCCGGCGCCGAGGGACGTGCCGACGAGCAGCGCGGCGAAGGTCTGGCCGGTGACCGGGACCGGGGAGCCCGGCACGGGCACGGCGAGCTGGGCGGCGAGGCCGGTGAGCGCGGCGCCGCCGAGCACGAGGGCGATGTCCCGGACGCGGGAGGCGGGCAGCAGGTCGGCGAGGACCTGGCCCGGGCGGGCGGTGGCGACGGCGGTACTCAAGGGGGACTCCGCAGGTTGACGGGGGTACAGGGGGACCTTGCGACGCTATCCCAGGGCCCTCGGGCCGATCACCGTCAGCGTTCGACAAAGGGTTCGACGGGGACTTGGTGGGCTCCGGACAAAAGATGCCCGCTACACGCGCCCGGGCGTGATGCCGGTCACGCGGACCTCGTGCCGTCTCGCACACCGGCACCGTTGCCGTCTCACACATCGGCATCCGTGCCGTCTCGCACACCGGTCACCGTCTGGGCAGCCGTGGACCGCTTTGCTAGCTTCGACCGCATGGTTGCCCAGGCCCGGAACTTCGCGTCGCGTCGCTATGTCGACCTGCGACGCCAGGCCGCGGCGACCTGTTACCGCCCCTGAGGCGGGCGGAGCGGATCCGGTGCGCCTCGTATCCGAGACGGCGCACTGTCGGACCCGTTCCCGAGGAAGTTCCCCATGCCCCGTACCGCGGCACCCCTTCTCGCCTCCCACTCCCCCAACTCGCCCGTACCGCGCGCCGCCGACAGCGACCGGCGGCGCACCAACGCGAGCGTCGTCCTGCGCTCGGTGCTGGAGCACGGCCCGGTGGCCCGCAGCACCATCTCCCGGCTGACCGGGCTGTCCCCGGCGTCGGTCACCGACTACTGCGCCCGCTTCACCGAACTCGGGCTCATACGGGAGTCCACCACACCCCAACGCTCGAAGGGTGTGGGCCGGCCCCATGTGCCCGTCGACCTGGACGCGTCACGGTTCGTTGTGGGCGGAGTCCATGTGGCTGTCCCCTATACGACGGTCGCTCTGCTCGATCTGCGCGGGCGGGTGGTGGTCGAGCGACGGATCGGGCACGACAGCGACCTCGCCGATCCGTCCCGGGTGCTGGCGCGGGCCGCCGAGGGGTTGGACGCGTTGCTCGCGGAGGCGGCCGGGACCACCCCGCTGGGGGTCGGGGTCGCCGCCGGCGGCTGGGTCGACCGGGACTCCGGGACCATCGTCGAACATCCGCTGCTGGGCTGGCGCGACGTGCCGGTACGCGAACTGCTCGGCGCCCGTACCGGACTGCCGGTCCATGTGGACGGCCACGCAAGGGCGTTGGTGAACGGCGAGCGGCTCTTCGGGCGGGCCCGCGGCAGCCGTAGCGTGCTGCATCTCTTCGTCGGCAATGTGGTCGACGCGGCCTTCGCCACCAACGACGAGGTGCACCACGGTCCCCGCTCGCAGGCCGGCGCGATCGCCCATCTGCCGTTGCGCGGCGGCACGGAACCGTGCGACTGCGGACGCGTCGGCTGCCTCCAAGTGGAGCTGAGCGAACGGACGTTGTGCCGACGGGCCCGGGAGGCGGGGATCGTCGACGGGGTGAACCCGACCCATGTCGTGACCGCGGCCGAGCGCGGAGACCCCGTCGCCGTACGGCTGTTGACGCAGCGGGCGCGGATGGTGGGACGGGCGGTCGGGCTGCTGCTCGACATCCTCAACCCGGAGACGGTGGTCGTCACCGAGCTGGGGGTCGTACGGCGGGAGGACTGCCTGCGCGCGCTGCGCGAGGAGGTCGGGGACGCGCGGGCGTCGGCTGTCGTACCGACGAGTTTTCCGGATTCCGTGCTGGCGGTGGCGGGCGGTTCGGTGATGCTCGATGTGCTGTACCGGGATCCCTTGAGCGTGTGACCGAGCGTTTCACCGGGGCGTATTTAATTCAGAAACTCCGAATATTGACAGGGGGCGCGCATGACCGGGAACATCCTGGTCATGAGCCCGCAGATGAGTTGTCGCACTTCTTGTTGCTGACCCGTTGACGCGCCCCCGGCGCCGGTCTCATCCTGCCTGCATTTCTTTCTCCGGCTTTCCTCTGCCGTGAATTCCGCGTGCATTCCCGCGTTCCCGCGACTTTTGATCAGGGAGTCCTCCCATGCCTCATTCCCGTGCGCCCGGCCTCGACCGGCGGCTCTTCCTCACCTCCGTACTCGGTGCCGCCGCGGGCGTCGCCGGCCTCAGCGGCTGTGCCACGAGCAGTGCCGCGGCCGCCAAGTCGGGGGCCGGTCTGTCCGCCCCGCTCGCCGAGAAGGTCCCCTCCGGTACGAGCCTGAAGATCTCCTCGTATCTGAACACCCAGCAGTTGCAGTTCAAGCTGGCGAAGCTGCCCAAGTTGCCGTTCACCGTGTCGAGTTGGTTGAACATCGGCGCCGGACCCGATGTCATCAACGCGTTCCGCGCCAAGTCCCTGGACCTCGCCAACAACGCGGGCATCCCCCCGATCCAGGCGCACTACCAGGGCTTCGACGCGAAGATCGTCGCGATCAACATCACCCGCAAGCCCAACTACCTCTTCGCCACCAAGCCCGGCAGCGACATCCGCACCGTCGCCGACTTCAAGGGCAAGAAGCTGGCGTTCTCGCAGGGCCAGGCCCAAGGAGTCGTCCTGCTACGGGCGTTGAAGGATGCCGGGCTGAAGTACGACGAGGTGAAGCTGGTCCCGCTGACCAGCAACCAGTTCTTCACCGCCCTCCAGTCCGGCCAGGTGGACGTCGCCCCGCTCGCCAACAGCCAGGCACCGGCGTACCTCAAGCAGTACGAGGCGAAGGGCGCACGCGCGATCACGACCGATGTCGTAGACCTGCTCAATCTGTTGTGGGCGCCGGCCGCCGTACTGGCCGACTCGGCGAAGGCGGCCGCGATCGCCGCGTACATCCCGCAGTGGGCGCAGGGGCAGGTCTGGCAGTACGAGAACCCGGACACCTGGAACGAGGAGTTCTACGTCAAGACGCAGAACCTGACCCTCGCGCAGGCCGAGGCGGTGACCGCCCTCGCCAACAAGCCGTTGTTCCCGCCGAGTTGGGACGAGGCCGTGAAGTGGGAGCAGGAGACCGCCGATCTGCTCGCGGAGGGCGGCTTCGTGAAGGAGTTCACGGTGGACTCGCTCTTCGACCGGCGTTTCGAGGGGATCGCGGCGAAGGCCGTGGCGGCGGAGTACCGGAAGTGACGGCCATGACGACCTCCACGTCCGAGACGACCGGCACAACCGGGTCCACCACCACAACCTCCACGCCGGTGACCGCTGTTGAGGCCGCCGCCGGAGCACCACGCAGGCGGCGCCGCGGTCTCGCCCCCGGCAAACGGCTACCCGCCTCCCGGATCATCGGTCCCGCCCTCTTCTTCGTTCTCTGGGCCGTCGCCTCCGCCGCCGGGCAGTTGGACCCGGCCGCGATCCCGGCGCCCTGGACGGTGTTGCGGACCGCCGGCCGGCTGTGGACGTCCGGCACGCTGCCCACGGACATGCTGACCTCGCTGGAACGCGCCGCCTACGGCTTCGCGCTCGGCCTCACCGCCGGTGTCGTCCTCGCGCTGGCCGCCGGGCTGAGCCGGATCGGCGAGGCGCTGGTCGACGGAACCGTGCAGCTCAACCGAGCCATCCCCACCCTCGGTCTCATCCCGCTGTTCATCCTCTGGCTGGGCATCGGCGAGACCTTCAAGATCGCCATCATCGCGATCGTCGTCTACATCCCGATCTACCTCAACCTGCACGCCGCGCTGTCCGGCATCGACCACCGCTACGTCGAACTCGCCGAAGTTCAGGGCCTGTCGAGGCTCCAGTTCGTGCGCCAGATCGTCATT
>Ga0307510_10010158_pt1 | contig 11194 bp, 5 predicted proteins | sample 12_EM_MG_FD_207224 | JGI IMG/M metagenome (GOLD analysis project Ga0307510, IMG submission 207224) | Populus trichocarpa ectomycorrhiza microbial communities from riparian zone in the Pacific Northwest, United States - 12_EM | ecosystem: Host-associated > Plants > Roots > Unclassified | place... | reverse complement strand
TTACTCTGGCCAAGTTAAAAGAAGGAAACCTTGAAAATGCTTTTGAAAGAACATCATCATTCACCTCATTACCAAGATCACCACAAAATACGCGGTAGTCATCTGCAACAGCACAATGTGAACACCATAGATGAGAAATACAGTGATGAATGACCAAAATCAATATCAACAAAAGAACCGTTTCCATGGTCAATCCAACATTATTATATAGAAAAGCTCAAAAGAAAAACAAAATTGCATCAGAGAAGTATCATACTTTCAGGCCATTCTGCAAGAATTGGATCCTCCCATGTCTGGCCAGCAGCTTTACGAGGAATTGCTTTCCTTTTAGTCTCTGCTTTATGTTCAACCTCACTATTTGCAAGGGCTGCTTTCACACTCTCAAGTGCTTCAGGCGTGATCGTTTGTGCATCCCTCTGAAACAACTGGTGCGCCTGTTCAAACACACCACAAATCATTCACCCCATAAAGAATTAAGATTAAATGAAAAATAAAACAAAAACAATAGTGGAAACATAAAAAGACCCATCAAATTATCATTATCAAATAAAGTAGAACTAAAAACAATCCAAATCAAAGTAACCAAATTTCACAACCAAATTAGATTGACTATCCAATTTATGCCCATTACATTTACTTCAAAAAAATATTCCAATATTATCCAGACCCATTCTGAAACATTTTTTAAAAAATCCATCTCATAATCACAAATTCACAATCAATTTTCACATCACCACAAAAAAAAAAAAAAGCCAATCAAAAACCCTAAAATTAACCATTTTCCCCAAAACCCAAATAAACCACCACAAAAACAAAATGAGCAAACTAACTAACAATCTCACAATTTTCATTTTCCTAATATTAATCAATTTTGAATCAATAAAAATAATTCATCTCATAATTACAAATTTACAACTCGATTTTCACATCACCACAAAAACACTCAATTAAACCGTAAAATCAACCCGTTTCCCCAAAACCCACTTCACAAAACACAAAAAGGACCAAACTTCACATAAAGTTTTCGCAATTATAACAAAATCATTCAAAAAAATAAGCCCTAACAAACAAAATTAAAAAAAAAAAAAAAACTGAAATTCAGCAGACAAATGTAGAATTGCTGACCTGTTGGTACTGTGGAAGGGAGTAAACGGGTCCAATCGGGGCAGGCGGATAAACGGGCGCCATGACGGTAGGAGGTGGAGCGACATAGGGTTTGGGGTAAGTTTCCGATTGCTGGAGGTGAAATGGGGTAGGGAAATACGCGCCGTTTGCTACTGTTGCTGACGTCGATGCTGCGTAAGTGAATTGCTGCGATGTTGAAGAAGATGGAGGGATCGACATGGGTTTTAGGGTTTGATTGAACGACTAGTCGTTCGTGTGTATTGGTGAGAATTGCAGGCTGGATTGGATTTGAAGGAAAGAGAGTCGAATGTTCTGGAGGTTTCGTGGGATATATTGTTGTATTTATTAGGATGATATGTTCTTTCCAATTTTAACTTCTAGACGACTGCTAATTTTTTTCTTATGAAGTGTCTTTATTTATTTTAATTTTCTTAAACTTCTAGTTCATGGCTCGGTTTTAAAAGGTTATTTAATCTGTTTTTTAAAGTATGTTATAGTTTTTTTATTGTATGTTAAATATTATAGTGTAAAGAGTTCTTAAGAATAAATTTTATTTAAAAATATATTAAAATAAATTTTTTAAGTTTTAATATCAATACATTAAAATTATTAAAAAAAATACATTCAAAAACTTATCATTCTTTTAAATATTGTTTCAATTATTTTTTTAATAATTTTAATATATTAATATTAAAAATTAATTAAAAAAAAATAAAACATGGCATGACCATAAAAATAAATAGGCTCTTTTGAAAATTTTGTGCTTGTACTTTTTTTTTTTGTAATTAATGTCATGATACAGAGAGTGTTTGGAAACATGGTTGTACTCGTGTTTCTAAAAATTTTAATTTTTTTTATTAAAAATTAATATTTTTGCATGTTTTGGATCGTTTTGATACGTTAATATCAAAAATAATTTTTAAAAATAAAAAATATCATTTTAATATATTTCGGCACGAAAAACATTCTGAAAAGTAACTGCAATCACACTCTCAAACAGACTTATGAAGCAAGTTCATGCATGAGATTATAAAACTAAAGAAAAATACTCAGTTTGATTAAAATTACATCTGTCTATTAAATTTTTAAAAATTATAGTTTACATACCTAACTAGTATAAAATAGAATAAACTATAGAATGACTTATAACATAAACTAATATGTATATAGTAAAATTCAGATTACAAAGTTTAATTTTTCAAAATTTAATAAATAAGTTTAATTTTGATTAAACTATAGAATAAGAGGGTAATTTTTTAAAAAAGTAAATTAAAAATCAAAATTAGCTAAGAAAATTCAAAATTGTTCAAAGGTTTGAAACAATGGATTGAGCATCCATGGCATGCAAATTAAATGCATAATGGAAATGATATATATGTCCATTGAGAATGGAAAAATTAGCACAATTTACAAGCCATATGCCCAAAAGGCAGATTGATTTTTGTTATATTCTCTCCTTTTTTTATTAATATTCCATGAGAGAGAAAAAAAACTTAGTATGACAGTTTGTTTGTTTTTTTTTAATTAACATAGGTGTTTGGGTTAGCTTGCGCGTATCTTAATTAATTCCACGAGTTTTGAAATTAACGACCATGTGAATTTCAAGTGGTCATCATATTAGCAACCACAGTGCTCGAATCTAAGATCACAGAGAAAGTAAATTTTTTAGTCTCAATTTCTTATCACTGAACCACCTACTAGATGATTGTGATAGCTTGTTCGTTAATTTGTATATCTACATATTTTACACTTTAATGTAACATCATTTTATTACACGAGTAGAAGAAAGAATATCCACTATGTCATAAAAAAATCTTGGGCAGCTAGGTCTAATGGTAAAGAATTATGCTCTAGTTGTTAATTTTCTATATTCAAACTTTGTGACAAGTATCCAGAGAAATTTATTCATTTGAACGCACCATTTTGATGGCAAAGTGAGTTTTTTTTTTTATTTACATTAACATATTAAAATCATTAAAATAATATTTATAAAAATCAATTTAATATTTTTTAAATAAAATACATCCAAAAATAAAAATGATTACACTTCTAATTTCTAAACACTCACTGACTATCCGTTTGGAAATGTGAGGTAATTACAGTGCAACCTGTGTTTTCAAATGAATCTTAGAATCCGTTTGATATTATAATAACAGTTATTTTTCAAAATATATACTTTAAAATTGATTGAAAACAAAACTCGAGCCTCAATTAACATAGAAAAAATGTCTCTTACAAGCAGATAGAAAAGGAATATATCAACTGTCTTCAAAACTTGTGCAGAGAATGTTTGAGTGAAATTATGCCAAAGGGAGGTATTGTATGCTATAACCTTCCTTGTCTGCTGAATTCTGATGCGGAGAAACTAGGTGGATACCAAACTTCTTCACTTGAAAACAAGCAGGCAAAATTATGGAACATGCCACTGAATCACCAGCTTCTAACTTGTAACTAAGCGTCCAATGGCTTAACCACAACATATTCTCATTGGCTTCAGGAACTCCAAAGATTTCTGGGCTATACTCCAAAATTTGACCTTTGGCTTCGATTCTTATTTTGGGACTGCTAGAACTTTCAAAATTACCCTTCAGGTCAGAGCATGTATACACAACACATATGTTGAAACCAAAGATATCAAAACTAGAACTTGAAGGTACGCAATAACATGCATGGCATGTCCCTGTCGCGTGACAGAACCAATCTGGAATCTCATGCACTGGCAGATATATGTTACTTATGCCACCATCTTGAAATACCTGTTGCAGCATAGTCATAATTCACAAAATGCACTAGAATAAATACGCCACAAGCTTGGTATATATCAGTATAAAGACTACTAATGGATAGAATGACAGGAACTGCCAAGGGACCTGCATTTAGAGATTCCTTTCTTGAATGTCAAATTTAAAAACTATGTAAAGCATTTAAGAAAATGTCAGTTTAGGACCGTTAGAATGCACATGTGACAATGAACACACGAAATAAGAAAAAGGTAAGAGTGGACCTGGATGGTAGTCTTTCCTTGTGTTGTCATTGCATCAAAATTAGTGTTGTCTTGAGTGATTCTCATGGATTCTGATATCTGCAAACCAACATTATAAATCATCTCCAAGTCAAAGTTCAGCAAGTGTTCTAACTTGAACAGGCATTGAAGCTTGTCTGGTTCTTGGCGACCAAACATGTAGATATCCAGTGGTCCCAGTAGGGGTCCAAAATTGCTTATAAGTAATCTCTCTAAACTACTTGGTAGGCTTGGAAGTGATTGGAGACTGGTGCATCCTTGTAACATAAGAGTATCAAGCCTTTTCAGGCCACCAATGCTTTCAGGTAGATGCTCAAATGGATTTCCACTTAGATCCAAATGTTCCAAACAAGGCAAGGAACTAAGATTATTAGGCATCATATCATCCCTTATATTGCAGTTTGCAAGACTTAAATTTACCAAAGAAGATGGTAAGCAATCGAATGAACGCTTGGTTGATAATGTGCGGTTTCTCATTAACCAGGACCACATTCTTGAAGCCCACTTTTGAAATTGACTCATGAGAGGTCCATCTGCACGAATCACCCCCAAGAATTTCATTTTTTCCAAGTGATTCGGTATCTCACTATCAAGTTTAGAGCAACCAGACAATATTAGAGTTTGAAGTGATGTCAACTTGCACATTTCATCTGGAAGTCTCTTGAGATTTATGCAGCCCTTAAAACTTGAAAAGGAAAGATTTTGTAGGTTTCCAATGGACTTGTGAACCTCAGCCAAATTCGTGCATTCTTCAAGCATCAATATTTCAAGACAAAGGAGTTCTGAGAAGTCTGGAGTTCTAACTAGACCATGACAACGACTGAGATTAAGGATCTTCAACCCTGGAAAACACTATTTGAAATTACAAGAAAATAATTAGTAGTTTTCACCAATTGATGAGAGAAATCAGAGAAAGATATAGATTATTAACGTACCCGGATTCCATGCCAAACATGTCTTAGACTGCTGTTGCATAGGTCAAGAACAATAAGATCCTCGAGATAAAAATCAACTGGTATATGATCCCAGGGGACGTGATGCCAACACAGCCACACTAATCCTTTTGGAAAATTTTCATAACCTCCTTTAAGCCTCAAATTATTGAGGTGGATTAGTTTTAGATTGCTCATGCTTTCAAAAGCATCAGTGTTTAAGTCCACCAAACATTTTGAGGCTATGTTTACTTGTTCCCAGTCAAGGATGAAGCTCTTAATAGACCTGGAGCCCTGCTATGAAGCAATTATATATATATATATATATATATAGAATACAGAAATCACAAAAGACGCATGCAAACTGGTAATTCAAGTAAATGCAAAAGGTAAGCTTCTCACATTTTTTTTTCTCAAAATCTTAAATGAATCACCATGACGCCAAATTCTGCTACGCTCTCCATGATTCTCAGGTGATTCTCGACGGACAATTTCCCATCCCATTTCCCTAAGCAATTGATGCATTGCCAGTTTATTGTCCTTATCAATGGATATCAGATATCTGTCGATAAGTTCTTGAATTCCAACATTCCGATAGAAATCACAGCTTTCTACAATTCTCTCCACAAAGGTTATGTCTTCTCCAATGAAGAAACAAGCTATATCAAGAAACAAATTCTTGTCACGATCATCTTGAAGAGAGTCATAACTTACTCGAAGAATCTCGTGAATTTTACCACCATCAAGGGCTTCTGGTTCTCTTATTGCTCTTTTCCATGAATCCCCAGTTCGAACAGACAAAGAAAAGCCAATTACTTCGAGAGCAAGTGGTAGCCCTCCACAATAACGCACTATATTTTTAGAGTCTTGCAAGTAATATTCAGAAGGCTGTGATTGTCTAAATGCATGCCAAGTAAAGAGTTGAAGGGATTCACTTTCATGAAGAGGCATAATTCTAAACTCTTTACAAGGTTGATCATGAAAACTTTGCAAGCGACCATTTCTGGTTGTTATGATGATTCTACTTCCCTTGTAAAGCCATTTCCCCATTTCAAGAATTGATTTGAGTTGGCCAACATCATCTACATCATCGAGAACAATAAGTACTTTCTTGAACCGTGTGGCATATCTTATTTGGATAGTTCCGTCATCTACATTGTTTATCTTGTGGAATCCCCCCTTTGACAAATCAGAAAGAAGTTGCATCTGTAATTGAACTAAACCATTGTATTGCTTTGATGTTTCTCTGACATCCTTCAGAAAGCTCCAACAATCAAATTGTTCGAAATTGAGGTTGAAAACAGTCTTGGCAATTGTTGTCTTACCAACACCACCAATTCCACATATTACTGCTATATTAACATCTTCAGGCCTGTCTTGTATCCAGCTGTTAATGCCTTTCACCTGAGCATCAACTCCAACTAAATAAGAGGGCACATGCAGTATTGTGCGTTTCAACATTTCTCCAACCTTTTTGACAATATCTTGTATGAATTTTGCCTCAGGTCTGCACATAGAAAAAATAAAAATAGAAAACCCTTGTTTAAAAAGAAATGGTTTGTCACTGCCTCGTTGCTCTTCTTTTTCTCTTTTGCCAATACCTCATTTCTTATCCCAGTTGCCTAACAGTTTTCCATTTCTCTTTCCATATTGAAGACATTAATTTTCCCTAGATAGGCCACACTGAAAGTCAAATCTTCAGAAACCTAGTTGTAGTACTTTAAGTCCTGAAAGCAAAAGATCAATCCCTTCGCTTCAGGGCCTATACTGGTCCAGTCTCCATATGGATTTGAGGCATCAAGACTAGTTTCAAAGGCCTTAATCATATCCTCGCTTTCCTAAACAGGCTGGAAAGTAGAAACATCTACTTATCCTAACTGACAAGTTTATGAATTCCGTTAGGAAACTATTATATTCAATTGATTGTAATTAAACTCCTCATTTTAGAGCCAATTATTAATTAACTCATGGAATTTGTTAGATTCAGGGCATTATGAAAACATTTCTTTAATCACCAAAGAGTATTCCAATCGAGACATTTGCTCAATGGGATATTCACATTTTCTATTTTCTCTATATATACTTCATCAGCTCAGTTTTCTTTCCCTTAAGTTATAGTTCCACAACAATGGAGTTTTGGCAACCACTGATGTGTTGATTTGATAACTACTAAAAGGTTTTTAGCAACCCTGTTCTGCAATTTCCTTAATCTGAACTAATGTAGGATTAACGATTTATAACAAAAGTAGCTAAATGATGACCAAGTAACATTCACTACGTACTAATCAATGGAGTTTTCAATTTTAACATTAAGTATAGAAACTAATTACCTGTTGTGTAAAACCATTCCTGCCAGATTAATGACCTTGCAAAGAGCTTTCCTCCATCTCTTAATCTTCTCATCCTTGAAGCGTTTTCCATGTCCAGAAAATGCTTCTGCCAAATCACCTGTTTGCTTTTGGACTTCTGATGGATCGACGTCGTAAAATACAGGAAGAACAATGTGCCCAGCATGATGCTTTTTATGTTCCATAATCATTGCAACCTCATCTAGGCACCAGCTTGAAGAAGCAAAATTACTCGAGAAGACAATCAATGACATTTTTGACTGTCGTATTGCCTTTTCAACATCACATTCTATGTCTGCACCTCTCTCAATTGCATCGTCATCTCTAAATACATGAATTCCTGCCCGCTCCAAAGCTGTATACAGATGGTCGGTGAAATTCTTGCGGGTGTCCGCGCCCCTAAAGCTTAAAAACACATGATAAGAAAATTCACACATTGAGGAGCTTGATTTCTTGTTATTAACAGCAGCCATCAAGTTGGATGGAGGATATCTACCCGCAGTAACAATCAGAAGATGTCAGCAATCTGAAAAAACAGAAAGTACTATTTAAAATGATGGGACAATAAAAAATACCCATGTTACTAAAAATCAATTCCAAAAAGAAAACATGAAGTTATTTTGCAAATCCTTTGATATTAGTAGCAGTCATCATGGTGGATGAAGGAGTATATCTACCACCAGTAACACTCAGAAGATATCACTAATCTGGAAAAAACAACAATAACTGCATAAAATGATGGGAAAATAAAATTAACCCTCTAATTAAACATCTTGTGAGTGTCTCACAAATCCTTTGATATTTTAATTGCTCATTTAAAACATATCAATCATGAAGTAGTTCAATTGACGTTCGTGCTCTAACTTCTATCTATTAAACAAGAAAATACTACCACCATGCAAAATAATATTCCATGTCGTGAAAACAAAAGCAAGAGAGAGGATATAAATGCCTACTGGCCTTCGCTTTCCTGTGTTCTGCTGTGATTGAGAACCTGCATTATGGTACTCACTGTCTGCCTTTGGTTGATAGATAGATCAAAAAGTCAACAGTGTTTAAGTCAAGGCAGGGGTAGGTAAGGTGTCTTGAGTTGCCTAACCCAACCTTCTCTCTCTCTCTATATATATATATATATTTGCCTTCTTAAGCTAAAGATCGAGGATCGACCCGAAATTTGTATTGAAAAACAGTAAAGGACGCAGTAGAAAACAGTTTGGTGAAGACATGTGCAAGTTGATTTTGAGAGGGGATAAAACGAATTTGAATCTCTTTTTTTCACAGCCCGGTCGTGGACAAAGTGATAATCTACCTTAACATGCTTAGTATGAGCATGGAAAAATAGGATTTGTTGAGAGATAGGTGGCGCCAAGGTTATCACACCAAATTATAGGAGCAGAGACGGAGAGAACCTGCAGATCTGTTAACAAATATTGAAGCCAAATGATCTCAGCAGTACTATCTGCTAAGGCTTTATACTCAGCTTCAGTAGAGGAGCGAGCAATTGTGTGTTGCTTGCCGAATTTCTATGAAATCGGCGTCTGACCAAAGAAGACAAGGTATATACCCGTAGACTTGCGATCATCAATACTACCAACCCAATCTGCATCTATAAAACCATGTAGAGAAAAAAAAAAAAAAAACCTCGAGTGATAAGGAAACCATAAGATATTGTACCTTTAATGTAGCGTAGAATACGCTTGACGACGACCCAATAAGAATTTGTAGGAGCATGCATAAACTGACAGACTTCGTTAACAACAAAACAGATATCTAGGCGGGTGAAGGTAAGATATTGAAGAGCATCCACGATTTGATAAAATCGTGTAGGATCAGAGAATGAATTATCCGGCAGTTTAGTAACTTCGAATGAGAGAATGAAGTATCAACGGGTTTGCGGGAAGTCATACCTGTGAAAACCCGATAAATTATAATTTGAGTAAAATAAATACAATACCGAATAGATTAAATAAAAGGATTTCAAGTATAGTAAATGGATACAATAGAGTAAAAGATAATATGTTATGGTGTAAATTAAGTAAAAAAAAAGAGTTGAGTGACAAAAATAGAATTAAAAAGTAATGAGGGTTAGTGTGTAAATAGTTAAAAGCTATAATATAAATGCTTTATATTTTTTCTCTTTTGGCCGTGAGTTTGAAACAAAAAGAGGGGGAGGAGTTGTGTGATTTTTCTACTCAAATTCTTGTTGGTTTCACCAATTAAAGTGAGTAATTAGGGTGATTAACTTAGTTAAACATCAAGAGGGGGTGATTTTAAAGTGGTGAGTGCTTTGAAGGAAGAATTTCAAGCTAGGGTTTGAAGAGGGAGGAGAAGAAAACTTGATTTTTTCTTGCATTCTTTCCTTGAATCCTTATCAAAGTGAGGTAAATAACATGCTTCAATTGATTAATTCCTCTAATTTTATATTTGATGAAGGATTATGCAAAATTATGATTATGTGAAGTTGTGGATGTATATTATAAATTATGGGAATAATGCAAATTATGATTTAGCCATGTTAGAAAGCATAAATTATGGTTGGGTAAGTGTTTAATTCTAAATAAAAGAAACAAAAATTTTCCCCCCATTTTAATTGAATTTTCGGCCAAAAGTGTTATTAAATGAAAGGAGTAAGAATTTTTCAAAGAGAAAAGAAAAATCTTCACTTTCTTCCCTAGGTTATTTTCGGCTAAAAGGAGAAGAAAATTAAAAAATAAAGTTTAATAATATTATTGAGAAATCTTGCCAAATTAAAGATAATTGATGTTGATATGTTAAATTGAATAAGGATTTTTATGAAAAATAAATATGTAATTGGTATTAGAATTTTACCAGTTCAAATGAATGAACAATGACAAACAAAATTGTGTTGGTGCAGAGGAGGCCGCAAGACCTAATCAGCAATAAAGGACCTCTCCACGCGCACAGACACCAAGTAGGTGTTCGACACCTTGGAGTAGTTAAATAGTTTAATTTTTATTATTGTAGAAGAATTTTTTTTGTAGATTGTAATTTTAGTGTAAAGTTCAAAAAAAGAAAGAGAAGAATGGGAGAAAAAAATAATGCCCTGTTGAATAGGCAAGTCGTGAAAATTATTTCCTGGTTACTGGAAATAACGCCCTGTTGAATGGGCGGTTACTGGAAATAAGGCCCTGTTGAATGGGCAAGCCATGAGAAAATTATTTCCTGGTCACTGGAAATGATGCCCTGTTGAATGGGTGAGCCGAGAAGATTATCTCTTGGCTACTGGAAATAATGCCTGGTTGAATGGCCATGTTAAGAAAATTAACTTACGAGTTAATGGGATAACCACTTGGTGTAATATAGATTAATTGTAAAACTTTAATTTGAGGTTAAATATGTAGGTTTGTGGGAAACATTCTTGTTATTTTTCAATAGATTTATTCTGTGTCTAGAAAAGAATATATGAAATTATAAATTACAAAAAAAATAAGACAATTTATTCAATGATGTGAAAATTACCTTATGTACATGAATAGTTAGTCCTTATTCAATTACTTGTTGAAATGTATAATTTTAATCATGTTTAATGTGATTATGTTTTTAGGTACATCGCATCCTCGAACTGGAAAGTAAATGCTTGGATAATTAATTTTGCTATGTGATTAATGTAATTGGAAGAACAAATATTTTGTTGCAATACGCTTTTATAACTAAGAATTGTAATGTTTAACTTATTATCTTGTGTATGATGTAATTTATGATGTCGATATTATTAAGTTGAATTATGGTTAGTTGTATATATATAT
>Ga0307510_10010157_pt1 | contig 11194 bp, 8 predicted proteins | sample 12_EM_MG_FD_207224 | JGI IMG/M metagenome (GOLD analysis project Ga0307510, IMG submission 207224) | Populus trichocarpa ectomycorrhiza microbial communities from riparian zone in the Pacific Northwest, United States - 12_EM | ecosystem: Host-associated > Plants > Roots > Unclassified | place... | reverse complement strand
TTCTTAATAGAATCACTCAATAGTTTTGCATTGTTATTTTGTCGGAGTTGGAGAACAAGTCGTTCTGAAACAATGTCATTATTATGGCAAAAAAATTTGTGCACTGCATTAAAATTATCAGTACCGGGCAGGTGTGTTTGTTTTAACTTCTGTAGTTGATGAGGTTGTGGGAGGATATAATTTAATTATGCATAAAATTCAATCATAAAAAACTAATTTTTCTTAATTTTTATAGTTTTTTTTAGTAGGTCCGACACCCAACCTCAACCAACACTTCTAATACAAACACACTTGACCAGCTTTTCACGTGAAAAGCTGGCTAAAACTACTTCTAATTAACTGCAGCCATACCTCAAAAATTCACGTGGGATGCACAGATTTAATATCAGCTTCTTGTTGTTACCAAAGAATTTTGTGTTTGGCCTAACCGTGAAAGCCACCACGGAGCCAAACACCTTAGTGACTACATTCAGCTGATGAAGTTTCATGAATTTTTATCTGAAAAGCCTCTTATCTTATTAGATTGCCTCTTATCTTATTAGATTGCTACAAGTCATAGATAGAGGCTTATGTTATCAGCTGGAACAGTCGGTGTTGAAGTTCATTAGTTAGGCCAACTTTTCAAGAGTCCCTTTTGTTCTAGTCCCTGGGCCTAACTCAACTACATGCCTTCTCCCATAGGAAAGCTAAAGAAAATGGAAAATGGAGTTGAATTCAACCTTTGGTTGCCCTAGCTAGATATTATTGTTCATAGGAATGGATTGGAGTGGAGCATCTCCTTCAAATGAATGGCCATTAAGCTATAATATCAATATCAAAGTCATGAATTATCTGCTCCACTAGTGTTATATGAAGCTCTTTTATCCTGCAATCGACCATTTGCAAGTGGATTCCATTCGATTGTCTCCACTGGAACCATTTTAAGGAGTTGTTTATTTTTGTGATTAAAATCGTATTTTATGATTCTTTGAATTTGTTTTTGTTTGAAATTAAATATTTTAGTATTTTTTAATTGTTTTGATATGTTGGTATCAAAAATAATTTTTAAAAAATAATAAAAAATATTATTTTCATGTAATTTCAAACTAAAAATATTTTAAAAACCAACAATTATTATATTTTCAAAAGCTGCATCATAATGACTTATCTTTAATTTATACTTTGCTGACGAAATGAAAGAAGAAAACTTCTCGTCAAATCAGTTCTGGTGAATATAAAATGGGTTCAACATCTTAAAGCAAAGTTCCATTAAAAATGGTAGATGGCCGTCTCATCAGAAGTGCAGGTTTAAATATTGCAGAATAGCTAATAGTTTATTCTACTTGCTATGAAGAACTCGTTTCATTGCAAAAAAGAAAACAAAAAGAACATGGTGAATACATGGAAATAATTTTATCTCTTAAAACGCAAATAAATATCGATTTCTTATAGTTCAAAATATAAAAAAAAATGTAGATTGGTTGACGGACTTTTCCCTTACAAAAAAAAAAAGAAGAAGAAGAAGCAGCAGCTGCATTGTTCCCTAGCTTAGCTGGAAGGATGGGCACCGCAAAAACTGATTTCCAAACCACGATAAGAAAATTAGCAATTCAACCCGTTTGATTGGTCAACGTTTCTAGAAGTTGACTTCATCAATTACAGTTCGTTGTGTGTGTGCGCATTCTAGATGCTGGTGTGTGTATATATACATATGTAAGTTAAGAACAAACAAGAGAACTAACGAAAAATGGCGGCGATGTATTCAACAAGACAGCTGCTGGCCGTGTGTGTCGTAGCTTTATCATTCTATCTTTCACATGGAAGAGTAAATCCCAGCTTTAAAATTAATGCAGTTAATCTTGGTGGTTGGCTTGTTACTGAAGGATGGATTAAACCTTCTCTTTTTGATGGCATCACCAACAAAGACTTCTTGGTTGGTACATGAATGATTGTGATATTGTATATATTTGTTCTGTCACTTCATTTTCATTCTGATGGGTTAACGATTCTCTTGGATCATCATGATCGTCCTTGATTGTCAACTTTTCTAGGACGGAACCGGGCTGCAGTTTAAATCAGTCACAGTTGGGAAGTATCTTTGCGCCGAGGCAGGAGGAGGAAACATTATTGTTGCAAACCGAACTTCTGCCTCAGGCTGGGAAACGTTTAGTGTAAGTTCTTTCTTTTTCTACCCATGTTCATACAGTTTCACCAGTACGTGTGATCACAGTTTTTTTTTTTTTTTTTGTCGTTGAAGCTGTGGAGGATCAACGAAACCAATTTCAACTTCAGGGTCTTTAACAAACAATTCGCGGGTTTGGATACCAATGGCAATGGGATTGACATAGTAGCTGTTTCTAGCACACCTGGAAGATCAGAAACTTTTGAGATTGTGAGAAACTCTAATGACACAAGTCGTGTTAGAATCAAAGCATCCAATGGATTCTTCTTGCAGGTGAATTAATTATAAACAAATATAATATCTTCTAACCAACTTAAGGCTTAAGCATAGGTCATGTTGATTGTCAACTGCAGGCGAAAACAGAGGAGCTGGTGACAGCTGATTATGCAGGTGACAACAAATGGGGAGATGATGACCCATCAGTATTTGTGATGACCATTGCTGGAAGGTTGCAAGGAGAGTTTCAAGTCACTAATGGTTATGGTCCCAAATTAGCCCCGAAAGTTATGAGGGTAAGAGCCTACTAAATTTATAGATAAGTTCATGATTTCCCGTTAATCATTAGCTCAAAAAATAAAACAGTAATTTCTACAGTGCTTTTGGTTGACTGGATATTTTTGGACGGTTTGACTTTGAATCAATTTTTTTTTCCTGTTGAATCCTTAATGCATGGATCAAATAAAAGTGTGGACATAGTATAGAAAATTTCTGGTTTTTAAAGGGCCCAGAAGAGGCAGTGAAGCTGACTTTTACATCTCAGAACTTCCCCTGTAGCCTTTGGAAATATCCAGCTTCGCTTCACTGTGGTGTCTAATGTATACTTTGATAACGATTGTGAAGATGTACTAAAGCCAGTCTGGTAGAAAGCAATTGATGCCCTAACTGATGATGTCCATCTCGCAGGATCACTGGAGGACATTCATTGTTGAAGATGACTTCAAGTTCATATCTCAAAACGGAATAAATGCTGTGAGAATACCAGTTGGATGGTGGATAGCAAGTGATCCCACGCCTCCACAACCTTATGTAGGCGGGTCTTTGAAAGCATTAGACAATGCCTTCTTATGGGCACAGTATGTACATCTCCATCTATACAACCCACGCTATTCATTGCCACCAAAATTAGATGCCTTTTCTTTTCAAGAAAAAAATTATCTAGCCAATAAATTAATACTGCTCCAGTCATTAGGTTAGTTAACTAGTACATAGAACTTGAATTGTGGCCAAAATATTTCATTAATAGCCATCTAACATGGTAACATGAAGTCTAGACAATTGGAGCTCATGACCTTAAACATACAACAGTTCTGGCATGCACTTAGGCCTAGATAGATTTTGTTCAAAAGATTGAAACTTTCTTGGCAGTGCACAAAAATAACAGAGTTGTCATTTAGGTATGATAGAGGCAAATACTGTTTTGTTTTATCTGTACGTACGACTTCTTTTAATATTATACAGCTACAACCCCCATGTGATTTTGCAGCGTAAACTTTTGCAGGAATTATGGGTTGCAGGTTGTAATTGACCTGCATGCAGCCCCCGGCTCCCAGAATGGCTGGGAACATAGCTCTTCTAGAGATGGCTCTCAAGAATGGGGCCAAACAGATGAAAATATACGACAAACAGTTGATGTTATAGACTTCTTAACTGCCAGGTAAATGAAAATATAAATAAAAACATCCTGGGACTCCTCCAAAAGTAGTTTTGTGGTAACTAATACGTGCACGTATCTAGGTATGCCAAGAGCCCAAGCCTTTATGCAGTTGAACTCATGAACGAGCCTCGGGCACCAGGAGCATCTCTAGACAGCATGACCAAATACTACAAGGGCGGTTACGACGCTGTCCGCAAGCATTCCTCAACAGCTTATGTGGTGATGTCAAATAGGCTGAGCTCAGATGATCCAAGAGAGTTCTTTCCTCTTGCCAGTGGCTTAACCGGATCTGTTATTGACGTCCATTATTACAATCTCTTCTCTGATGAATTTAACAGCATGAGTGTTCAACAGAACATTGATTTCATAAACACAAACAGGTCGGGCCAACTGAATTACGTGACCACATCAAACGGTCCTCTTACTTTTGTCGGTAAGCTCTCAATTTGTTTAGCATTGATTTGGGCATGAACGGAGCTTGCCTAGTGTCTATATTTTAGATGGATTGATGCCCTATCTTTTGGTTTGCAGGAGAATGGGTGGCAGAGTGGACAGTTCAAGGGGCAACGAAGGAGGATTACCAGAGATTTGCAGAGGCCCAGTTGAAGGTCTTTGGGAGAGCTACTTTTGGGTGGGCCTATTGGACTCTAAAGAATGTAAACAATCATTGGAGCCTGGAGTGGATGATCAAGAATGGCTACATCAAGATATAGATTTCAACACGGAATCTCCAGTCTAGGTCTTCGATATATATATATCACAGAAAGCATGCAGTGCCTGGTTTATAAGGTTAAATAGCAGCTCCTCTTGGATCCAATTTTTGGAATAATAATAAATTTGAACATCTTACTAAAAAATTATCAAAACCAGACAGCAAGAACCAATATTTCCCTCCCCAAAGAGGTTTTAGCCTTTGTGTTAAGGCATTTAACTTTGAACTAAGTAGTAGAAACAAAGGGAGAAACAATTAATTTACAGCAAAAGCTTCTACATGATGATTCTGGATTTGTAAAGTTCAAGCAAATGAGACCCGCCTAGTCCATGAAATTAAAAGTAAACAGTATAGAACCTATTTTGGAGATATTAGTTTTTGTTCACGCCCGGTCAATTATAATTACATGATAAATTAAAAGTTTAATTTGAATAATATTTTTTAATCTTAAATTATTATTTAAGAGTTATTTTTTATTAAGTAATTTATATATATAAAAAAGAGTTAAAATAACTTTACATTGAATGCATATTTGATAAAAATGACTCAAATCAACTTTTTTTTTATAAGTTAAAAGTTAAAATTTTTAAATTTTAATTAAATTAAAATCTTAATTCGATTTTGTAGCTAATTTTTTATTTAAGTCAAAATTTATTCTTAACCAAATTTATTTATAAATATTTTCAATAAAAAATAAATAAATAAATAAATTACATTTAATTTTTTTTCTCTATCTTCTTTTTTGTTTAAATTATAATTTATATCTTGAAGTTTATATGTTTATAACCCTTTATATTCTCACTCTAGCACACAAAAAATAGTCAACAAAAATATTCATATTAATTACAGGATTGTCATTATGTTGTATTTAATAACTAAAAAGTCATTGTTGCTTGAAAATAACAAAAAGGCAACTAAAGTTATTGTTGCTTATTTTTCTTATAATTTATATATTTTAAGTCATCAAATTCTTCCTTTTCCCTCATCATTTCCAGCAATAAACACACATCAAATTCTTTATTTTTTTCACACATAACAACCATTTCCAGCAACCAAAAACTCCAGTCGTAGTATGAACACAAACACATAATTCGAGTGGCCAAAATCCCAACACAAGCAGTGCCCAAAAACCCAGCGTATACAACCAAAACTCCAGCACAAGCACTACTAAAAAATCCAGAAAACATAGCTAAATTTCCCTCACAAACATTGCCAAAACTTTAGCACAGGCACTACCTGAAAATCCAGTGCACACATTACCCAACAACAAACACACAATGCCAAAAATTTCAGTAAAACAAGCACACATATTATCAAGTTGTCATAATGTACATCAAATTCCAATAGCATACAAGCTTAAAACAACTTGAATGGATTAAATTTCATAGAAAGTGCATAAAATAAAAAGCAATTGTCAGAATATCGGAAATAAAATTTAGTAAAAACAAATTATTCTGCAAATATAATAACAAGTCATGCGATAATACCTTCATTGATTGTTGCAGACCTATAAATAAAATTGAATTAACCACGGGAGAGGGAGGAGGTGCTAATGAAGCCGAGTGAATACTAAATGAAATGAAAAAAATAAAAAATGAGTTACATATAGAATTTGGATTAAGAATCATAATATGAATGTAAGTTTTGTTAGTGTAAAGTTATTATTGATAACTAATTTAATATGTTTAATATTAATGTTTTTAACTATTATCATGTTCAACAAATAAAATAAAATATAACTATCATAATTAGCTAGGGATCACTATCTAATTTATCGAAAACATGCACATTAACACATGAGATAACAAAACAAAGCATTCACAAATATTTTAAGCTTCCATAATAGCCAAACGATCCATAATGTTTTTGTTCTTGATTGAAATGGTTAAAATAAATCCATGTTGCTAAAAGGCACTTCTACATTGTTCAATTAATACAATTAGTTTGGGTGGAGTGGTGAGAGGTTATATTAGTAATAATCTTCTTCCTCTTCATCATCTTTATCACCTTTATCACCTTTCTTGTATTCATTAGCAACCTCCTCATTTACCCTAGAAGTGTCAACATTAAACCTATCACTACTAATATTAGCCTTATTACTTCTAACATTAACTCTATCCTCTCCAACATTAACACTAGAACTACCATTGCAAAACTCATCACCTTCATCATCTAAAGTAAGACCTTCTTTCCTAACAAGTAGCACCACTTTATTGTTGCTATGTTCTAATGAATTAACAATATTTAACAATAATAAAATACAAAGTGTCGTGAAACGTAGGTCAATCCAAAGTATTGCTATTTTAATATTTTTTTTAAAAATATGTCATCTTGGATATTTTTGTAAAGTTGAAACATGTTTTTACTTGTATTTTACATTGTGTTTAGACACATTAATTTGTTTGGGTCATGTTGGGGCAACTCCAACACGATTTAATTTGAAGCTCGGGTTAGGTAAGGAGTCGAGTCAGGTGGTTTCAAAGTTGATCCACTAGGCTGGTTTAATGATAATATCAAAGAATTTATAGTAATCTGAATATTTTTTTTTAAAATAAAATAAAAATTAATACCATACACAACATAGCATGTAACAATTATCAAGCATCATACTAACAAGTTCTACATAATACATGCATCGTCAATTCTGATTTGAAGGGCACTCTCCAAAGTATAATTATGATTAATGTAGAAATATCACATGCTTCAGCTGGTGGGTACCTTACAAATATCATGTTAATGGTGATTGCGGGTATCATTCCCATAATCGAGAATGAATATATGTTAGCAGAAATACGTTTTTCTTAAGCAATCACTTCTCTTAAGAACTATTTTGGCAAATTATTAAGAAGGAAACATCAATTTTGTAGAAATAAATCGGGACATCTCAATTTCAAGTAAGCTGCTCACATGAGTGGGTTCCAAAGTCTAGCTAGGTTGGACCACACTCCCTTGCAAGACTCCTGCTTATAAGTCAAGAAGTAATTGTTGTACCTAGCAATAATCATTTTCATTTTTGAGAACTCATATTTAATCAACATTAAGCCTGTTAAAATTAAGTTATAGCAAAGTAAAAACATCAATAGTATATAGGAATAACTATATTATTTACTCACGTTGCTGCGGGTCAAATTAATATTTTTTAATATATATAAAATATTCAGACATTGCTAATGCATTTTCTAATAGAATATTTTTTTTTTTCTGTGTGAGAATCAATCTAATATGACCTGGTCGACTTTACGAATAAAAAAACAATATGAACGACCGATAAAAACGTAGTTTGACTAAAAACAATTCAAGATGATATCTCTTAAAAAACATATTGAGATAACAACATATTAGAATGATCCAGGTCAACCTTAAATAATTTGTCAAATCCATGACCTTGATTAAGAGATCGAGATAGACTTATAAAAACTAAATTGAATTAAATTATGAACCTTAATTTTCAATCAACTCAATATTAAATAATGAATTTTTTTAAAAAAAGTTCAATTAATAAAAGATAAAAAAATAATTCAGGTCAATTCGAGTTAATCGGTCAAACCCGTGACTCGAGTTATTAGACTAAGATAACCTCACAAAAAGTAAATTGAAACAAATTATGAAACTTAATTCATAATCAACCCAATTTTAAAGGATAAAATTGAAAATAAAAATAATTAAAAAATAACCAAAAAAATAACTTAAGTCAGTCGGGTTAACCCACCAAGTCTGCGATCTAGATCATGAGATCATAATATTCTTCGCAAAAAAAACTTATAAAACTTAATTTGAAATCAACTATTGAAGGATGAAATAGAAAAAAATCAATTAAAAAAAGAACAAAAAAACTCAAGTTAGTTGAATTAACCCACCAAATTCGAGACTCGGTTCACGATACTAGGATAACCTGATAGAAAACAATCAAAACAAATTATGAAACTCAACCCAATAAATCAAGTATTAAAGAATAAAATTGAAAATTGAAAAAGAAATTAATGTTCTAATGAATCAGTTCAATTAGTTCTTGTTAATTAATAATAAATTGATGCACTATAGAGAGATTTCCTTTAATCACTCAATTTTAAAGGATAAAATTGAAAATAAAAATAATTAAAAAATAACCAAAAAAATAACTTGAGTCAGTCGGGTTAACCCACCAAGTCTGCGATCTAGGTCATGAGATCATAATAATCTTCACAAAAAAAACTTATAAAACTTAATTTGAAATCAACTATTGAAGGATGAAATAAAAAAAAAATCAATTAAAAAAAGAACAAAAAAACTCAAGTTAGTTGAATTAACCCACCAAATTCGAGACTCGGTTCACGATACTAGGATAACCTGATAGAAAAAAATCAAAACAAATTATGAAACTCAACCCAATAAATCAAGTATTAAAGAATAAAATTGAAAATTGAAAAAGAAATTAATGTTCTAATGAATTGGTTCAATTAGTTCTTGTTAATTAATAATAAACAAATGCACTACAGAGAGATTTCCTTTAATCATGAAGTTACTTCCTATCGTTGTATTTAGGAACAGATCCAAGATTCAATTTTAGTAGGGGAAAAATAATATACATATATAACTAAATTAATTAAAATTCAAAAAATCTAAAAATTACAAATTTCTAATATAAAGTTAAAAAATTTACATATATTATAAAAAGATGCTTTATAATTTTATTTTTTTCTTATAATTCACAATTGATCCCTACAAAACTTTATATGTTGAAAATATTATAGGATCTTCTCATTATCAATACTTTGAAATATATCATTTTCAATATAAATAATCAAATAATCATTCAACCAATCATTTCCATAACTAACCATAAATTATTTATTTTAACCAACAAACACATAACCATGAATTATTTATTTCATTAATTTCTCACGGTCTTTTTTCAAGTTACATTGAAAATTCAACTACAACTAAACAATGTAATTAAATCCATTTCAATCATCATCAATACAACAACACATACTAAATATACATAACTAACAATATTTACTCTGGTTCCAAAAGATCTCATCCCTCCCTTTAAATGGTTGATTCTACTTTAACCACAAACACCCAATTTTTCTTCTTCAATTATGATTTATTTAGAGTCATTTATATCATATTCCATCCCAAGAACATTATATTTTCACAATTTCACTTTTACTCAATTTAACATTTAGGAACCCTAATTCAAAATTTAAAAATTTTGTATAAACTTTGTTAATCTTTACTTAAACTTGTATAATCAAGTTTATAATGTTTTACCTAATAATGATATAAACTTTGAATGTTAACCAATCAAAGTTTTTTGGTTCTTTTTTTTTTTCTTCCTTTTAATGCCATGAGTTTCCTCTCTTTACACCATTTCTTTCACTTGATTTTTCCCTTAATTCTTGAGTTAGATGTATTTCATTTTCACTCTCTCATCTATTTTGCCTTAAATCTTGAATTCTCTCTAGGGTTTTAGTGAGGAAGCTCTCAAACTTTTTTTTTTATCTTCTAATTTTTTTCAACACTAGCCAACAGTTTAAAGGGGAAGAAGTAGCTGAATTTTCAGTTTTCGTAACTTATTTATAAAAATGTCATTAATGAACATACATGTTTTTTTTTTTGTCCAACTGGTGATGTTTTCACATAGGCTTTCCAAACTTAGATTCCCTAAAATTCTAGCCCAAGATAGAGCAATGTGTCAAGAGGCTCCTTATAAAATTTTAACCCAATCTAATAGTTAAATTGAGAGTTATGCTTGATAGTATAAAATTGGTCAATAGATGATTTTATGTCAAAATCCAAATTTTCTTATTTAGTCATTACTAGAAACATACACTACCAGAAAACCGGAGAAAACCAACGGAATTACCGATGAAATTTTTCCGTCGGTAATAATTACTGATGGAAATAATTCTGTCTCAAAATCTGTCGGTATATACCGACTGTTTCGCCGACGGGATATACAGTTTGTCTGGAAATATGCAACGGTGTGGTGACGTCAGATGATTTTACCGATGAAATGATCGAGGGATTCAAACTGAGATAGCCGTACAGTGACGTGGCACTGTCACCGACAAAATCACCAATGGAATCACCGACAGAATGAATCCGTCGGTGATTCCATCGGAAAAAACCATTATATACCCACCCATCTGCCGACACTCTCTTCCTTTGTTTCTTCTTCTTCTTCTTTTCTATCCCACCTCTCCCCTCCCAAACTGCAGCCAACCACCCATCCCAACTCTCCACTATTCTCAACATGAGCACTCAAGTTAATTTTTTATATCTTGTACGTGGTCACAATATCTGTTTCTTGTAGATTTTATCATTTTTTTGTAAGTAAATCTATCCTTTTTAGTTTTAATATTTAATTGTGAATTTTATTGTTGTAGTATATGTATTTTGTTAACGTTTGTACTTGTTTAATTGTTATTTGTCAAAGAAACTTGTAGTATGAATGTATAATTTTGTAGTTGTTATAGTTTGTTTTAGATTTTGTCAAATTATATTTGTTTGTAAATTGTTGAAATTTTGTTTGAATTACACCGAATTAAATGTGTTGTTGTGATGAAATAAATAATTAATAGCTTGTTTAACGAGTCTTGTTTAATTGTTATCAATTCTATTTCGAAGTTGTGATTTCTGTAAATTTATATATGTATAAATTTGTATGTATGAACGTTGATAG
>Ga0307510_10010156_pt1 | contig 11194 bp, 8 predicted proteins | sample 12_EM_MG_FD_207224 | JGI IMG/M metagenome (GOLD analysis project Ga0307510, IMG submission 207224) | Populus trichocarpa ectomycorrhiza microbial communities from riparian zone in the Pacific Northwest, United States - 12_EM | ecosystem: Host-associated > Plants > Roots > Unclassified | place... | reverse complement strand
ATGTGGCCAAATATGCTGCAAGGCTTGGCCAGTCTTTCAGCTCATCGAGGGAAAGTTTCAACATTGATAGGCATGAAATAGAAATTATTCCTGATATAGAGGTTAAAAGCGGTGGAGTCAACTATGTTTTCTCTGATGGTATTGGGAAAATTTCAGCAGAATTGGCAGATAGCATAGCTCAGAAACTTCGCCTTAGAAGTTTTACTCCTTCTGCCTTTCAGATTAGGTACGGAGGCTACAAAGGTGTTGTGGCTGTTGATCCTACTTCATCAATGAAATTGTCACTGAGGAGAAGTATGTCCAAGTACAAATCAACTAACACTAGCTTGGATATTTTGGATTGGACCAAGTATCGGGCTTGTTTTCTCAATCGTGAAGTGATCACTCTTTTATCTACCCTTGGGGTTGAAGATCAAGTTTTTGAGAGGAAGCAAAAGGAGGCTATAGCTCAACTAGATGCTATTTTAACCGATCCAATAAAAGCACAGGAGGCACTTGAGTTGATGGCTGGTGGAGAGAACGCACGTGTTCTGAAGGGAATGCTTGCATGCGGTTATAAGCCGGGTGCAGAGCCATTTCTAGCAATGATGCTGCAAACATTCCGCGCATCGAAGTTGCTTGATATGCGGACAAAATCAAGAATATTTTTTCCAGAAGGAAGAGCAATGACGGGATGTCTGGATGAAACCAGGACGTTGGAATATGGTCAAGCATTTGTCCAGTATTCTCGTGCTAGACTTAGTAAGTCATATGATCATTTCAAAGGTGGCAAAACAGATCAAGATACTCTGATTGTTAAGGGAAAGATAGTTGTTGCGAAAAACCCCTGTCTACACCCAGGAGACGTGCAGATCTTAAAGGCTGTGGATGTGCCGGCTTTGCATCACATGGTGGATTGCATCGTTTTCCCCCAAAAAGGAAAGAGGTAAATTTCTTATTTTCTTATTGTTTTTTAAAATCTCTTATTTGCACTAAACATTCTGAAGCATCACAACTTGGAACTTGTTACAGAAGTCCTGTTGTCTGTGGCTTCCACATTCTTTCTGGACTTGGTTGAAACGAACACTTCTCAACTTCTACGTTTATAGTTTTTTGTCAGTCAGACTTAACTACATGCTGCAAGATTTATTTTGTTGTTTCTTGGGAAACTCCTAGCTTTGCTAATGAAAACATCATTTAATTGTACTTTTGAATCTTCTGTAGTAGGCATGCTCTTGCACACGGGCTTAAATATTCTCGTTGTTATGCATTATATGTCTCTATGCATACATTGCTTTCTGATAGTAGTAAAATTTTGATCAGACCTCATACAAATGAATGCTCGGGAAGTGATCTAGATGGAGATGTGTACTTTGTATGTTGGGATACCGATCTCATTCCTCCTCAGAAATTTCCACCCATGGATTATACTGCACCACAAACTACGATTTTGGACCACGATGTTACAATAGAGGTAACTATTCAATCAAGTGTGTTAACATTTATCAAAGGCGTCTCATTAATTACTAATCTTCAACAAGCAATCACTTTTAATCCTTTGTTTCAGATGTTCTTCACATCATTTCTAATTTTCGCATAAATGAGCACAGGAATCATTTCCTGAACTGTAATATCATTAATTGCTTGGGTAGTTCGTCATTGCTCTGGAAAGAATTATAAACAGACACACAGATCTGATTCGTATACTTGTAGAGACATTTTCCCTTTGCGTTGACTAGTTTACTGCAATGTTGCAGGAAGTTCAGGAGTATTTTGCAGATTACCTACTCAACGACAGCTTAGGGATCATTTGCACTGCTCACGTGGTCTTTGCAGACAGTGAGCCTGACATGGCAAGAAGTGAAAAATGTATTGAGCTTGCTCAGCTATCCTCAATCGCTGTTGACTTCCCAAAAACCGGTGTGCCTGCTAAAATTCCTAAAGAACTACGCGTCAAAGAATATCCAGATTTTATGGAGAAGGCTGCAGATAAACATACTACCTATGTATCCCAGCGTGTACTTGGAAAGCTTTTTCGAGCTGTAAGAGACATCGCACCGGACACAAGTCCTGTAAGACCCTTCACTAAGGAAGCGGCAAAGCGGTCTTATGACCCTGACATGGAAGTTGATGGATTTAAGGATTATATCAACGAGGCTTTCTATTACAAAAGTGAATACGACAACAAACTGGGGAACATGATGGACTATTACGGGATCAAAACTGAGGCTGAAATAATCGGTGGTTGCATCATGAGAATGGGAAGATCTTTTGATAAGAAAAAGGACTTGGAAGGCATTAATTTTTCTGTAAGTTCCTTGAGGAAGCAAGCTAGAGCCTGGTTCAACGAGAGCGGCTCAAAGGAAAGCCCTGATGATGTTTATCCAAAGGCATCAGCTTGGTACCACGTCACATATCATCCTCGTTTTTGGGGCCTCTACAACGAGGGAATGGATCGAGTTCATTTCCTCAGTTTTCCCTGGTGTGTTCATGACAAACTTTTTGAGATTAAGAAGGGCACGACATCACTGGTGCACCAGCTCAAACGAATGGCGAGCTTTCATGTAGAGATCGGAGACTAGAAGACATCCCTTCTTCTGTCCTCTCGCAGGCGTGCTCGTCGCCTCTTTTATTACGAAGTATATATTTATTTGCCTATAAAACTCAAAGCATGTGCGTACGTATTTGATATTTGTGTGACTACTTGTCTTTAGCTTACTGTTATTTGTGTGTATTGCCTACAGTATTGCTGTGAGGAGTGGTTTGTTATTGGTTTACGTTAATTTTCAGTGATTATAATATATGAAAGCTGTAATCAGAACTGGAGATATATTTCTAGCTTCTGTTGTTGAATAAATGTTTGGTTTGCCTTTTTCTATGGAAATTTCTCGGTGTCATTGTAAATGCCATCCCATCACCTGCCAAGTGGCATTCAGAAAACATCGATCATCATGATGTATGCTGCAGCACGTTGGAAGAAATTAAATTCTTTTGTTTGTCTTTTATATATATAGCGTTCAATAGGCATTGAAGAGACTTTTTTTGTTTGTCTTTTCTCAATAAAACCGACTCATGAAGATTGGTACACTTGTCATTTTTTATTTCCTAGATTTTTCTTTATTTATTTTTTCATTTTTAATTGTTGATTAGATGTTATTAGAGTGTGTTTGGTATTGCGGTAGTTGTTGTGATTGTGGTTTGAAAAAAATTGTTTTATAAAAAGTACTTTTAGTTGAGGTTGGTTTGAAAAAATAGGTGTTTGGTTAAAACTGTGGTTGGAATTGAGGTTGAAAAAAAAATAGTTTAATGTGTTTAGTTAAAAATGCTTTTGAAATTGAGGTTATAAAATAATTTTAATATATATATATTTTGATGGTTTTAAATTTAAATAGAGTAGAATTAACTTCTCCTATCACATCATGAAATAAATAATACTTGATATAAAATATTTTTTATTATTCCATTAAACTATTTATAATTCCATTACATACAAAATTCAGCAGATAAAAACTACAGTTTTTATAATTTTGTGAGCGTGTAATAAAATCAGATAAAATATTATCTGGTATAAAATTGATATTACAGTGCGAGTGAATTTAATTTACTCTATACTAGTTTTTCATGAAAAAAAATATTGTTCACATCACAATACGAGTGAATTTAATTCACTCTAAACTAGTTTTTTTTAAAAAAATTAACAAACTGCAAAAAAAAAAAAAAAAGATGAATAGTGCAAAGTGAAGAAACTCGTAAAAAAGTAGTAAAATATTGCTTCTGAAAACTCGTGGTCCTGCCACGTATAAATGGCGGGAAGCATATGTTTTGAAACATTCAGTATTTGTAATTAAACGCCCATTTCATGCGTTTTTGAAAAAACACGAATGTTAACACGTTGCCAAACAGGATCTTAGTAGAAGTCGAAGACCATTTGTGATCTTTCAGCGAACTACTAGCGGTAGGTTCGGTTGATCCTATAAAGGTTTTTTTTTCCCCTTGTAACTCATCTAATTATTATCGCATGTTCTTTCTTCAGAATAATCATCTCCCACATCATTTTAGTAGAAGTGTTCGAGTTGTTTTCAACGAAATCAAATATTATACATATATATATATATATATATATATATATATATATATATATATATATATATCCTCTTAGGTGGTTAATAATAGACGATTCTGGTCCATAACTAATTTAGTCCCTTCCTCATCATTGGAGTTTTAAATCAAATCTAACCGGATCTAGTTTCTGTTTTGTTTTACGTTTTAAAAATGTTTTTTAAAAAATTTTAAATTTTTTTTATTTTAAATTAATAATTTTTTAGTGTTTTCAGATATTTTGATGTGTTGATATCAAAAATAATTTTTAAAAAATAGAAAATATTATTTTAATATATTTTTAAATAAAAACAATTTAAAAAATAACCACAACCACCCTCCTAAATATGATAAAAGCATATGGTTTCAAATTTTGACTGGATTTTTGTTATTTAAATATGAATTAATTAGAACGAATATCGGTGCGCGTGAAAGGTGGCTTGTTGATGCATATCTTTACCATCGGTGGAAAAAAAATATACAAATTGACGGAAAATGAGTATATAGAAAGAAATGCGTCACATAAAAACATCCAAAATAGAATAAGCAGGTATGCTACTCTGTCCAAAATGGAAAATGACCAAAAGCATCAACTATGCAAACCTTGTAGTAACTGTTTTGTCTTGTCGCTTGACTAAACCTTCTAGAGAGAAACAGAACGAGAATAAATACATGCTCGATCGAGGCTTCACTTCTCCTCAAACCACACCAAGATCGATGAGCAACAAAGCAGAAATCGGATTGCTGGGATCGTTGCCAGTTATGAACGGTGGAAATGGAACATACAGCTATGCCAAAAACTCCACCTTGCAGGTTTTACTTCAAAGAGCTGGATTTATTATTTATACTTTTATAATTAACGGCATGTTTATGTTGAGTTTAGCAGAGCTCTGATACCTCTTATAATGAGCTTAGCGCAGCGCAATTTGTGTACTAAACCAAGGTTATTATACCACTAATTATTGCACAATAGTAGTATAAATATACTAGTTCACACAACACTCGCTACAAATAATTATATCACACTCACTCTCATTCTCACACACCACACCCTAAGTTTAATAAACCCGTATAGGAGTTATTTCTAGCTCTCCTCACTTGGTGTTCTCTGCACCACTCTGACTCGATTGATGGATGCTAAAAAGGGGAGAGGGACTACCTATTTATACTAGCTGGTTAAAATATAAAACAGAAGTAAAAAAAAAACGGTGTATTAAGTCATTTTCCGGCAAGTAGAGGTCGGTGCACTAACTCACCTCTCCTGAGTCCATAGCTACAATTAGTAGGATGAGATTTTGCATGTCAAAAAGTTTACAACATTGTCATGTGAAGGCAAAGCTTCCATGACAAAGTTGCTGGTGCAATTTAATGCCCGTGTTGAATTTCAACAGCTTATGCTTTCAAACATGTAAGCAATTCATTGATATTTAAGGACCTCAAATTTTGGAGTCAATTTAAAATTGGCAAGTGTTGTATATAAAACACAAAATTTCTTTTCATAAATATGAAGTAAAAATTAAATTCAAAATTATATATTTTGATGAACTTAAGTGCCTCAAAATCTTACTTCTGCAGAGAAAATCAGCAAATGCTGTGAGGGAAAAAATTGATGAGGCAATTGCAGAGAAACTTGATATGGAAACCCTATGTTCTAGCGGAAAGTCATTTCATATTGCAGATTTTGGATGTTCAACCGGACCCAATACGTTTATAGCAATGCAAAATATACTGGAATCTGTAGAAAGGAAATACAAATCCCAGTGCCCTACTAGTCAAATTCCGGAATTCCAAGCATTTTTTAATGACCAAGCATCGAATGATTTCAACACCCTCTTCACCACTCTCCCACTGGATAGGCAATACTTTGTAGCCGGTGTGCCCGGGTCTTTCCATGGCCGGTTGTTTCCTGATAGCTCTCTTCATTTTGCTTATTCCTCTACTGCACTACACTGGCTCTCTAAGGTGCCAGAAGAATTGCTAGACAAGAACTCTCCTTCATTTAATAAGGGAAGGATTTACTATTCGAATACCCTGGATAAAGTGGTTGATGCTTATTCTTCTCAATTTGCTAAGGACATGGAAATCTTTTTGGATGCCAGAGCAAAAGAGCTTGTTGCTGGAGGAATGTTGGTGATGACGATGCCTGGCCAGCCTAATGGAATCCCTTGTTGCCAAACAGGGATGGGAATGACTATAGATTATTTGGAGTCTTGCTTCTTGGACATGGTGAACGAGGTGAGTACTCCACCGAAATAAACGCAATATTATCGATATTTCATTCGTAGTTCACTCGCTAGAACTCATAAAAATAGAGCTTTTTTTTTTCCTCAAAACATGTTCGTCAAACATAAGGTTTCGGCGGTTTAGTTTGGGTTCGTTGTGAGGAAAATAATCTTGAAAACTGATTATTTTATATAAAAAAATGAATATTTTCTATTGCATAATATTTGTGTTAAGAAAATAAAAACGAACAGAATCTTATATGAAGTACAGTGTAGAGTTCATGATAATGTATATTTTTTTTTCCCCACAAAACGAACATAATCTCAAAATCTAATATGAAGTACAGTGTAGATCTAGTTCATGATAATGTATGTTGTGTTGTTATTGTTAAGGTTGGAGCATTATTTGACTTTTATGTATGCATCTAATAAATTCAACTCCAAATGGTCGCTATCTACAGGGTATAATAAGTGAAGCTAAAGTGGACTCTTTCAACTTGCCAATGTATTCGGCGACTCTGGAAGAGATGAAAGAGTTAATACAAAGAAATGGGTCTTTTAACGTTGAGAAAATGGAGTTGACAATGGCAAACGGAGAATCAAATCCTCAAAGTTATAGCTCTTACTCGGGGCGAATGCTCCAAATGCACTTGAGAGCTGGGATAGAGGAAATAATCAGTAAACATTTTGGAACTGAGATTATTGATGACTTGTTTGATCGCTATGCTATGAAAGCTGAGGACTTTTCCCATCGTCTGCAATCAAGCGAGAGGAAAGGAGCTCTATTGTTTGTTGTTTTGAAACGCAAATGATGCGTGTTCAAGTGCTTGTCATTCATGCAGGCTTTCTCTCCTGCTAATTTAATTCTCCACGAGTGTTAATTTATTTTCTGCAACTTTGTCATATCTTATTATTGTACATTATGAATTGCTTAATCGTTTGCAAACAATTATTATGGATTCATCCATAGTTACTAATCAATCGATCAACCTCTCTTAATATTCTTGCTCTTCCAATCAATCAGCCTACTTCCAATACTCTTGTACGTAAATCAAACGGTTTTTGAATGATCATCACAACAGCAAACGCACAATGGTGGTGTTATTCTTTTATGCATTCCTTGATTAACACAATTGTGGCAATCTTTTTTCGTCGCTACTTTCTCTGCTTTTAGTCCTGCTGGGTGAAAATAATAACAAATTATACCTACTCTCTTATAGTTTGTTTAATTTTTTTCTTTATTTTTGTTTTTTTAAATTGCAGTTTACATTCCAGATGAGTTTGATTTTTAAATTTAAACAAAAAAATAAATAATTACTATCATGTATATGTTACAAACATCCACAAATGATAGTTAAACAAGATTTCTCTTTATTTCATTACTCTTGTTTTTTCAAAACCCTGAAGAAAATCTCAAATTAATTTCGCTTATATTTTGTACAAGAAATCAAAAACATTTCACACAGTTGATGGGGAAAGGCCAATCAAGATGCTGTGTTGGCAATGGGCAAAGGAACAGCCATGAAGGAGCTAATGGATCTTTCCCTTGTTGAGTTGGAAAGACGTTGCAGGCATAATATAGATTATCGCTAAATGGTGGTATAGAAATGATGGTGGCATGATTGTTGAGCCTGGAAGAGGCAGAAAAACAAACGGGATATGAACTAGAAGATGACTTGAAAATTGGTCCAAGCAATTCAAGTTCCAATAGATATTCAAGTGTTTCCACGGAAATGAATGTTGAACCAGAGCCATTTAGGGTGATACTTGTCCTCAATTGTAACGCCTCTGCTAAGGAGCCACATGGAGTGATGCTGGTGTTACCACATTCTTGATTTTGAGCTTCAGATACTGTTCCCTGTAATGGAAGTTATTGGCCATATTTATCAAATAAATGTAAAATTTTATGGGCATAAATAATCTTAAAAGATAAAACCTGAATATTACTCATTTGCTTAATTACCTCTTTCACCATATCAATGAAGCTCAGTGACATACACTCAAACATAAAGCCATTTTGTAGCTCAGAATAAAGCATCCCGTTAGGGATACCCTGTGAAACTATCACCATCATCCCTACAGGAGCAAGCTCTTTAGATCTTGCGTTCAAAAAGTTCTTTATGTCCATGGCAAATTGAGATGCCTATGCATTTACAACTTCTTTTGGTGCATTTGTGTAGTGAATTCTTCCTCTATTCCATTAAGGGGGATTCTTGTCGAACACTTGTTCTGGCAGCTTAGACAGCCAATAATGGAGTGAAATAGAGCAGTGCACCAAGTGGAGAAAGGACTCAGGAAATAACTGACCGTAGAATGAACCTAGCACACCAGCTGCAAAGTATTGCCTTTCTTGTGGGAGATTGTCAAAGAGGGTATTAAAATCGTTAATTGGTTGATCACTGAAGAAAACTTGAAATTCTGGAATTTGGGAGGTATGGAATTGCAATCCATACATGTGCTTGATAGCCTCAAGCAAATTTTGATCATGGAAAAGGCTTATGGTCCTACCAAACATCCCAAAGTCTGCAAGACGAGATGTGTTTGAAGCAATTGGAAGATTCTTAAAGTCCAATTTCTTAGCAATCTCCTCATCAATTTCTTCTTTAACTACATTTGCGCTTCATCTCGGAAAAAAAAATGTGCCAAGTAACTCGTGATCAGATTGATGTTACCATTCTAGTAAATGAATCTTGTAGGATAAGGCCACATACGTAGTCTTGCAAGCAGATGCATATTAAACATTATAAATATAGAGAGTAGTTGCATCAAAACTCCCTTATTAGCATTCCAATCATGAATAGAAATTTAATAAGAGGGCTTTAAAAAGTAAATGAGATGTGAGGAAAGCCAATACATGAGTTAATCAGCAAATTAAGGAAAATGCCTGCAAGTAGGAGTTCTTGTAATAGCTTTAAGCGCCATCTCCACCAACCTTAGGAGGTGCGTTGTCCCCGGTTTTGACTTTTTTTTTTTTTATCTGTGCCAGTGTTTATAAATTTGCTGTGAAATTGTGCCTGTACGCTCTGTATGTGAGAGAGTTTACTAACTAAAACAAAAAATCTGTCAGCATCGAAAAGTGGTGACCTTTTGGAGATAGTTAAAATGACAAGTGAACTGTATCTGTATGCTGTCTGTGTGAGAGTTTACTAACCATCAAAGAATTATACAGCATATATGTGTTTTTTGGACATTGATGATGCAACTCCATGTTTTATAACAAGAATCCACTCAATAGAGTTATTTAAAGTTTTAAACTTATAACGACACTGTTTAAGGAAGTGCAATTATCAACTGAGAAGTGGTAATACAATTTAGTCTTTTTTTAACCCCTTCAGCATGTAAAAGAGTGATTTATTAGGAGCTTGAACAGTCAGCAGTATGTACATGCGCCCACTGCAAACCAACATGTCTAAAATGAAGCTGCAAGATCTCATTCCACGGAAAATTAATTATCTATTGCAGGTATGTACTCGAAGTGATTCATAGAAACTCTGTTTGGAGACACTTCAGTGATTGTGTTCTCTGCAGAATCTTATGATAAAAACTTTGATCAAATATTTTTGACGTGAGCAGTGAACCCATTGTTCCTGAACTTAACCCAGCAAGCTCCGTTTGCCGAGAGCCTTGATAAAAAAATAAATCTTCGGGGTTTGAATTAATAATATTCAAGTGAAAAGGTCCTGATATTAACAAGTTCTGCGCAAACAGGAGTTTTTTGAACACCTTTAATAAATGGCATGTAAACCCGTTTATTCTTTATATTCAGAAAGTCATTAGTTAACTTCAAATCTTAGATATAAAAGCTTCCTTTACTTTACTTTAGGTTCGATAAAATTTCTATCTTTTAAAAAAATAAGTGTGGACAATAGAATAATTCTGTCCTGGTCTCTATTTCATATGATAAAAAAAAAAGCGAAAAAAATTGATATACATCAGATGTTAGGAAAACAGATAATTCTTTCTTCTATATTAAGGTTGTCCCCGGTGTCTTTTTTTAACATGGATATATTGACAATTACTAAAAAGAATTCAGTGCAAATTGAAGAATGAAGGAAAGAAGTGTGTTGATCCATCAACCTTCACTCGCATTAAAAAATTTCCATATACTTGATTTCTTGTATTGTTTCGTTTATGCAAAAAATAATTACATTACTGTAAAGCCACTATTCTATGTACATATTTGTTGCAAGGTGGCAAGGACGATATTTAGAAGTTCAGTTTGAGTTCAAAAAAGAAGTTTAACACTAGGAAGTTTGTCTTGATTTCTTATTTGCACCTTAAATTTTTTCATGAATAAATGTTTAATAAGGAGAACTTAACCTGCAAGCTTATTTTCCCTTTATCCAAGTCCAGCCTAGCCCCTGTTACTAGCCAATGCCCAGGACTGTCCTGTGGCCCTCTACACAATTGTGATGTATCTACGAACTTCAAAAGCTTTTGTGTTTGCACTGGTACTGGAGGCCCTGATGGAAATACACTGGAATCCACCACCACAGTCTTAGGTGTCTCTTTCACAGGATTGCCTGTTATCGACGTGCTTATGGCAGAGAAGAGGCCAGACTTCTGCGAAAATCCTGAAGAGCCTTGTGCCCAGCTTGACTGGACTATAGAAAAACATGAAACCTTGGAGAACAGTAGCCGAAGATGGAGGACACTCTTCGAGTTATGATTCTTTTTCTGAAGTTTAGCTCCTGTGACAATGTAAGCTACATCTTTTCTAGTACTCCATCTGGGGTCATATTTTACTGGTGCTGTGCATACATGGGAGAACTTTTTTCGATTTATAGCTTCAAAGTATCCTTCGTTATCCATGTCATCGGACCCTCGCCATAATTGCATGCTGTCATCTATCTTGTTTGCAAGAATTGTTGGAGTGTTTGTTAGGTGTTGGAGGT
>Ga0307510_10010155_pt1 | contig 11194 bp, 6 predicted proteins | sample 12_EM_MG_FD_207224 | JGI IMG/M metagenome (GOLD analysis project Ga0307510, IMG submission 207224) | Populus trichocarpa ectomycorrhiza microbial communities from riparian zone in the Pacific Northwest, United States - 12_EM | ecosystem: Host-associated > Plants > Roots > Unclassified | place... | reverse complement strand
GCTGGCTGAACGGAGCGGGGTGAGTGCGTTGCCATGAGGCAGAAGAGCACTGGGCAGGTGCCCACAGCGGTAAGCGGTTATGGTCGACTTCAGGTCGACCCCTGGTCGCGACTTGAGTCGAGTTGTCAACTACCACGGCCGACCTTTTCCCAGGATTGGCTGTGTCAGCCAGGCCGCCATAAGCGACCAGCTCCGGCTTGGAGGTCGGCTCCTAGCCGAGCCACGGCAACACTAGACAGTGGTGTGGAGCGTTGGGCTATAGTGTTCTGGGTTGATGTAATGTGGGTGCTGAGGGTCTGTTTCTTTCCAAAAAGCGAGTTTTGAGGTGTAAAGTATTCCTCCTTGGTTCGTATACCACTGGTTATCTTTCCAGAGGATTTTTACCCAAAAGTCATTGTCTTCTACTTTGACAAATTCAACAACTCTGCATGATTTCTTTGGGAAATCGACGTAGTATCCGGTGTCTTTATGTCCAGCTCCGTGGTATTCAAAGTATGCTTCTCCTTTGACGTGTGCTGGGAGATCGTCTTATTGTCTCCTGTGAACTCTCTTGTTTTGTTCAAGAGTTCCAATGAGTACTACTGCCACCAGGGTGTAACTGGTGTTGTCCTGTGTTTCAAGGATGTTCGAGGAAAGCCTGACTTATGTTAAGGCCTATTGAACCTTAAGGCACAACGTGCGCAAAGGTGAGATATGCAGCAGTGACGAAGTTATAAGGGTCGTAATTCCCCTAATAACTTTGAGTGCTTTGGAAGGTGATGAAAGCGAGAAGGTCGCTAAGACCAATGTCTGGGTGAAGATAAAGAGGAAAGGGAAGTATCTTCAAGGATTTGAAGATAACTTCGAAGAAGGATAAAAGGGAAATATTGGTTCAAGCAACAAGGACAGAGAACGCAATAGATTGCAAACTAAGTCAGGCTTAAGGCCCAACTCTAGGATATAAGTCCAGCTTATATACAAAAGGGCAGCTACCTGACTAAGCATACAAAAGAGGAGAACAATAGAGTCATGAACAATAGATGTCACAGAACAATAGAGTCACGAACAATGGTGGTCACAGACTACCATAAGAAGAGAACAATGGAGGGCATACAAAAGGAGGGAACAATGAAGCTCCCAACAAGGTGGCTCTGTTGTACAAGTAATCGGTCATGTGAGTCGAGGTCATGTGATCATATAAGTACATATCAGACAAGAAAGAAAGAAAAATATGGGCCAAGTGCCCAGGAGCGTAACACAAGGCAATACCACCTGGTAAATGCTCGAAACCTGCAAGGACCTGCAGGCACTGGATGAATACCTCCAACTCATCGGTGTTGAGCGACCATCTGACTTGCCCTGCAAAAACGCCTCCCCCTGACTTGCGATTAGATACCTCCACTTTTATTCAAGTCGGCCATAAGACAGCAATGCCTCCAAAGTCATCCCAGTTCAAAGGACCAGCATGCAACCAATTGCCCATCTCATGGCAATACGATATATTTTTTCATTTATCTTTTAAATTTGTCATTATTTTATTTTATTTCTCGCTCCCGCTCTGATTCAACTTATAGACATGTGGGAAGCCCACTCTTCTTTACATTACCTACATCTTTTATTTCGCCCACACCCTACCAAATCACAACCACCCACTGCTCTTTCCCTCATGTCCACCAACACAACCCCTCTTCTGCCCATCACAGGTACTTCTCCACCTGTCCAGGCCCCAAATACTGCTGACCATGGCCCATGGACTTACAACGTCATGGCCTGCCTCATAACCCACAAACCCAATGCATGCTCGGATTGTGCTAATTGGGCCCAGCACTATATGTCACATGTCCTCAGGAAGGACCCCTCCCTTGCCCTTGCCGAAACCCAGCATGTGGATGCCATCTGTGCTGGGCTCAACACTGAAATCGCTATGTTGAGCATGAACAACACGACGCTCCAGACCGAACTTGGTGCCATCTGTGACAAGCTTGAGTCAGCCCACAGCAGTCTCCGCTCTGCGGACAATGAGATTTACTACCTCTGTGATGAGGTTGATGACCTCTGGGACAATATGGACGGTGTCATCTGCGGCCTGCAGGACCAGGTCAACAACTTGAAGCATCAGCTTCGTAACCTTGAGCGTGGCCAGAGCATGCACCACCGAAAAGTACTGCATTTTGGATTGCCCACACCACTCCCTGATTATTCATGTCAGGCATCTTGCCAACCATACTGCCCCATCTCCCCTACACTGGAGGCCAGCAATGTTGTATCCACCACACCCCCACCACAACTCCTCTCCCAACTCACCGCACTGCCTACTACAGCTTCATCTTCCTCTTTATCAATTGTGGAAATCCCGTCTCCTATCGCCCATTCACTCCCAGTGGCCGGTGGCCTTGCCTTGCGCATGGCTGACAAAGTATACAAAGTTGCCTCCTTCACCCCGCCTACATCCACATTCACCACTCCTTGGGCCAGGAACCTCAGTTTCCGTGCCCTTCTCCCCATCATTTACTATGAAGACTGCAACTCACTTGTGGCGGTGCCCGGGTCTGTTATCCTTGACACCCAGGGTAATGTCAACTTCAAAGCACATCCCCATTTCGTTCTTGCCAGTGGTGGTGTCTACGATGGTCAGCCTGTCTGGCGCATGACCTTGATGCCTGGAGTCTGGTTCATCACACTGGATGCGCTCAATACTCGCACGGCTCACCTCCCCATCCCCTTGCTTGGTGTCACGTTGGGAGGATCCAACAGTGTCTTGATCTTACTGGACGACCCATCCACTGAAGAGGTGATGAATTGCCTCTTTTGGATGACCAAGCACCATCGCAAGGCTGCTGCGTACATCAAGCACATCCAATGGATGCCTCCTGAGCTCCATGAAGCACTTCATCAACATACCCTCGATCGCTGGCCATCAATCCTAATATCATGGCATGGCATGAAGATTCCCCTCCAGTCCGAGCCCTTGCCTTGGGGCGATGACAACACCTGGCGGAGGTGGCTCAAGGAGACGCAGGAGCACCCCAACTTCAAGGGTGCATACCAATACGTCAGCCTCCTGCTTGTCAATGGGGGATACCCAACAGCCCACCTTACAGGTCTGAAGGCCCTCCTTTCATTCCTTCCCCTCACTCTCCAGGGGACTGTCACTTCTGGTGACCCTCATCATTCCTTCCTTCATTCCGCAGCCGCCCTCCTCATTGTGCTGGAGCGCTACTCTTGGATCTTGTCCCGTATGGGTGTAGTTATCGCCCCACTTTGCCTTGACAGGCCTTATGACATTGCGCGCTTTGGCCAAGTGTGTGACCTCAACATGGAAGCCATGGCACGCCTCCTCGCCTTGTATGGTGTAACCACAGACAAGGCCGAGACGTGGCACGCATGGGTGTGTGTGTACGTGGAAATGGACCTCCTTGCCCACCCAACCAGCACACATGCACAGTTACTGCGCCTGGCATGGGACTGCGTGCATGAGTGCATCGACGCTGACCTGTCATGGGTCCTCAAACAGCTCGATCCACTTGCACCTGGGCATTACAATCCAAAACATGCTATGCACAACTCCCGTCACCATCCTGCCACCATCCTGGCATCTAATGCAGTTGCTGGCCTGTCCTTGGCGGTAGACGACGACATGCCCAGGCCCCCCCTCATTCCCGAGGATGACGTTGCCTGCGCTGGGTATGGTGATGGCCTCAGTGAGGAAACTCAGATGGGCCCTGCTTAGGGTACCCCACTGTCTCGTATACCCCCTATTCACACCTTTTTTCTGGTGCTTCGATGGACACTGTCTGCTTTGTTATGGACATTTTCTTTTACTTACTTTCCTCCTTGCCTCTTCCCCCTGGTTTCATTTGGTGGGGGGGGGTGTAAGGTGCATGCACCTCACTTGACCTACAGAGTCCACAGTACGGATGGCTCGATAAGCATCCCACCATGTGCCCAACACCTCACTTGTGCAAGCATCACACGTCCGTGATATGAACAATATTCTTTCATTACTTACAATATCCCAATATGAAGGACAACTTAGTACTCATTTAAAACGATCATTTTCAATTATAATGGACATTATCTTACTTTTCCAAATGTATTTAAACCTACCCTTCCATGAGTGGAAGGGCAGACTTCTTCTTTACCCCGCTTTTAACAATAGACCCCACTGTTTGCGCTGGCTCAGTTGTCCAAAGCTTTGAGAGGTTTAAGTCTACCACATCACAACCAAACTCCAATTACAGCATGTCCACGGACATGTTACAATCGGCCACCAGTTGAGCCCCTTGTCCCCATCCCATGGAACATCCATAGATGGGAGTACTCCTCAATAGAGACATACCAAGAGCCACCCCTAGTAGAGAACCCACTGGAAGACCCAGACAGTCCCATGGAGGATGCACTGCCCCTAGAGCCAGAACCAGTCACCCACTATCTACCAGATAGTCCTGAAGGCCACACGCATACCTTGTCACCCCAAGAGTCACCCATCGAGCCATGGCAGAGATGGCTTACTGAACCCAACAGTCCTGTGTCCCACAAGCACTCCCTATTGCCCACTAGTCCCTCATCCACACCTATACACCAATGTACCAGTTGAGAAGGCAGTTACCAGCCAATCACCCCTTCAGCCTCATCACCCATAGCTGGCACCTCGCCCCAGAGTCAGGGCTACCAGTCGACCTCTTCAGAAGAGTCCACAGACAATCCCCTAGCTCTGCAGACAATGTGGATAGCAACATGGCCCTTAATTGGGTCTCCATCAAAACCAACTACCATAAAGGGTAGCTGCTTACACTAGATGCCCATTAGACCAGAATGGGCATGCGGCAACCAGATCACCTCAGATCAATCTCAGACTTGGCATTTGTCATTGCATCATGACTCACCTTCTATCTGATTGGACCCAGTTCTATTGTTTGACCCTTAAGGATGGATTAGGCAATTCCCTGATCTCTCATTCGCTCTTGCTCATTCTCTATTGTTCAACTCATACAGACTGCAGCACTTATCTGTGGACCTTCATATGATACAGACAGCCCCCTCTTGACCAGAAGTACCTACCTTAGTAACCATGGCCTGTGCCCAGACCTGCCTGTATATAAGCACCCTGTATTTCGACAGTCAAGCCCTAAGCTTGACTTGATTTGCAATATCAATGTTCTTGAAAGCTCCCCTTGTGCCTCCCCTTTTCCTTATCTCTTACATAAGCCACTCTGAGTCATCTCTAGCAACACTAGAGACTCTCTACTCCTTCAAGTACTTGCCACCAATTCACTCTTAGTACAAGTCATACTATCAAGGCCCATTGAAGCCTTAACAACACAGCCATGGTGGGGTGCTGTTCAGCCATCAGCATTACCTCTTTTCCAAGAATGTTTCATCCCATTCCTTACAGGCTTGCAATTCCAATATCCCCATTGTAGTGCATGCATACATGCTAGGCTCAGATTGCCCCAAACTTGACCATTGCCCGACTTGACTGATGCTACAGGGCAGCATATGTGCGCTCCTGTCATTCCTCTTCCTTACCACCATCTTTTTGTAGTTATGGACAGTTAGCTAGACTGTAAGTAGATAGTTCTGATATATATAAAAACCTGCATGCAGCACCATGAGCAAGAGAGGCAAGTAGTGCCTCAGCTGTGCCTCTGCTTGCATTGCACTTTTCCCCTCCCTGTCACTGCCACAAAGTGAGGGCAACACTGATTCAGTGTTGGGATAAGTTGGCTGTCCTAACTTGGCAGTGTGATGCATGGATAGCTTGGTGCCAAGTTGTAGTCGATATAAGAGAGGTGGTTCCCACACTAGAGTAATGTCCTAGTGCCCACTTGTAGTGAAGAATGTAAGAGAAGAGAAGGGAGCTGAATTGACAGGAGATTCAACTTGCTGTCTTAGGGACAGCAGTGAGCCTCTTTTATACTAAAGGTACAGGTACAACTAATCGCTATATAGTAAGCCAGATACATGCTATGACTAAGTACTACTAGGATCAATAAGCAACTTACTAATGATCAGTAAGCACATCACAAAGCATCAGTCATCCAATCACCAATCACTACTACATGACTAAGGGCCAGTTCCCATGACTTACAAAGACTAACCATGTGAGTAATCACAATCACCTAAGGCCAGTCACACTCCCTGTTCACATTTTGCTATCATTGAAGCAGCTCACATGGAGCCATCACACACACACATACACACACTCTCTCTCTCTTTCCTCTCTTTCCTTTCCCTCTTCTGCAGTGGTAGAGCAACTAACAATCATGGCCCACTTTACCTTCACTCCATCACATGATCTCAGATCGACATACATTGGTTCTATCTGCTATCTTGCCTTCCTATTCCCTAAACTCATGTGTGGACCACTTGTCCATCATATACCATTCACACTACAGACCAGACCAGTACACCAGATACTGAGCACTTTACATGCCCCAGTCATTCCCATAAAGACTGAGGCTGGTATCATTTGTGCTTGCTCTTCATTTCCTATGTATTCCCAGCCTGCCAGTGATTACTGTTTCCTTGTGATTGCTTACTACACTAGTGCTGTGTTGAGGGTCTTGACTGAATTGACCTATTGTAGCAAATTGAGTGTGCCAAGCAGATTGATAAGATATACCCAGTACATTGATATTTCAAATACCCTGGATTTCTGGAGTACTTCGTTTAGCTCAGTACCCCAGAACTTAATTGTTCATTTATATACTGTAGAGTAAGTTGCCTCTTGTACCCTCAATTCTCATGTTTACCATGCATGCACATTCTGAGGTGGGTAGTGGTATTGTCCTCAATATGCCATAGTTCCTGTGTTTATGTACACATACATTCTGAGACACATGCCTGGAACTTATTTATTAGCTTTCATGCTTTCTACACCTATTCCCATATTTCGTTTCATACATGCGCCAGTAGTTTCCTAGCCAACAACATTCTCATCCCAACCATAATACTGGCACTGGCAACTAAGAGTAAGCCAGCATAGTAGATTGCAGGACGGAAAGCAGCACAACTGGCACTGGAACCACCATATGCTTGCAAAAGCCACCCCACAATGGGTGAGCCCTGTATTAGAGTGAACTGTTGTTAAAACAAACTGTACATGATGGAGAGAAGGACTAACAAAGAAGTAACCAAACCCCCATCCAGACACAGTCATGGCCAAAGCATTTGCTGTGCGTGTATTTCCATAAACACTGCTGACAGCACTTGGGATAAGAGCGAAAAATCCACCTGAGCTGATACCATTGACTACAATGAAGACTACAAGTGGGGCGACACTGGTTGAGATAGGCCAGTGTAGCAATCAACGCCGGGTTGAAAGGTGTGCAGCAATGCGTGAGCGCGAGTGAGTAAGTGGGCTATGCAGATATGATCTCAGTTGGGCATGCAAGTAACCACAAACTGAGATGTATTCACCTATGCAGATATGATCTGCATACTGTAAGTACTGGGAATAGATACGATGGTAAAGTAACGAAAGCTCACCTCAGTTGGGCACGCAAGTAACCACAAACTGAGGGCAGCGCGAGTGTAACTACAATGGTATAAATGTAGCAAAATGGGTCTGCGAAAAGGGGTCCCAAGCGGATGCAAAATCAGGGTAATGTACTAAAATCGTGCATGCATGCTGTCCATGCCAAACACTAGTGCTATGTCCATGTGGACCGACCGCCACTTCCACGACACTCCCCCTCACTTCGCACGCAGTCCAGGGGATGCAGCGAAGTGCTTCACCTTGGCGGGAAGCAGGGGCATGGGCGCATCGGCCACCATGTCATCTGCAGCACGGGAACCAGGCGATTCGACGTCTTGATGGCCCAGGGAGTCCAGGCAATGGTAATGATGGTCGCATGTGAACGCGATGGCTGCATGGTTGGTTGGTGACGAAAGAGCAGGGGCGTTGGGGTCGACGAAAGTGCCTGAGACAGGGCTGTGAAGGTGTGATGCCTCCAGGCCGCTGTGTGTCGTTGCGATGTGCCCACTCCTGATGGTGGGTGAGGGGGCGTCCTCTTGTCACCTTGAAAACGGGGGCATGGTGCCGCCGTCGATGGGGAACGCGTGCCCAGGCGTGGCACGCCAGTCTACGGCCGTGTTGCCGTTCGCATCTGCAAAGGTAGTGGCTGGGCGCGCTGGTGACGCAGCCCAGGTGAGTGTGTCGACGGAAAGAAGGACCTGGTGGTCCGTTGGCGTTGAAAGGAACTTGGAGTCGGCAAGCTGGTAGAGGGGGAAGGCAGCGTCGATGTATGCCGGCTGCAGCAGATGGACGGTACGTCCTCCGTGGTCTGAGCGGTTGGGGTCGTTGATGTCGACGCTGCCCGTTTGATCGAGTCCTTGTGCAGCTGCACGCACCTTGTGTGTGACGGGGCTCTCGGTGGGCTCCTCCCAGGGTGGCCGGTCGTGGCTGCACTTGGCCTCCGCAAGCGTGCAAGGGGCGGGCACGTCTGCGTGTGCATGTGCAGTCTCAGCCGCGAATACCAACTCTGTGCCGTCAGGGTCAGTGTGTGGTGCCAGTGCACCATTCTCCACTGTCAGCACTCCCCCTGATTCTCCTGGGTCTTCCGCGAAGGCCCCAGGGCGGTGCAGGCTGGGTGCGTGGCAAGGGGCATCAGTGCCCAAGTGGGCCAATCCATTGCCGCCGGGCTGAGGGTCAGGGTCGGACCCGATTTCGACTGCGGTGGTGTCGATGAGTGAGGGGGTGAGCGCAAGCTCCTGTTGTGCATTCTTCACCGATTTGGCCGGTGAGGGTGAGATATCCAGCTCTGGGGCTGGCACGGATGATGAGGTGGTGGCCTTGGAAGGCGAGGCAGGCGATGTGAGGGCGTTGGAAGTCGAGGGAGTGCCCGGCGCAGCAGTCTGCTCGCTGCTTGTGGTCAGCATCCACTTTTCCTCCCCCTCGATCAGAGCTGCTGACGCCGGATGGACGTCCTGCTCCTCAGTGACGTTGCCAGGCCCAGGCCAAGATGCTCGGTGGGCCTGCACATTGGCGTTGAAGCCAGGGGTCTGACCCTTGCGTGCGTGGATCGCTGGCTTGGGGTCGTCGAAGTGTGTGTGCTCCAGTGGGCGCACGGCATCGTGGAGGCGGTGTGTGTGGTGCACAGTCTCCGCGACCTGCTCTCCGCTAGAGGAGGTGGTCTGGGGGCGTTTGTCTCCGATCTGGGGCACATGCAGCGCGGTGCGGGGAACGGGTTGGGACTCACTGCGAGGGATATCCTCCTCCTCAGGCTCCTCTTCTACGTCCATTTCCTCCCCCTCCTTGACCAGCGGACCCTCTAGTCCGGCCCAGTCAAGGTCGTCTTCATCCTCCGCGCCCCAGGTTTTGGTGCGGAAGGCCTCCCATTCGTTGACATCGTTGTCTGACTCATCTTTGGATTCGCCCAGAGGGTCCGGCTCTGCACAGTATGGGTACACGCAAGCTGCGTCCTCATTGGCCATGAAGAAGCCGTCGTCGTCCGAGTCGTCTTCAAACGCGTTGGCAGAGCCAACAGGCTTGTTCTTGGGTTTGGTGCTGGTGCTGGCCTGTGTGGTCTGGCCACTCTGGTTCTCTGCAGCGGCCTCCTCCCTCTTCTTGGTGCGGCATTCGCGCACCCAGTGACCCTCCTTGCCACAGTGATGGCACTTGCCCTTGCAGCGTTTCGAGCTGCCACCCTCGGACGTGTTGGTAGCGGCAAGAGCCTTGTCGCTCTGCCTGGTCTTGCCCTTGCCTAGTGCTTGGGTCAGGTCCTTGGGCGTGCACCGTGACTTTGTGCGCTCGGCCTCCTTGGAGATCATGTCAATGAGCTCCGAAATGTCGACGGGCTTGTAGGTGTACCTGCTGGCAATGGTGAGGGAGTTGAGGGTCTGGGAAGCGTATGACGCGAGGGGCTCTGGGATGCCATGCAGGATTGTGCGCTTGTACTTGATGTTGGTGACAGGGACGCCAATGGCTGTGAGGTGGTGGCGCCGCTGCTTCAGGTCCGTAAGGAACTTCCGGATGTCGCCCCCCTTTGGGCACTTCATGTCCATGAAGGACTGGTGGAGGTCCGTCTGCATGAAGTCTGTCTTTGCCGTGAAAGTGCTGCAGAGGGCCTCCCATTGCTCCTGGGTGGTGGAGTGCTGCTCGATGTCCATGATGATTTCATCGGGGAGACGTTGGCTCATGAGGTAGCCTGCGACGTCGTCCTTGCGGTCCCAGCATTGGATGGCCTGGTCTTCCGCATCCGTGGGGTGTTTTGGGTCCTTCAGAATGGGGCGCAGGTCCGAACCATCAAAGTGGCCCCAGCAGCCATTGATCGCCATCGCTCTCTGGAGCCGCCTGACGAATACAGCCCAGTTGCTGCCTTCAGAGTCAAGGTGCGGGACTTCAGCCGATAGAACGAGTTGCTGAGGAGTGGAAGATGACATTGTGACTGGGTGTGATGATGAGGATCATGACGATGGTGCTGAGGATGGGGCGGATGACAATGTGGACGATGCTGAGGAAGATGCTGCTTTGGACTTGGAACGAGTAAGGGGACCAGAGTCAGTGGGGCCAGGGCCCATAACCTGTAGCAATCAATGCCGGGTTGAAAGGTGTGCAGCAATGCGCAGAGGTATCCATGTAGCCGTTTTGTAATGTGGCCCACAAATTCCAGGAGGGTGCATAATAATGTGACCCCTATGAATCCTAGGAGTTTCCAGAGCTGCACACATTATAATGTGCCATCTCCCTCTCTGTGCAGTGCCATTATAATACCCCCCTCTTGTTGTTGCCCCCCAGCATTATAATGTTTGTGGTTCCTGCAGCAATGCCAGCCCTGTTGTACCTCCCATTATAATGCATCTTACTATAGACATTATAATTCCCCCTCTCCTCTTGTTGCCTCCCCTCCTACATTATAATGTGGGGATTGTGCACATTATAATTCCTCCTGCTTTGTTATTACCCTCTGTATTATAATGTGTATGCTGCCCACTGATGTACCTCCCATTATAATGCATGTTACCATGCACATTATAATTCCCCCTCTTCTGTTGTTGCCTCCCCCCTCCTGCATTATAATGTGGAATCATATACATTATAATTCCTTTTGCTTTGTTATTACCCTCTGTATTATAATGTGCATTGTTCCTATAGCAATGCTGCCTGCTGTTGTACCTCCCATTAAAATGTACTTCACCATGCATATTATAATTCCCTCTCTTCCACTGTTGCCCTCCCCCTTCCTGCATTATAATGTAGAATTATGCCCAT
>Ga0307510_10010154_pt1 | contig 11195 bp, 7 predicted proteins | sample 12_EM_MG_FD_207224 | JGI IMG/M metagenome (GOLD analysis project Ga0307510, IMG submission 207224) | Populus trichocarpa ectomycorrhiza microbial communities from riparian zone in the Pacific Northwest, United States - 12_EM | ecosystem: Host-associated > Plants > Roots > Unclassified | place... | reverse complement strand
AACCAAGCAGAACAACCCTTCCTTAGTAATTTTCTAGCCACCAAGACTGAGATTACACAACTTGAATTTATTTTTCTTTCCCCTTTAAACACTACTCTTTTATCATCTATTCCTTGGATTGTCACCGTCTTGGTGAAACAATCCACTTGTGCCTTATGTTTACTTAGCCAATCCATACCCAGAATTACATCAAAATCATATAGCTCTAACGGCATAAGATCTACCCTCAGTTCTAACCCTCCAATATATAGTTTTACCCTTCTATAAATATCATCAATATGTATATTCTCCCCTAGAGGTGTACTAACTGTCACTCCTACACCCAAGTTACTAGATAACACATGTAAGTCATTCACAATTCTATAAGATACAAAGGAATGACTAGCTACAGGGTCAATTAAAGCATAAACGTGCATTGTATCTAACTGTAAGGTACCTGCCACCACATCTGGTACAGCTCCCACATCCTCGTAGGTCATGTGGTATACCCGACCCTGAGTCCTCCCCTCCTGATTTCTGGGCCTCCCACGAGTAGCACTCGTCCCTGACTGGGTAGGCCTGATAGGTCGATTGACTGTCACCGATTGCTGCTGGCTCTGAACCTCAATCCTCTGACCGTGGGCTCCCTCGGTAGTTCTACGAGGACAATCCTTATTCTTGTGACTCATGTCCCCATAATAGTAACAACCTCTTCCTACATGCGGGCACTCTTTCCATCGATGCCCCTCACCTCTACAAATATAACATCTCCCCGGCATCACGGAGCAATCTCCAGGGTGTCGCTGCTCACACCTCTAACAAAATGGATATACTGGTCCCTTTTGCTCTGTAGACCCTCCATCAATTTTGACTCCCTGTAGACTGTCCTCCCCAAGCTCCTTTTCCACTGACCCGTCTAGATCCTTCTGAGCTCCCTCCTAGGATGAAACTCCCGCCCCTTTTATGGAACTGACTTGATGATTTCCCACTCTTCTCTTTCTTTGGGAGAGGAGGTCTCCCATTTAAAACCTCAAAATCTCTCCGCTTAGCTCCAATTACTTGACTCTGCTCGACCACTTGTTTTGGGGTATCCCTTATTACCCTCTCCATACCCTGAGCTGCCCATACCAATTCCCGCACAGACTGAAACTGCATGGCTATCAATATCATCCTCAGTTTCCGCCTCAGTCCATCACGGAACCTCTCCACCCTGTGGCGCTCTGTAGGAAGGTAGGTGGAGGCAAAAGCTGCTAAGTCCTGAAATCTCCTCTCATACTTTAGAACTGTCAAATCTCCCTGCCTCAAATCCAAGAACTCCTATTCTTTCTCCCTCCTATGTTCCCAGGAATAGTACCTCTCAAACTATTCACGAAAGTCCCTCCATCGCAATACCTCCCCTGATCTCCTCTCTCTAATGGTCTCCCACCAAGAGTGGGCACTATCAACCAATAGTTGAGTCACGCAATCCACTTGTAGCTCCTCTGGCACCTGCATCTGATTTATAACTCTCTCCACTTTCCTCAGCCAATGCCTAGCAACTTCAGCATCCTTTTCACCACCGTAAGTCATACAACCCATCTCTCTCATACCCTTCACCCAATGCACTATAGTGACTATTCCCCCTGTTCTAGGAGCTGTACCGGAGGCTCCCGCTACCATTCCTACTGCTACAGCTCTGACTATATGTTCCATAAAAGCAGGATCTGAAAATGGGTTTGATCCAGCTACCGGTTCCACTGGTGGGGGTATATTATCTTCCCCCTGTTTTTCTGATACCTCGAGCATGGACACATTTGCCTGATGGGACAACGAATTAGCTCGAAGTCTCACTGACTCGCCAGCTTTAGAGTACACTGACGTTGCAGGTATATGAGAGGAGGTGTCTGCCAAGGGATCCCAGTCTGGATCACTTTCATTTTGAAAACTCTGGTCACTTCCCCAAACTGGGGATGGATCAGTCCTGGCTCCTTGCCTTGTTCTCACCATCCTGAAACACATTTCAAAATCATATAATCATTCATATCTCCGAAATAGCAACCTGGACTCTGATACCAACTGTAACATCCCCTACTTGGAGATAAAAACAACACTCTCATGTCAACTGAAAACAGAGAATTTATATATATATATATATATATATATATATATATTCATGGTTTTCATATTAAAATTTACCAAAATTTCGACGGAGTCCCCCCTATACCGGAAGGCCCCAAGTTATTGATATGTAGCCTGTTTACACTTCTAATAACTCGCATTTCATAACTTAATCCCGACCCAATTGTTTTGGGTTTCAATTTCCACAATATTCTCACACCTATTATCCACGATATTCATGATATACATTATATAACAAAATATCATTATAGACGAAAATAAAAGTCAATACTTAGACATGAAAGATGGTTACATGAACTACAGAGATTAAGTTCATTCAATCAAGTTTAAACATTAATTATACAAATTAAGTTATACAAATATTTTCATGTTTACAAAATATAAGGTTATACCCCCTATAACCTAAATTACAAGAAGGGAAACATAAGCTAGGATCTACTCCTGTCGTGCATGTGATGTTCCTGAAACAAAATACATATTATTGAAAGGTGACTATCACATAAAAAAAATAACAACACGAATATCAAGCAATTTTAAAAGGGTAACATGCATTCATATTTTGTTCCCTTCTCCTTTCTGGTTTTCCTTAGAATCTTTTCCTTATACAAACTATTAATAACCGTTCTTTCTTTCACTATTAACCTCCATTCCAGACTTTATAAGATCAAACATGATTATCTTCGTTTAACCCATTTCCGATACCCCTTTCACTAGTATCATCATCATCATCCCATAGGAGTCGATGCAGGGTGATCCCCTTACCCGGGATCCTAACATACACTGAATGTATGCTAGCCGAAACATGGTGATCCTCTTACCTGGGATCCTAACATACATTGAATGTATGCTAGTCAAAAACATGGCTATCCCCTTACCCGGGATCCTAACATACACTAAATGTATGCTAGTGCAACCATGGCGATCCCCTTACCCGGGATCCTAACATACACTAAATGTATGCTAGTCCAAACATGGCGATCCTCTTACCCGGGATCCTAACATACACTAAATGTATGCTAGTTTACGCCTCAAATCACGCTTCTCATATTTCATTTGTCAGTGATAATTTCATCACTTAGCAATTCACACAACAACCTTTCCCCTTGAGTACTCATACATTTGGTAATTCACATTTCACATCAGTAATATATATTAAAACATGGAATTTATGTAGAAGGTAAAGGTGTGATTCACCTACCTGCAATATAAGCTCTACTCGTGCTCCCCTGTTGCTGCTGTTGCACCACGTCTGTGGTCCCTCCTGCAAATCACAGGTTTATCTCATAAATTTTCCTCACTCAAGGATATGTTTTATAATAACCATATCAACAACCAATAAGTCTTTCTTTCAATCATTTCTTAGTACTTTATGTTTTTCTCATTTCACTCATTATTATTGTACTTCTTTGTCCAATCCTAGTTATCATTCCTTTCTTTATATTTGGACTGTCACTGTCCAACTGTTACTGTCTCGTTTTTGCACTGTTACTGTCTGACCTCTCCTCAGATTTTTAACTATATCTGGAGTTATACAACTCCGATTTTTAACTATATCTGGAGAACCCAGTTCTACCTCTAAGATAGTCAAAATTGCTCATCAACAAACACTTGGACTGTTACTGTTTCGTTTTTGAACTATTACTGTCTGACCTCTACTCAGAATTTTAACTATATCTGGAGTTATAGAACTTCGATTCAAGCGCGATTAGTCTCGTTGGAAAGCTAAGACATGAGGCTAAAAGTTCTATACTGAAGGAGAACCCAGTTCTACCTCTAAGATAGTCAAAATCGCTCATCAACAAACACTTGGACTGTTACTGTCCGTTTTTGAACTGTTACTGTCTGACCTCTCCTTAGATTTTTAACTATATCTGGAGTTATAGAACTCCGATTCAAGCGACATTTATGTTGGTGGAAAGCCAAGACATGAGGCTACAAGTTCTATGATTTGAGGAGAACCCAGTTCTGCCTCTAAGATAGTCAAAATCGCTCATCATCAAACACTTGGACTGTTACTATCCGTTTTTAAACTATTACTCTCCTCAGATTTTTAACTGTATCTGGAGTTATAGAACTCCGATTCAAGCGAAATTTATGTTGTTGGAAAGCTAAGACATGAGGCTACAAGTTCTATGATTTGAGGAGAACCCAATTCTGCCTCTAAGATACTCAAAATCGCTCATCATCAAACACTTGGACTGTTACTGTCCGTTTTTGAACTGTTACTCTTCTCAGATTTTTAACTGTATCTGGAGTTATAGAACTCCGATTCAAGCAAAATTTTTGTCGTTGGAAAGCTAAGACATGAGGCTACAAGTTCTATGATTTGAGGAGAACCCAGTTCTACCTCTAAGATAGTCAAAATTGCTCATCAACAAACACTTGGACTGTTACTGTCCAACTGTTACTGTCTCGTTTTTTAACTGTTACTGTCTAACCTCTGCTCAGAATTTTAACTATATCTGGAGTTATAGAACTTCGATTCAAGCGCGATTAGTCTCGTTGGAAAGCTAAGACGTGAGGCTACTAGTTCTATGATCAAGAAGAACTCAGTTCTGCCTCTAAAATAGTCAAAATTGCTCAATAACAAACACATGGACTGTTACTTTCCAAGTGTTACTGTCTCGTTTTTTAACTGTTACCGTCTGATCTCTCCTTAGATTTTTACCTATATCTGGAGCATAGAACTCCGATTCAAGCGCTATTAGTCTCGTTGGAAAGCTAAGACATGAGGCTACAAGTTCAATGTATCAAGAAGAACCCAGTTCTGCCTCTAAGATAGTCAAAATTGCTCATCAACAAACACATGGACTGTTACTGTCCAACTGTTACTGTCTCGTGTTTTAACTGTTACTGTCTGACCTCTCCTCAGAATTTTAACTATATCTTGAGTTATAGAACTTGGATTCAAGTGCGATTATTCTCTTTGGAAAGCTAAGACATGAGGCTACAAGTTATATGATTAAGAAGAACTCAGTTCTGCCTCTAAGATAGTCAAAATTGCTCATCAACAAACACTTGGATTGTTACTATTTATTTTCTTTAATTTAATCCAACCCTCAACATTTTCGGGTTGATTTATAATGTCTCAAAATATTTCGTCCAGAAACTTATATCCAAAAATTTCTGAATTCCCGTTTTTATTTAACCATATGCATGAATTTCTTCACTTTTATTTCTCATGTAGTTAATTTGCAATCCAAGCAACCTTTATTTTTCCCCGGGGTTTACATTCTCCCCTCCTAATAGAAATTTCGTCCTTAAAATTTAAGTTACGTACCTATGTTGAAGAATAAATGCAGGAAATTTTAACTATATTTGGAGTTATAGAACTCAAATCTATAATTTAACATCCAGGCATCAATTCATAATTGACTTTAAAACAACTCATAAGACCATGTTTAGAATATCTTACCCGATACGAATCAAGGTCTCGATCCCTCCTTTTCTTTCTAATGACAACCGACCCTCCCCTCTTCTCTTCTTGTTCAATTTTTTTCTTGTTAATCCCTTGCTACCAGTGTTTATTTTTACCTATAACCCTTTCTAGCTTAGAGCATCAGCAACTATGTTAGCTTTTCCTGGGTGATAATTAATAACACAATCATAGTCCTTTATCAATTCCACCCATCTCCTTTATTGCATGTTTAACTCCTTCTATGACATCAAATACTTTAAGCTTTTATGATCCGTAAAGATTTGAACTTGTGAGCCATACAAATAATGCCTCCAAATCCAAAGAGCAAACATTATCGCTGCAAGTTCTGAGTCATGCACAAGGTAATTCACCTCATGCAGTTTCAATTGTTTTGAGGCATAAGCGATTATCCATCCATGTTGCATTAATACACACCCCAATCCCTTTTGGGAAGCATCACTGTATACCACAAATCCTTTTATCCTTGAAGGAAGAGCTAATATTGAGGCTGATGTGAGCCTTCTTTTCAGTTTCTAAAAGCTCTCCTCGTATTCTTTTGACCAAACAAACCTAGTTTCCTTGCGAGTTAATCGGGTTAGAGGAGATGCTATTGTGGAAAATCTGTCACGTTGGTGGGTTTTTCCCAATTCAAAACTACTTCTACCTTCCTTGGATCCATAAATATCCCTTCTGCAGAAATGACATGTCCCAAAAATACTATTTCCTTAAGCCAAAATTCACATTTATCTAGTTTTGCATACAATTTATTCTTCCTCAAAACTTGTAAAACACTCCTCAAATGTTGTTTGTGTTCCATGTAAGAGCTAGAATACACTAGTATGTCATCGATAAACACTACCATATAATTAGCTAAATATGTTTGAAACACCTTATTCATCAAATCCATAAACACTATTAGGGCATTTATTAACCCAAAAGGCATCACCAAAAACTTGTAATGTCTATAACGGGTTCTGAAAGTGGTTTCTGTATATCCTAATCCTTAATCCTCAACTGGTGGTACCTAGACCTCAAATCTATCTTGAAAAAAACTATGGCACCCTTCAATTGATCAAATAAATCATCTATCCTTGCAAGTAGGTACCTATTCTTTATAATTATCTTATTCAATTGACGATAGTCAATGTACAACCAAAGGGTATCATCCTTTTTCTTTACGAAGAGTACTAGAGCTCCCCAAGGGGAATTGCTTGGTCAAATGAATCCTTTATCCAGCAGTTCTTGTAGCCGAACCTTCAGTTCATCCAATTCCGCGGGTGCCATCCTATACGGGGATTGTGCTATAGGACTGGTTCTTGGGAGAGTGTCAATTGAGACTTCAATCTCTCTAACGGGAGGCAATCCAGGTAATTCCTCTAGAAATATGTCTGGGTATTCCCTTACAATAGGAATATTGGCTAGTTCCACACTTCCTTTCTTTGTTTCCCTCACATGGGCTAAGTATACGAAAACCCCTTCCTAATCAATTTCCGAGCCGTCATGACAGAAATTAAACAACTTGGAACTGCTTTTCTCTCTCCCTTAAATACTATAATTTTTCCACCTATACCTTGAATTGTCACTGTTTTGGTGAAACAATCCACTTGCGCTTTGTATTTACTCAACCAATCCATACCCAGAATCACATTAAAGTCATAGAACTCCAAAGACATTAAATCTACCCTCAGTTCTAACCCTTCGATGAATAGTTTTACCCTTTATAAACATTATCAATATCTATGTATTCCCCTAGAGGTGTACCAACCATTACCCCCACATTCAATTCGTTTGGTAATACATGTAATTTATCTATAATTCGATATGCTATAAAAGAATGACTAGCTCCAAGATCAATTAAAGCATGAACTTGCATTAATTTTAACTGTAATGTACTTCCCACCATGTAGGGTGAAGCTCCCATATCCTCTTAAGATATGTGATATACTCCACCATGATTCCTCTCCTCCTGGAATCTGGGTAGGTCTCGTAGGTTGATCAACAGTAACCGATTGCTGCTGACTCTGTACAGCTCCTACAGCCTTACAAGGACAATCTCTCTTCTTGTGGCCTGCATCCCTACAGTAAAAACATCATCTCCCTAAATACTGGCAGTCCCTCTATAAACGGTGCCCCTCACCTCTACAAATATAACACCTACCTAGTGTCCCCGAACAGTCTTCGGGGTGTCTCGAGCCACATCTCCCACACATTGGATACATAGGTCCCCTCTACTTAGAAGACCCCCTATAGCATTGGCTCCCTTTCGAGCTGAACTTCTTGAGGATTCCCTACTGGTAATCTATATGGAACCCCTAGATTCTCCACTTATAGTAAAACCCCGGCTCTCTAGCCTTATTCACTCACCGATCTCGGTATGTCCTGAATTACCCTCTCCATCCTCTAAGCAGCTTATACTAGTTCACGGATGGATTGAAATGGCATCACTAGCAGCACCATCTTCAACTCCTGTCGAAGCCCATCTCGAAACCTCTCTACCCGATGGCACTCTATGGGAAGATAAGTAGAAGCAAAGATAGAAAAATCCTAAAACCTCCTCTCATACTCAAGGACGGTCATATCTCTCTATCGTAAGTCTAGGAACTCCTGTTCCTTTTTTTTCCTATGCTACCATGAATAGTATCTCTCCTCAAACTCCTCTCTGAAGTCTCTCCATATAAGTGTCTCCCCAAATCTTCTCTCTCTCATAGTTTTCCCACCAGGAATTGGCACTCTCAACTAACAACTAGGCCGCACAATCAACTCAAGACTCCTCTAGCACTAGCATCTGAGTCATCACCCTTTCTATCTTTCTTAACCAATGCCTAGCTATCTTAACATCATCCTCTCCTAAGAAGGTCACACAACCTATCTCTCTTATCCCTTTAACCCAATGCACCAAAGTGACTACCCTCTCTAGTCTAGAAGTTGAGCCATTCCGTGTAAATTTATTCGGGGTTTCACACAGACACTCTAGGTAATGATACCTTCGCTCATCGGGAACCAGAATCTTCCTGACGGCCTGTGGATTCACCCATCTTGGAGTGAGCTGATGCCACTGGTACATAAGTGGCAATATCTGTCATCAAGCGATCCTAATCTGGATCACTCCTAGACTGTATGCTATCATCTCCTCCTTGCACAGGGGTAAGTTAGTACGTGTCCCTTGTCTGGTCTGGACCATCTTGAAATACATTTTAAAATTTCATTAGTATTCCAATCCATGGAACAGTAACCTGGCTCTGATACCAAAATGTAATAGTCCCAATTTCTGGGACAACACAACAATTAACTGGAAATTTCAGGAAATTTTTTTTAAAAAAATATCTATTGAAATTTCGGCGGAGTCTCCCATATACCGGGAGGTCCCAGGTTATTGACAATACCAAATTTACACTTCCTATATCATTTCACAACCTAATCCAATGATCATGGATCTCAACCAAACTCATCATCATCAACACAACACATCTTATTCAATAATATTACAAAATTAAATTTCAAAAAAGGAAACAATGCATAATTCAATTAGTCATACCGATATTAGTAATCTTTACTAACATCATTAGTCACCCAATTACCGGGATCGACTAATGAATTAAAGAAATGCCGATACTAATGGAACCCCGTTGATACCATTAGCTACCATAATTTCTGGGATAGCTAATCAATGTCATCACAACATTCTATTCATACCGATCACATAGACATAGACTATTAGATTTAAATTATATATATATATATATATATATATATATAGATCACTAAGTTCAAATCACTTATATACCTAGCAAATTTAAAATGGTAGGAAATAAAAGAAATCCTTAGGTGTTGGGCACCTACCCATTGTAAAAGCTTGACCGGTAGTCCCCGGTTGCTGCCTGGGTCTTGTGGCTCCCCCTACATTAATAAGCATACTATGTCATTACTCACGAGCATTTATTCCTTCTAATTAAAAATCTATACAATTCATTTTAATCATCTCATTCGTTATTATCCCTATTTCTTTAAATTTACATTTCATGTTCCATTAAATTGTTTTCCTTAAGTTCTTTAACAAAACTGCAAATCAACATTACAATCGGCGTAATTCTTCATTCGAACACTGTTTAGTGTTTTGTCCATAACTAACACAGTATAGTTCGGTGTAATGCGTGGCTTAATCCCTTGGAAAGCTAAGATACAATGATATAAGTCTACTAAAGGGAGAAGAACTTAGTTTTGCTTCTAAATCTTTCAAAACTACCTGTTATCGAGAAGATGATTAATTGTCCAGTAGCGTCTGTACTGACCTCCTCTCGGTTATTAACCCATAACTAAAGTTTTAAAACTCTAAATTAAGCAAAGTTAACTTTCTTGGATAGATAACATCTAAATCTATAATTTCTATGAGAGACATAGTCCAAATTCCCTCATTTACATGCTTGAATTCCCTCTAGAAGACCAAGAGATGAAATTATCCAGTTTCATCAACAATTCCGTAAACATTCACATAACACCACTTTAACTTATCCCCATTCAAACCAATTCCTTGCCATGTTATATACACTACAATGATGCTAAAAACACCTTCTAAGAATTTGTTTGCCCAATTTCATTGACTAGTCAATCAACGTTCTTCTCAACCCTCTCTAACACCTTCATTGTTATTTCTTCATGTATTTCTCATCATTTTAATTCATATAATCACACATCATCAAGTCAAATATTCAAATAAACATCCTTTTTCTTCCTACATCAATGGCCGACCCCACACACTTAGTAAAGAGCTATAAATTTTCTTACAAAATTACTTGTTATTTCGACTCATTTCAACCCTATATTATGTTACAAAAATCAATTCAATTCAATTTCTCATTTCCTCTAAAATTCATCATGAACCCTAATCTCAATTTAATGAAAACTTCAATGGAAATTTAACAATTATTATAAGTTGTTAAATGAATGTTAGGACACTTGCCAAAAAGTAATCTAGGCTCCAATTGCTAACCAATCAAGGATTTTCATCACTTATTCCTTGCTTGTTGTTGCCACCACTTTCTCCTCTCTCCATCTCCAAATTTCTTGTCTCAAAACACTTTAAATCTAAATGATTTTGTTGCCTAAATCCTTTAGTATCACTAACTCTATTCTTTTTTCTTGTTTTTCTCAAGAATTTTCAAACAAAATGGAGTTTTCCCTCTCTTCCTTCTCTATTCTCCATGACCGGCCACAACAAGCCTTATACAGGCAACAATTTGTCAAATTCCCACTATGTCCTTTCAAATAATAATTTTTATAGTTATCGGGTATTATTTCCTCCGTCCCGGTATATTTTGTAATATCGATTTTCAACAGGCGATATCAAAATTCATTAATTTATACCCCAATACCTTTCTTTCCTCCTAAATCACTTCCGTTTAAATTTAATTTACATTTTAAACTCTTTTTTTGTGGGCATTTTTCGCACTTCTATTTAAAAAATTTATTTGCTAACCATTTTTTTTAATTTCAAAAGTTTGTATCCCTCCCCTTACTACAAACATCAAATTCCCAATTTTCATAATTTATTTGTTTAATTTCCTTATACACTTCCTTTAGAATCTTTATGGAACTCCTGAGTTGTATCGGATTTACATTTCTTAACCAACATTAAAAGTGATGATATCGGATAAATTTTCATGTGTGTATATATATATATATT
>Ga0307510_10010152_pt1 | contig 11196 bp, 14 predicted proteins | sample 12_EM_MG_FD_207224 | JGI IMG/M metagenome (GOLD analysis project Ga0307510, IMG submission 207224) | Populus trichocarpa ectomycorrhiza microbial communities from riparian zone in the Pacific Northwest, United States - 12_EM | ecosystem: Host-associated > Plants > Roots > Unclassified | place... | reverse complement strand
TCACACGCGTCCCGACAAGGAGAACCGACATGCTGGCCGTTCCATTAGTGCTCGTGTAGCATGGCCACAAGTCAACGAGTACCATTCCGTCACCAGTCCAGCCTGCATGAGGAAGCTCGCCACCAGTGTCCCTAAAGAACGTCCTCATGTCTTGGGAATGGTACACACCTTTCAGCGGGGTCAAAGACCCATTTCCCCTACACCACTCTGCGCCCTGTAAATTATATGACCTTGTCAACCACCTCATTGCCAAATATCCCGAACATATAAATGCTATGGGTGGTCGGATGGTGGCTCCGCTAGTGGCAGCATTGTACGGGAAACATTTCCAGATGGTGGAGTTAGTAGATTGTGAAAACACCCTATTGCATGTAGCATGCGCGACTGGAGTTGCCGAAATTTTGCAGTGACTCCTTGACCGCGTGGCCAATTAATGTGATCGTCCAAGCGAGCTGCCACTGGACCGCCTGGCATTGCCGCAGTTCACGTTCCCCATCAAGTTCCAGCAGAAGAGGACAAAAAGTGACACTCCCTGGCGGGGAGTCGAACCCCGCTCTCGCGCGGTCAGTTTGAATGACAGGCGCGTGTACTAATCCGATATACTACCAGGGATTATGATGGCTCTGTGTTTGTAAGTTCTGACTTCCGCAAGCAATGTACTGACTAACGGTGGCAATTAATGCTTCCCCCCGCGATCATGCCGCGTGACTACTGTAGTATCATGTGGGCCGTGCAGTTGTCCTTCCCGGTGGGTCACGGTATGATTCTTGAGTCCCCCAGGCCTAATGCCGTGAAATTGAAGCCAACTGCGGCTGGTGTCAAGTCCAGCGCTACCACTAGCCAGGGTGTCAGCGCTGCGAGTCCTAAGTACTAATCTCTACAACGACCAGGCTTACTAGCATTAAACTCAAGACTATTGTTATTGTAGGTGTCAGGCCTAGCGCCTCGAACGCCAAGCCTGTGCATCGAATGGCACCAAGCCTAGTACCACGGGCGTGGTGCTGCGAACGTCAACCCCGTTGTTGCCCACCCTAAACCTGGTAGCACTGTCAAGCCTTCCCAGGCTGGTGTTGCCGCTATTGGGAATCGAAGCCGATGGTTGTCTTTCCTGTTACTCGTGTCATTTCCTCCACCGAAATAGTGCACTGGACGGGCCGCCGCCGCGGAGCTTTCACACACAACTCAAAGCAGCTCAGATTTTGCTTGATCACGGTGTTAATGTCAACGCTGAAAATACGTGGAGAAGTTCCATTGCACCTAGCAGCAAGTCCCTTCCGCCTAAACCATGAAGGTCAGCTCGCGATTATGCAGTTATTGCTCGACTCGGGCGCAGATACAAACGCACGAGACAACGCAGGATCGGATCGACCCCGCTGCACCACTTGCCAGCGTTGTACGGGAAGAAAGAAGCGTCCATCCAGACAACCAGTACAGCCTAGTCGAAGGTGCGCGCCTGCTGCCCGAATATGGTGCGAACGTGGATGCCAAGGATATCGGAGGTATGACACCCATACAACTAGCGTTGGCGCATGGCGTGACGAGCTGACAAGATTTGTCAGAGCATGGTGCTACGGGATGAAATCAAGCATTACTGGTTTCTTTACAAGGACAAGGACATAACCATATGGACTCATTGTGTCAGGTGACTCAGGTCGAACAAGGAGGACGCTATGCCGAATATCAAATCAAGGGTGCGCACGAAGTAACCTTTACTGACAGTACTAGTGGTATAGTACTTTAGTGGTATACTCCAAACACCGAACTGTCCTGTCATACGAGTCGTCCAGAAACGTCACAGGTCTATTCTAGGGTCAAGATTCCCCTCACAGTAGCGTGAAATTTCCACGCCTTCATTCCTTTCCCTACAGCTTTCCTTGACACAATTCTGACTCTGATTCCTGGGACCATCTGGAACTCACCTCAAACCGTCTTTCTTACAGGTCCTCCAGACTCACGCGTCATTGAAAGATAACAACTCCCAGCAGAAGTCTAGAACGACCTCATGAAGCGGCGGAGACATTACGAAGGATACCTCTACTTTGTACGGAGGGCCCACCCCAAGAACAATCGCTTGTGCTCGAATCAACCCGCAAGAAAACAGGTGAAGGAATTGCATTGCTCAAAGTCTGCCCGGCATCGGTCACTAAGCAGGGCAGCTGCAAAAGTGCCACATCTAGTGGTGTTCCGGTGCTATGGTCTACCTTTTTCTCTCCTTTTTTGGCTCTCATTTAGCAATCAGGGCCGGGAGATGTGGCCAGTCAGAGCGTTACCACACAGCACACTGTCCTGCATCGGACGAGCTCAGGAGACGATTGCTTTGACCCCGATCGGGTCTGAGTAACAAAGGGAGCGTTCAACGCGGCCCAGAAAGTTGTCGCTGTCCGTGACGTGTGATTCAACTCCGACTCTGGGGTGAGAGGCTGTAACACTAGCAGTTGGGAATTTTGTATGCGTGGTAATTTACGGGCACGTACAGTATCTTGAAAGGGGAAAGATATGACTTCGCTGCGATGTGATGTGCCTACAAGGATGGTATGCTTGGACGTTGGCACCTTTGCCAAGAAGCAAACTGAACGACTCACGAAGTGCCTCCTCGACGAAGCTGCCACAATGAAAGAAGGGAGTCCTCGTCGAGAGATTGATTTGCAGGAGGAAGTAGGTACTGGGAATTATGGATGAATTTGCTTATGGTCGGCGAAATAAAAAGCGCTGGATTTCAAGTTGGATTCGCCGAGTACCTGAGTCCGTAACAGGCGGACGGTGCAGTCGGTGCGGTGCTGCCTCCCTTGCCTTACCTTAACAGGATGAGTGGCCCGCTGAGGCGCCTTGACAGAAATGGGAGCAATCAATAAAATTACCTTTGGTCCGAATCAGCAAATGACGGAGGCTATGTATGCAATGTGAGACGGGCTCAGTGGCCCGCTGATCGTGAGGCGTCCTTGCGACAGGCGACAACGGACTTTCCCGGATGTCCGCATGTCGGTACACGAGTATCGTGCCTCCGAGGTTACGGGCAACAGCTAGGAGGGGACTCAAAAACGCTCGAAGGATTAAGCATGACCATGGCCTGGCAGAGGACAAATAGATGGTGTATGGGCATGAAATGTGATGTGTTGCTTGAAAGTGAGACCATGGTTGGGTTAGCCAGCTCAACCAGAGCACAAACAGACCCACACGTTACACCTCAATCAGCTTACCAATCGGCTATACATCAGCGCATCAGCACGTGTGTCCTTCGAGGCAGTGACGTTGCACTACAAATCCTGTTATGAATATTTCCACCGAATTGACTTTCCCCAGCTCACACTCATGTCCCAGGCTGCCCCCACCGCTTTCTCTTCGTCCTCCTCCTCTACCTTCCTGCCTATCTTTACTGCCGCCTTAGAAACGTACGAGAAGACTACGAAGAAAGAGATCCTCACCCATCCTCTCGCCGCCCGACTACAATCCTGCGATTCCCCCGCCGCTATTCTCTCCGTGCTCCAAGGCCTCGTCCAACAACTTGACGAAAGTCGTAGAAGCGATCAGGGATTAACCAATTGGCTCAGGCCGACAGTGAATGTCCTTTTTGCGTTATCAGCAACGCTTGGTGAGAGCGTCGGTCTGGTTGGCCTCGAGTCGCTATCGCATGGGAATCTGGGGTCTAATTTTCATCTTACAGGTATTCTCGCCCGCCAAAGTGATATTTACAGGGATCGGAGTCCTACTTTTGGTGAGTATTCCTCTCGATTTCTCGCCACAGGTCATCGTGACGACATGATCTGTTAGGCGGCTAAGAATGTCAATACGAGCCAAGATGTACTTGTCGATCTCTTCTCACGAATCGAGAATTTTTTCAAGCGTCTAGAGTCATACACGGAAGTCCAGCCAACTTCTACAATGACGGGCATCATCATCAAGATTATGGTTGAAGTGCTTATAATCCTTGGGATCGCAACAAAGGAGATGAAACAAAGGCGATCGAGTGAATCCACCAACATCTATCAATTATCCTTGACTTAGATTTCTCCAGAAAAATTCCTGAAGAAGATGCTGGGAAAGAACGATATCGAGGACGCGTTGAAAAGGTTGGATACGCTGACTCAAGAGGAAGCTCGGATGGCAACCACGGAAGTCTTGAAGGTCACACGATGTGTGAGCGACCAAGTGGCGGTTCTCGTTGACGGTGCGCAAGATTCATTTTCTCCTGGCGTTCTTTGCATTCCTGAGAATGGATTGGTCAGGCGGGATAGAAGTAAAAGCAATCATACAGCAAACTGCAAGCAACATAGACGAAGAGAGGCGTTCGTCGTCTGATCTCCGTTCAGTTGATTCTTATAACTTAATCATCTTCATAGGAAACCAGTTACGAGAGAAGCTCCAAATATGGCTGTCTCCACCAGATCCTTCAACAAATCAGAACATTGCCCGCAAAGTCCACCACAAGGGAACAGCAACCTGGTTTTTCCAAGGCGGTATCTTCCAAGAGTGGAAGTCGTCTCCTCTCCTTTGGATTCATGGCAAACGTACGTGCCTTTTATTTGCCTTTCATTACTTCACCCACCCACCTTTATTCCCCTGTTGGTAGCGGGCTCAGGCAAGAGTGTCCTCTGGTTTGTTGTTTCCTGCCGTCTTTTTGCCTGCACCGACTCAACTCATTACAGTTCTGGGATAATCGAGGATATCATGCCACGACGCAAGGAAGGATCGGCGACCATGGCCTATTTTTATTGCGATTTTCGCGATGAAGATAAGCAAAACTGCCGCAATCTCCTTCTTTCCATCCTTTCCCAACTTTGCGCTCAGTCTGATCTTTGTTGCGATATGCTTGCTCGCAGTTATTTAGCTCATGACAATGGCACACAAAACCCCAGCGATAGAACTTTGACAGAATGTCTGACAGAGGCTCTGCCACTTTTGACTCAAAGTCCCATTTACCTGATCGTTGACGCTGTCGATGAGTGTCCCAATAATTCCGGCATGCCAACCGCAAGAGAAGAAGTTCTGGATCTTGTGAAGGATCTCGTTGGCATGCGCCTCTCAAATCTCCACATATGTGTCACTAGCCGCCCCGAAATCGACATTCAAACTGTTCTCGAGCCATTGACATCTCTTCGGATTTCTCTCCATAATCAAACTGGACAAAAGAAGGATATCATCGATTATCTCACTTCTGTGGTTTCGTCGGACACGAAGATGCGGAGATGGCGCGAGGAGGACAGGAAGCTCGTCATCGAGACGCTCTCTGAAAGAGCTGACGGAATGTAAGCGTTCCTTTTTCCATTCTCTTGGTAAAGTCCCCATATTGTTGCATAGGTTTCGATGGGTGTATTGCCAGTTGGAGACGTTGCGACACTGTCTCCCTCCAAGTGTCCGAGGCGTTCTTGACGAATTGCCCGAAACCCTCGACGAGACTTACGAGCGAGTGTTGAGAGACATCAACAAGGCTAACCGTGAACATGCCCATCGTCTCCTGCATTGCCTCACCGTCGCCATACGTCCACTTCGCATCGAAGAACTTGCGGAGGTGCTTGCCGTTGATTTCGATGCCACGCGCCAGGGAGGGATTCCGAAACTGAATCCGGACTGGCGATGGGCAGATCAACACCAGGCGGTGCTTTCTACGTGCTCGAGTTTGATTGTGATCGTCGATGACGGGGATTCTCGAGTGGTGCAATTTTCTCACTTTTCGGTCAAGGAGTACCTCACATCCGATCGGCTGGCTCAGTCAAGCGAAGACGTCTCACGGTATCACATTCTTCTCGAGCCTGCACACACACTCCTCGCACAAGCCTGTCTTGGCGTTCTACTCCGTTTGGACGATGATGTAAATGAGAAGAATGCCAAGGATATTCCCCTTGCTGAATATGCGGCTCGATACTGGGTCGACCATGCGCAGTTTGAGGACGTCTCATCACGCATACGGGAGACATTGGAATTTTTTTTTGATGCGGACCAACCACATTGGGCAGCATGGATCCGGGTTTACAACATCGACGACTACATCGACAAGTATTGGGCCCTACCCTTCGACGATGACGAACATGACGCATTCCCCCTATACTACGCCGCCCTCTGCGGATTCAGTGACCTGGTTGAACACCTCATCGACAAATCTCCTGAGCACATAAATGCCAGGGGTGGTCGGATGGTGACTCCCTTGATGGCTGCATTGCACGGGAAACATTTCCGGGTGGCGGACTCACTGTTTCGGCAGGGTGCGGACGTCGATGCCCTAGGCCACAAGGAAGATACGCCACTAGCGACAGTCAGCTGGACTGGGTCTGTGGATACTGTGCGGCTACTGCTTGATCACGGCGCAGATGCAAATGCATACGGAAGAGGCCACTTTACCTCACTGCATTTGGCAGCCTTTTACGCAGACCTCGAATCAGTTCAAGCGCTGCTGGAGCATGACGTTGATATCAACGCTCGGAATGTGTTCGGCGAAGTTCCATTGCACCTAGCAGCGGGTCCTTTTGGAGATTCCCACCACATTCTGTTCAGCTGTCCCTACAAGTACCGTCGTAATCACATCTACCACTGTCATATCACTATCATCCAGCTATTACTCAACCACGCCGCCGATGTAAATGCACGCGACAACGCGGGATCAACTCCGTTGCATCACTCCCCATGCAGACAGAAACCGTTCTCGACCTCTTATGGATCAGCTGAGGGTGCGCACCTACTACTCAAGCATGGCGCGAAGAAAGATGCGAAGGATAACGAGGGCAGGACCCCGATACAACTAGCGTTGGAGCAGGGGCGCTACGAGATGGCAGAATTGATGTGGGGGCATGGTGCGCCACGAGGTAGCAAGATTGTTGTTGGAGCATGGCGCGACCCGATCAGCTCAAGAACATACGGGTTTTTTTACGAATACATGACCACAAGGCGTCGTTGATTGGCGTCAGATTTCTTGGTACTACAGTATATGCGACGGTGTGTATGGACGGCCAAGTAACTCATCACGTGCATATAATTGGAATCGATACAAATAGACCCTAACAGGACACGCGACGCGTCAACACTCAACAGACACGCCCGTTTCGGGTAAGCGCTAAGCGCTCCGCCTCCAGCCTCTGGAGTCTGGACACGCCTTTGACCTTGGGCCAGCTTGACGAGAACATCCTTGAGCCACCTTGCGTTGCCAGTGTCAACCACCTGAGGTCTACTCCCCACCTTACACTTCCCATATCTTATCATTATTGTTGGGACATCACATTTCACTCTACAATGACTCTCTTAACCCCTCCTCACATGTGTCCCGACAAAGAGAACCGATGTCCTGGCCGCCCCATTAGTGCCTGTGTAGCATGGTCACAAGTCAATGAGTACCATTCCATTACCAGTCCACCCTGCATGAGGAAGCTCGCCACCAGCATCACTAAAGAGCGTCCTCTTCGCTCCATCCTCAAGCAGACCTCCTATCAAATGATTCCCATCTTACCCCTGCTCTTCCCTGAAAACGAACGCGAAGTTACTCCTTAACCGAATCATTCCCTTTCCGACCTTTCATTAGCTCTACCGCCCCGTGAACAAAATTCTTGCCTCGTGTTCAAGTCTTGAGACTCTTGCCGATCTCATCGAGGCTTACTTTATTTTCGCGACTCGGCTTAGGCAGCCGTTCAGGAAAGAACTGACAGCAATTGTTCATGGTCGTTGTTCCAACCACTAGGGGAGTGCTTCACCATGTTTGTTGGTCTGGTCGTTAATGACCTTGGCCACCCACTGGTTGACCTGACGTAAGGGAGTAACCGGTTAGGCTGCTCAGTTTCTAAGCTTCCATCATGGGCCCTTCCTTTCCCAGAGAAGACCCACGAGGCGGGATGAAGGAAGAAGAGGTGAAGCATGAGTGCATTTTTCGCCACTATCTCGCACACACGCATCAATTTCCTCGGTCTCGTCCACTTCTCCCGCGTCCTTCTGTCTTTTCGATGATTTGTTGGCCGGCTTTCATTTTCACTTTTCGTATTCAGTGATCACGTGTTCTTTGACTACACGGTTATGCAGGCACTAACAACGCCTCTGGTACCTGAACTGCTAACGCCAAGTGCTTGAAATATGTGCGAGCTCGCCATCTAGCCGCCGCAGATGTGACAACTTGTGCAAATATGTTTTAAGCCAGCTTTTGTCCCCCACCTTCTCTTAACCAGTGCATCGTAGGCAGTGGAATCTCATCAATGGGCACTGGATGTCTGCCTAGCCTGGCTAGGGCCTGCACATGCCGTCGCCGCGAATCGCATCGCGCAGGATAAAATACCAGGCCTGCGGACAGGTGAATCAGCAGAGAAGACAGCGGTGCGGGAGCTCCGCCTCGGTCTCCATCGCACTCTTGACCATGTTGACGGGGAAGAGCACAAGGTTGTACACAGTGATGGCGTTCCTGGCCAAGTCGTTAATGGTCTTAGAGCGGTCACACAGCAGAGGGGCCCCAGTCCTTAACGACGAGTACAAGGATCAGCGGACACATGCTGTATCAGTTCTATCGCCTCACCCGAGTAGATTGAGCGTAATGCACTCGCCTTGGAGCAGATGTTGAGCTTTTCCACGCACAGTAGCAATATGCATTTCGATTTGGACTTGTCGCCCTCAGCGACATCATATTATTCAACTCAGTGACCAAGGATGTAGACGTTAGAAGCTAGAAATTTGTTTTTTGTGGCAAATCATGGACCTATAGATACAGTCTGGGATGCGGAAGATCTCATCAACAAATGGTGTGTCTGCAAGAGAACTGCGTCTTCGACGCTTTGCTTGACTTTTCCCCTTGTTTTCTTCAAGTTAGTATATTTTCTTTGTGCCCGCGTCGACGCACCAGCGTGCATTTGACTCTTAATATCGCGTTCTTTGGCCGCTCAAAATCTCAACACCATAACCTGGAGAAAAAAATTAATTGCCGAGTCATGCGGACCCTTGTGATTTCAGGAGAGTGGTAGTAGGTCGTCGATAAATCGCTGGCTCACAGAGAGGGCCGACCACTCATCATGCATCATGTCTTAAGTCGATACGGCTCGATACGGCCCGGCCTGTGGCCGTGACCTTCGAACACGGGCCTGAGGTAGCCTTAATCTTGCAGTGATCTTTCCACAAAACTGATCCCTTCCAACCACCCCAACTATGTCTCAGACCGCATCGTCATCTTCCTCTAACTTCTTGCCTGTCTTTAGTGCCGCCTTAGAGACGTATGAGAAGACTACAAAGTACAAACTCCTCACGCATCCTCTCGCCACTCAATTACAAGCTTGCAACTCACCAGCCGACATTCTCTCCGTGCTTCAAGACCTCGCCCAACAATTCGATCAGAGTAGCAGCAGCGATCAGGGGCTAAGCAGTTGGCTCGGCCCGACGGTGAACGTCCTCTTTGCATTCTCAGCCGCGCTTGGCGAAGGCGTCGGTCTGGTACGTTTCCTGTCGCTATCGCATGAGACTTTGGGGTTCGATCTTGTTTTTCAGGTATTCTCTCCCGCAAGAGTGATATTTGCGGGGATCGGAGTTCTACTTTTGGTGAGCATTCCTCTCGATTTCTCGGCACAGGTCCTCATGACGACTTGATCTGTTAGGCTGCTAAGGATGTCAATACGAGCCAAGATGTGCTCGTTGATATCTTTTTACGAATAGAGAATTTCTTCAAGCGTCTAGAGTCATACACGGAAGTCAACCCGACACCTGCAATGACGGGCATCATCATCAAGATTATGGTCGAAGTGCTCACAATCCTTGGGATCGTGACAAAGGAGATGAAACAAAGACGATTGAGTGAGTCGATCATCGTCCATCAATCGTTCTTGACCTACATTTCTCCAGAAAAATTCCTGAAGAAGATACTGGGAAAGAACGATATCGAGGACGCGTTAAAGAGGCTGGATACACTGACTCAGGAGGAAGCTCGGATGGCAACCGCGGAAATCTTGAAGGTCACACGATGTGTGAGCAATCAAGTGACGGTGCTCGTTGATGGTGCGCAAGATTCATTTTCTCTGGGCATTCATTGCATTCCTGAGGATGATTTGGTTAGGCGTGAAGGAAACAAAAGCAATCATGCAGCAAGCTGCAAGCAACGTTGACGAAGAGAAGCGTTCGCCCCCTCTTATTTATCTCCCTGGACATTCCTAAGGCCGACGATTTTCTCAGTGAAAGAATTGCGACGGGAACTCCATAAATGGCTCTCCCCTCCAGATCCGTCAACCAATCACAACATTGCACGGAAGGTCCATCACGAGGGGACAGCAACCTGGTTTTTTCAGGGCAGCATCTTCGAGCAGTGGAAGTCATCGCCTTCTCTCCTCTGGGTCCATGGCAAACGTATGCCCCTTTAGCCTTTCACTACTCAACCTACTCCTTACACCCGTCTTGATAGCGGGTTCGGGCAAGAGTGTGCTCTGGTTTGTTATTTCTTGCTGTTGTGGCCTATACCGACTCAAATTATCGCAGTTCCGGGATAATCGAAGATATTATGACTCAACACGAGGCAGGATTAGCGACTATGGCACACTTTTATTGCGACTTTCGGGACGAAGATAAGCAAAACTGCCGCAAACTTCTCCTTTCTGTCCTTTCGCAACTTTGTGCTCAGTCCGATCCTTGTTGCAACATACTCGCCCACATTTATTCTGCACATGATGACGGCACACGGAAACCCAGTGATGACACTTTGGCAAAATCTCTGACAAAGATGCTCTCACTTCCGGGTCGGGGCCCTGTATACCTGATCATAGACGCTCTCGATGAGTGTCCCAATAATTCCGGCATGCCAACTCCAAGAGAAGAAGTTCTCGACCTCGTCGAGACTCTTATTGGCCTGCGCCTACAAAATCTGCATGTCTGTGTCACTAGTCGCCCCGAAATCGACATTCAAACCACTCTCGAGCCATTGACATCTCTTCGGGTGTCCCTCCATAATCAAACTGGACAAAAGAAAGATATCATCAATTATGTCACTTCTGTGGTTTCGTCGGACGTGAAGATGCGGAGATGGCGCGAGGAGGACAGGAAGCTTGTCATTGAGACGCTCTCCGAAAGAGCCGATGGAATGTAAGTGTACCTTTCTCCACGCTCTTGGTCGGCTCTCATCTTATGATATAGGTTTCGATGGGTGTATTGCCAACTGGAGATGTTGCGACACTGTCTCCCTCCCAGTGTCCGAGGCGTTCTTGACGAATTGCCCGAAACCCTCGACGAGACTTACGAGCGAGTATTGAGAGACATCAACAA
>Ga0307510_10010151_pt1 | contig 11197 bp, 15 predicted proteins | sample 12_EM_MG_FD_207224 | JGI IMG/M metagenome (GOLD analysis project Ga0307510, IMG submission 207224) | Populus trichocarpa ectomycorrhiza microbial communities from riparian zone in the Pacific Northwest, United States - 12_EM | ecosystem: Host-associated > Plants > Roots > Unclassified | place... | reverse complement strand
GATATATTGAATCAATACTCATTAAAGAAGGATTAGATAAATCCAATGCTGTGAGCACGCCCCTCGATCCAAACATAACTCTAGTGCCGAATCCTGAGGGAACAGATGGCAATAGAAGTAATGATTATGCATGCATACTAGGGGAACTTCAGTACATCGCAAATGCAACGTGCCTGGATATCACAATATGTGGTAAACCGATTGGCATCATACACATCTAATCCAAGTATTCAACATTACTCTGCACTCAAAAGGATCTTACGGTACTTAAGCGGAACCCGAGATTACTGCATAACATATAGATTGCTCCCCGAGAAGACTGATTTCTTCTACAGATATGTGGATGCTGCCTATGCCAACACAGATCTGAACCGGTCCATAACCAGCTACATGTTTATCGCAGGCGACGGTGCTATCACCTGGAGCTCTAAAAAGCAGATCTCAACCACATTATCATCTGTACAAGCAGAATATGTAGCCTTATCCGAAGCTTCATGCAAAGCGTGCTGGTTAAGGAACCTATATACTGAGTTAGGATGGCTAAAAGAGGATATGCCAACTGTCATCAAAGGTGACAATGACGGATCGATCACGATGGCAAAGAACCCTAAATTCCATAAGCAAACAAAGCATATAGCAGTTCGTTGGCACTGGATTTGCGAACTGGTGCAAGAGGGAACTGTCGATATCGACACTTGCCATGATCCCAATCAAACAGCCGACATCCTCACTAAAGCGTTACCTCAGCAGAAACATACCAAACACACCATCGAGATGGAACTCACACCCGCTTGAGGGGGAGTGTTGGGACTTAGGCCGCGCTGTCAGACAATCAGGCACACACCCCTATATGGATCATATAATACTATACAGCAGCTCCTACCTCCTAAGGAGACTCATATATAAGTACCATACAATGATAAGACCCTGAGTAAGCAAGTAGGTCAATCCTGCTCCATTCCCTCGTGTGCGTGCCCCCATCAAACCCCCCGATCTTTTACTGCCAACAGAAGGAGGTGTTGCATTTGAGTGCAACATGGCAATGGTGTGTGGCAGTGCTCAGGCAGACATCACTGGTTGGAATTGGTCCATTCCAAGGCCACAGCACACGCTGGCCTTACAGCAGTCAATCAGATGATAAGAGGGATGCAATTTTTCTAAAATTGTCTGAAGTTGCACTGCAAGTCCTTAGGCAAGCACCACTTAATGCCAATGAACTCATATTCACTCAGTTTACCTCAGTGCCAGTTTTCACTAGGACTAAGCAGCCAAGCAGCATAGGAAATTAGGCTTGTGATATAGCATGATTGTCTAATCGATGTCCAATATTTGGTGCAACATTGGTTTACTCTACATGGCTCATGGTGCACAGCGCTTTATACATAGATTAGAGATCGATGAACCAACTGGTGAATATACACTCATTGGTACCATCTCTCTCGAAGCCGCTTCTGCCGCACCATTGGCCTACTTGCCACAATTGCTATCGCCAGTCCACAAATAGTTAAGACAAGCTGTGCCTTGTTAAACGTTTCGTTTAGCACATCGAATGTACCGGAGGGGGCCACACGTGTGCAGAATAGGTCGAGCCCATATGCAAAGACGAGTGACGTGGACTCCAGTAGTGCTGGAGCAGTGAGTATGCGTCGTATATTCGCAACCTGCAGTTAAGAGGGGTAGGGAGTGGACATCAGTCGCGTAAGTCACGAAAAGGGAGGGCATATAACGGACATGGTAGTGGTGCGAGAGCACACGATGCGCGTCATCCGGGAGTACAGGATCATACTGGGCAAGCCACTCCTCCTGCTCCTCTTCTGTCGGCTTATCCTTCGTACGTCGAGGGTTCAAAAGTAGGCGAGGGAACGAATGGATCTGACCGTTTCCACTTGCCACTGCGCAATTAGCAATTCGCCGTAAGAAGTTTGCGCTGCTGTGAATTCAGAACTATGACCCACCTATGATATCTTTTGTGGAGACACCGTACTTGGTGGACGTTGTTGCGATGGATGTGACCGCATGAGGGAAAACGTACGATTGTTCGATGATGGTTATAGCCAGTGATTTGTTTGAGTAGGACGATAGTTCCGAGCTAGACTCCGATCAGTTATGAGTGTACCAGGGCCTTTCCTACGTGTGATTAGACACTCACCTTCTCGTTTTATCATCTGGAGAAGATCCCTCATACAGTTCCACAGTCACCAGCCTATGGCCCTTCGTCTGCCCAGCCCACTCATATTCCTCATCCCAATATACGTATACCAACCAATTCTCTACAAAAGTCGCATGCAAATCACACCTCCCCTTGCCTCTATTAGCGGGGATGCTTGCATGATAGACGATATTCCCCTTTGCAGTATCTAACACATACACGCCACATGCTGTAGAAGATTCCGTGGTCACGGCAGAGAGATGTGGGTTGAGATATTTGTAAAGGGTTGTACGGTTGCCAAGGACTTTTCCGAGGGATGCAATAGGGTCGGACGGACGAGGGATGATTGAAAGTATTTTTTCTCCAGCGGGGAAAGAAGAAGCCCAGGTTGCGAAGGCCGTCGCCCGACCGTGTTCCTCGGTACTGAACTTGTGACCAGTTAGTTGTTGTCCAACATCGCCAGTGCGCAATGCGATGTTCAATTTGCCAGCAATGTTGGCAAATACCTCCTCATTCGTTAATGTCTCAGGGTAAACATAGACCTGAGATTTGAGTAAGCGAAAAGAAAGGGAAACCCTTGACCAAAACGAACTTGGCAGAACTCATCCAGAACAATGACAGCTTTGCTACGTCCCGATAGTTGGTAGGCACCCAAGGATGGTCCGGAGATCAGGTCAACTCCTTGGAGAACCGTACCAGCCGGGGATTTTCCCAAAGCATCCTCTCCTGTCACTGCGTTGACATGGAATATCACCGTGTCTACCAGGCCCTGAGACACAAATCAATTATCCTCGTGCTAAATCAGGAGGGAGAAATAGTACATTATTAGCTCGTCGCTGAGCAACCAAGACGACCTCAGGGAAGCCACCATCGGCGACTGCTTGGACCACGAAAAGCTTGACTGGGACGATCTGTGCACCGACCTGCGCTGCCCAGCCGAGACCAAGCATACGGCTCCAGAGCACAGCACCGTTACTCGAGTCCAGCCCATAAATTTTGCCGAGGTCGTTCGCAGCGACGATGACTTGGCGAAAACCGAATGCATCACGCGCAAGTGGGTCAAGGGCAGAGGCTGTCAAGGAAGCCGGCACTGCGCGCTGATGGGTTGATGCATAGGAACCCGTCGCAAACCTTTTGACAAAGTGGAAGATATAATGCGGCAGACCCTGACAAAGACATATAACGGATTGACCCCAGTTACTCTGAAAACCGCACCTTTGCATCTGCGAGCTGTCGTCTAACGCGCTCGGCAAACGTCTCGTCCTGTTCGATGATGTGCGCTGCGATGGTTTTGCGCTCTGGGAGTTCAACCATTTCGGCCACTTGAAGCGTTGCAAGTCCTTCTTCTCGCGTCCATTGTACGATGTCGCCTTGCCACAGCTGGACGGCACCAGTTGTAGTCGTCAATGCAAGATAAGGAAGCAGATCGAGCTCTTTAACATAAGCCGTATGCAACGCGACCTAGAGAGAATCGAAGTCAACACGATGCTTGAGTGAGGAACGAGAAGAAGATCGACATGACTAATCATCCCATATGCTTCCGTATCAAACGGGAACATGAAGCCAGAAATGAGACCCTTTCCCCCGGCCATGTGAGGAGCATACACGTGTGCCGCAGCTTTCTGGGAATATGTGTAACATCAAATGAGCGAGGAGCAATAGACCTTGAAAAACCACACTAGATCTCACTTACGCTGAAAGCGAACGACCAGAATACACGTCCAATATAAGGCAAACCAACCCCGTCAAGTCCACCGAAATAGGATGACTCGGTATATTGATTAGATTTGGCCTGAAGTCATCACTTCAGCAACATGGTAGACAAAGTTCCGTAGGTGTACTCACCGAGTCAGGAAATTCATATATCACTTCCAATCCCTTCTCAGCGTCAAGCCTGAGCACTCGGCTGGCATCGTCTGTCTTCAAGGCTACGAAATGACCCTTGCTTTGTAGCCCGATGTCGATTATCTTACTGTATACGGAACCCTGTACAAAGCTTGGTTTCACGGAGAGTTTCGGCACGAGCTGGACAGAGCGGATCGCTCCAGCTTCGAGCCAGACAACACGGGGGTGGAGAGTTGTCGTGTCAGAAGACAGTGTGAGGATGTCGGATGATCCCTCGGCAATGCTAGAGGGAATATCGATGGATGCAATCACCTCTCCGTTGGAAGGGGATAGGGAGGTCACATGGAGGGTGTACGACGCGAATGACTTTGCCAGGCCGACAACATAGACGGTGGATGGCGTAATGATCAACTTTGTGTAGATGACAGAGTCACTAAGAAGGGTAATTGGCTCCAAAAGTAAACGAGTGCAGAGAACTGCTCACCTCTTGTCAGGAGACCCCCAAACCCAATGTACCTTGCCGGTTTCTCCGACGCGTTGAACATTATGACCATTGGTTAACACAACGATATCTCGGGATTGTTCCATAAATGCAACCGCTGTACCGCCCTCGAAGTTAACAATATGGAGACGATAGTCTTCATGAGGCCTATGCAGCTGTTTTTCTAGTATCATTTGCCCTGTCGAATAGTCAAATGTTCTGAGCGTCGCGCCACCAGGCCCTGACAAGGATACGACCGCTGGAGGAAACCGTAAGATGATATTGTGAGGCACGACAAGCAATGAAGGCTTACTCTCTCCATCCGTTTGATAACGAACAATACGGTCCGCAGGTTCGTAAATGAAACGCCACGCTACACCAGAGTTAGACATTTGTACTCGGCGGAAGTGTTATATGGCACGCACCCAGTGACCCATTCGAGGCGTGCATAGCAGCGAGTACATTGCTACTCGTTGCAGTGAGTAGCAGAGCTTCCGTTGGGGGCCCTCCCGATTTGGCATGGAAAGTGGGAGCGGTCGAGACGGACGAAGTTAGCGGCACGCCTACGTGTGGTTGATGCCAGTCGACAACGCCAACGTCTGACTCGTGCAGGGCGACCACCGCGGCGCACAAGCAAAATAAGGCCAATAAGAGGCCGCGAAGATTGAGAGAGCGCATTGAATGGGAATGACTCTGTCTGACTGACACTGGCACACACACTGACACGTCCACAAAATTAATTACATAATCTCGCGTAAGGGAATTAGAATATAAGGGCCAAAAGACCCAAAGTTGTATCAGGAGTGATCCAGTGTCTCCATCTATAAACTTTCAATCACTCAATGTCAACCGAGCAGCATTCCCCATCGAATACCCTCTTACTTCGTCGTCAACTTGCAGAGCTAACCAAGCATCCCGTCGAGGGCTTCTCTGCCGGTGCGTACCCTGCTGTATTCTTGCACCCCTTCCAACGCCCCCTTCTGATAGCCTTCTTCGCGAAGGACTTGTCGATGAGAGCAATCTATACGAATGGGAGATCATGATAATCGGGTTCGCTTCTTCTCCTTGTCGTACCGAACCCTGTCGTTCCTCCGTTCTCCACATGCTGACATTGACGATCCCCTGATCGCAGCCCTGCCGATACGCTCTAGTCTGTACCCGTCCCTTCCCGTTGGTGCCCTCATCCTGACCTTCATGTCCAGCGAGGGCGGCTTCTTCAGAGCGCGATTAACCTTCCCCACTGAATTCCCTCTCTTGCCCCCCAAGATGCGTTTTATCACCCCGATGTGGCACCCTAACAGTGCGTTTTTATCCGCTCTGCGCCATCTCACGATCACTGAGACATACATTTTACACAGTATATCCCGATGGACTCGTGTGTATCTCTATCCTCGTGAGCGCCATGTCCAATCCTCTTTCCGAGTGTAGCCGAACTGAACCCCCCCCTCGTTCCACTCACTCAAGCACGCACCCGGCGACGATCAGTACGGTTATGAGGATGCAGGAGAACGATGGATGCCTGTCCACAGCGTCGAATCCATCGTCCGTGTCGTCACATATGGCCATCATTGTTTTACTAATTCGACCTATTTAGTTGTTGAGCGTCATTTCCCTCCTTTCCTCTGAGAAGCCAAACCTAGACAGCCCTGCGAACGTTGACGCTGCGAAGGAGGTCCGGACAGACTTTGCTGGTCTGTACCAACATCCCCTAACCCCTTACCTTCTTACCACTGACAAGTCCTATTCTAGTTTACAAGAAGAAAGTCCGCCGTCTCGTCCGCCGAAGTGCTGAGGAGGCGTTTGAATAGTTGATCTCACCCATGCATTCCAACCAACTCGACCCGTCATTTGGTAATTTCTAGGGACATATATTCTGTTAACGTCGCCTCTGTACAATCATCCACCCATCGATTACTTTGCTATCGAATTCTGTTTACAGTGTATCTAACACGCGGAAGTTCAGCCCGATCCTGTGAAGGAGTCTTTTTCTTTTTCTTTTCATTGTTACCGTCACTGCTCGGCCTGCCATCAACTAGAGCAATCGATGTAATGAAAGACTGTAGGCGTAAGGAATTGTTCAAAGTCGAGGCAATGAAGGTACGGGTGCACAACTAGAATATAGTACACCCGCGGCAGAGAGACATGAGATCATACAGTCGTAGACAAATAAAAGAGAAGGCAGGCGCCCAAAGGTGTAAAGTAGAGAGCGATAAAAGGTGGATATCCAACGTGAGCAAGGGGAGGGCGGGGATGAGAAAATACAAGTACAAGCGCTTATGAAACTTGCTTGTTCGTGCGGGACCGTAGAAGCGGTGCCAGTCCTGATAGCGCGCATGCCTTCTTCAAAAATTCGTGCTATAGGAGAGAAGCACGAAAGAAATTTTAAGTAAAACACCCCAATGATCTGCAAATACACTGCAAGAACGCACCTCAAGCAACTCACCCGCCGTCGCACGACTCTTCACATCCACACACAGGCACACGCTTAAAAATGCTTTGAGTTCGCGGGAAAGAGCCTCAGGCTTCTTCAGTGTTGGCGTGCCATTAGTCGCGATTAAGTAGAGAGCCTTGAGTGGCTCTTCATCAAGATATGGTGGCTCTTGCTCGATCATCTCAATTGCCATGATGCCGAGCGACCATATGTCGACCTTGGCTCCGTATTCTTTCTGTTTCACGACTTCAGGCGCCATCCAATACGGTGTGCCAACCATCGTTGCGCGCTTGGACTTTTGATCGGTCAGCTTAGCGCAGAAGCCAAAGTCGGCTACAAGGTATTCAGTTTAATGATGTAGACGAAAGGGAACTCAATGGAGGAAACGCACTGATTTTGACACGCCCTGCGGCATCGAGGAGCACATTGTCAGATTTGATGTCTCGGTGGATGATATGTTGGCTATGCAAATGCCCAAGGCCCTTGCATGTCTAGCAGCCTATCAACGCTTGCCCGCAAACGAGGGAGATTATGATGCAAACCTCGTTCGATATACAAGCAATCTGGTCTTCCTCGAGTGTGTTGTTCTCGATTATGTCAGTTAGGGCGCCACCTTCCATGAACTCCATGACCACCCAAAGCTCGTTCCCGCGCACGAGATATGAGTTCAAGAAATTGACGATGTTCGGATGGCGACTTTCTTTCATCACCATAATTTCATTCACGATGAGTTCCTTGCGCGGCTGGGTCGTGAGATCCATCTCCTTGATCGCAACCTTCTTCCCTGTTGCAAGTGTCTTGGCGACGTAGACATGCCCAGAGGCGCTGTAGAAAGATACCGTCCATGATCGTGAACCACGCCGGAATACTATGAGTAACGCACCCCTGACCGATCTTCTTGATCTTGCTGTATAGTAGCTTAGGATCACCCGAGTCAACGACGCTCCGCATCTTGTCCATGATCTGTGCCTCGGTCATGGTGCTTATCCGCTTTTCAATCTCCTTTGGCTTGGGCTTCTCGAGGGCTGCAGCCGCCGCCGCCACACCCCCGCTGCCAGCAGCCTTGCCGTCATCACCATCAATGACAGCAGCAATCCCACCGCCCTGGGGTAGCCTTTTCGCGGGTTGCAAAGGCTTGACAAGGGGTGGGGTATTGACTACAGGTGCTGCCGGCTGTGCGACAAGGCTCGTGCCTGCAGGCGGCGCCGACCTGGTGGTTGCAAGAACGGGCCGTTGATCCTCCCCTTGTTGCCTGCGCTCGCTCTCCTGTTGTTCTTTGTCTCGCTCTTGCTCCCGTTGCGCTCGCTGACGTTGGTGCTCGCGTTCGCGTTCGCGGTCGCGTTCACGTTCGCGTTCACGTTCACGTTCGCGTTCGCGCTCTCTCTCACGCTCACGCGACCGTTCGCGATCTCGGTCTTCGGTTCGAGGTGACTGTAACGAATCTTTGCGCTCAGGCGCAGCCGCGTCACTTGGTCCCTGGGGCTTTGTACGTGGCTTCAGATCCGTTGGATCCGGCTTTGGTGCGGAAGGTGCAGGACGAGTGCCAGTGAGGAGTGGACGTGGTGGTGCGGGTCGCGAGGCGGAAAGACCAGTGAGAGCAGGTCTCGGGGCCCCAGTCGCCTGAGATACACCAATAGTGTGAGGGTATGCACCATTGACATAGTCGGCAGCGCGCTGGGCTCCCAAGGCGAGATTTGTACTCGCGGAGTCGGTGCCTGAGGCAGGTGGTGCCGACTCCTGGCGGATGAGTGATGGTGGTAGTGATGTCTCAGCAAGCGGTGGAAGTTTCCCAAGACCCCCAAGGCCCGTACCGGCACCGAATCGAGCTAGAACCTTGTTGAGAACAGGGCTAGTAGTACGAGAATAAATGGAGACGCACGTGTGTTGGTGGCAGTCGTTGCCCGCGTCACCGGGGACATACCCATTTCTTCCATCTCGCGCTTCTGGTGATCGGTATAGAATTCGAGTACATCAAGCACAGCTTGTGGGTTGCGTTGATAATCCTCGCGTGTTATCGCAGATTGTGTGAGCAATTTGCTCCATTGGTCGGGCATCCCCTATATGCTATCGATAAGCTAGCGAACAGAAGGAGTTGAATGACATACAGTAAAGGCCCCCGAGATGGGATCGAACCCAACATGCACTTTGTGGACGAAATTGGTTGGATTGCTGACGCCGCTGAGGGGACTTCGAGAATAAATGTCGTCTTGCCATCCATACAATTCTTCGTCCCCCTTCAGAGACAGATAGTACCGTTTATCTCTCGTTTCGAGGAGTAAGCAGTAGGGCTTCAGGTCTGTGCGCTCGATATTTGCTAGGTCGCGGAGTTGAATGATATTCTGAGGTGGTGTCGACTAGTGAGAGGATTCGTTAGTCTCATCCTCGATAGATTGTTCAGAACGGCAACGAAAACGAGGCGCGTCGACAAATCGTGAGGTGGTGTGCGTGAAAAAAGGACGCGCGAATACAAAAGAGGTTACACCCGGATCTCCACGCATATCAGGAGGACCACAAAGGCGAAAACGAAAGCTCACCTCGTTCTTATGGACAGAGAGAGACTGCTCCCTGAGTACCAACCACTTATCTCTCCAGATCCAACTAGCGAACGCATCCTCTTTGAAGCCGACGGAACCTTGACGGACGATACCTGACATGTTAGCCCCGTCCGAGCTTCGTTTCGGAAATCCGCCAATGTTCGGTGTGCCACCAATGCCCGAATAAGAGCTAACATAGGAAGACGTCGAGGCTAACGCCGGAGAAAGCGTGACGGAAGAGCTGGTGGAGAAAGCGGTGGAGGATGAACTGGTGGATGCCGTACGGAGAGGAATCGGTGGCGCGGGGCGGGAGGGGGTAAGGGAGGTAGCAGTGACCTGATTGAAGGCCATGACGGGCAATTAATATTGTCGGAGGCAAAGAGCGGGGCTCGTTGTGGAGTGGATGGGGGAGGGAATTGGGAGCGAGGAAAAGAAGATGCGCGTGAGGACAACAAGGACAACGAGTGAATGGGTGTTGCGATTGTGCTAAGCTAAAACGCTGTGTACTCAGGACTGAATGAAAATAGGGGATGTGAGCAGAAAAGGAAGAAGGGCGGTGATGATGATGAAGATGTTGATGTTGATGCTGATGAGGATCTTTTGCCAGGGTCGTCGTAGCGTAGCTACCGTAGGGCTGGCTAATAAATAATTTATTACAATAATAAGTACGTGGCATCGTCAATCCACACACCCTGTCACGTCAATGCCCCATTCACGCAACTACATGGGAAAACTGTGGCTCTAAATGCCTTCTCTTTTGTTCCAAGTTTACTCGACGGTCTGACGTGGCACTGCCACACTCAATCCATATTTACTCCATGCAGCCCAGGATTTTCGTGGGATAATCCGAGCTTCGAATGGGGTTCCGAAGAACGGCGACGTACAGCAAGAAAAGAAAGACGCTCTAAAGAATACCCAACGCGAAGTGGGTCCCAAGGGGACGACGGCGCCTACTTGTTCTTCGTGTGTCTGGCATCCCCGACAACGCCATGTCAGCGTTGACCCACGAAAAGTGAGAACGAATCAAAGCACGCACTTGTACACGAAGCGCTTCTTTGTATGCGAAAATTCTCCCAATTTGTGGCCCACCATGTCTTGCGTTACTGTGACTGGGACGTAGTCCTTCCCGTTGTGTACGAGAAAGCGGATCCTGCATGCCACACAAAAGCGATCGTCAAAACTCGCGCACCACCCCAAACATCTGTGAGGCAACAGTGATCATTCACACACATACCCAACGAAGTTCGGAAGGATCGTGCAAGATCGTGCATCCGTTTTTATGGAAGTGTTGTTTGCAAGCGCTTCACGGATGTTGGGAAACGCAACGAAGAACGGTCCTGCGTATTGTCCAGATCATGAACTGTATGCTATGACGGGCGTGACTGACCTTTCCATGCGGATCTCCCTGAGCGCAGAATGGCCGAAGGGTACATTTCGTGTTTGAGTTTGGGACACGGGACACGAAACAATATTTTGTGTGAGCCACGGGCCCACGGAGCGGAGCAAAGCAATGGGATGCTCGGAGTCCGAAATTCAAATTATCTTATCCTTATCATATGTTGCTGAGGTACTTGACCTTGACCATCCTTCCCAATCAAGTTGTGTTTCCTCTCACAAGTGAAAATACCAACGTGCTCAGGTTCAGAATATGAGGCAAAACCTGATGGGCATCTGCCCCAATTCGTATTTTCCAATATCATCGGAGCCTGAGGCCTGACTGAACGGCTAATCTTAAGCGCAACATTGAGGTAACTAAG
>Ga0307510_10010150_pt1 | contig 11197 bp, 9 predicted proteins | sample 12_EM_MG_FD_207224 | JGI IMG/M metagenome (GOLD analysis project Ga0307510, IMG submission 207224) | Populus trichocarpa ectomycorrhiza microbial communities from riparian zone in the Pacific Northwest, United States - 12_EM | ecosystem: Host-associated > Plants > Roots > Unclassified | place... | reverse complement strand
AATTGAACTTTTAAATGCATAATAAAATTACTAATGTAACCTTTTAATAAAATAATACAATGCCTTTTGCACAAGGGAGTTTTCATATTTTCAAAATTTATAGAACAATTGAATTATCACATTACCTTTACAATTAGAATTTTTTAGCCTTGACTTCAAGGATTTTGTTGTAATTTCATAATGTTTTGTTTGTTAATATTGTTTAGTTCTAAGAGCATTTTCAGGTTTTGCACAAAAAAACCCTGAAAAAGCTGTTAACGAGTGCAACGCGTCAACCAGTACGCCACCTTTTAGTGGCGTGCGTGGCTAGCTTTGATAGTTGTAACCATTATTCTGCCACATAATTTGATTCATCTTGGATTCTTCTTCCTCTATAAGTGGCGCGTGTATGGTGGTTCGACGTGGTTTGACATGAAATTGCTTTTTTTCTTTAATTCTTTATTTTCCTTCTCTTTCTTTCTTGGATTGCATGTTAACCATGCAAAAATTCATACCAGCCTTTCAAATTTTTTTTTGATTCAATCACTCTTCTCTTATTTGAAATTGTTTTATTTACATTAATTGTTTCTTATTGGATTTTATTTTTGATTTCACCCCCCTGATCATTTGATTTTTTAATTTGTTTTCAAATTTGGTCCTCATCCTTTTAATTTATATTTGTTTTGTTTTGAATTATTTTCTTGATTGATTTGTTTTTTTTTTTCAATTCCACCCCTAGGAATTTATTTTTATTTAATTTTTATGTCAAATTTGGTCCTAATTCTTTTAATTCCAATTTTTTAAATCATTTTCTTAATGGATTTGTTTTGTACAATTCCATCCCTGAACATTTAATTTCATTTGATTTTTCCGTAGACATTTAATTTCATTTAATTGTTATATTGAATTTAGTTCCGATTCTTTTAATTGCTTTTTTTCCACTCAATTTCATCCCTCAATGTTTGTTTGATTATGAATCTTGTTTCATTGTTTTTCAGGTTTGTTTTTAATGGGGTCACCCAATCTCATGATCTGAGTAATAGATCTAAAGGATTAACTCGAGTTAATTTCTGTCTTTTTTAAAAGCATTTTTAAATTATTTTTTTGCTAGTGTTTTTTTGGCTTTCCTATTTATAAGAACATCCCAATTTTATGTCATAGGTCATGTGTTTGATTTGTTGATTTGGGTTGGCCGCTGGGTTCACTTAAGGCTTTATTTGTTATTTTTTTTTCTTTGACAAATTTTTTAAATTTATATTTTTGAATTGACTTATAATAAATTTTTTTGATAGGACTCGGATTCAGGGTTTCATGTGTTGCGAGCTTTTTGAGATTTGACCATGTTTAAGATGTTTGTCTGGGTTTACTTGATTTTTTCTTACAAATATTTTCAATTTTACCCCCTATGATTTTTTTTTAATCTTTAAAATTTGATCCTTATTCTTTAAAATTTGATCCTTATTCTTTTAATTGATATTTATTTTAGTTGAAATTATTTTTTATTTTTTTTTCATTAAATTGCATCCTCCTTGAGTTTTTCCTATCAAATTCTATCCTTGTTTATTTTGTTGCTTTTGAAGGTTTTTTTTTTAATACTTTTTTACCGATCTCATCCTCAAACATTAAATTGATTGAGAATTATGCTTCTTCATTGAATCCAGGTAAAAACTTTCACGGGATGCGATTTTTAGATATTATATCAGGTTTAAAATGTTTGACCTATTTTTTTTTCTCTTTTTCTAAATTGATGTTGCTTATTTTTTATTCTTTTTTTATAACTTTTTTTGTTTCTTATTTTTTCAGTTTAATTCTTTTTTTTAATTTTTTTTTAAATTTTATTGGATTAGCTCTCAATAATTTTTTTTATTTCACCCCACCATTTATATTAAAATTTTTTTTCGGCCCACTGGACAGCATATCCAATTTCAACCATTCTCAAATAAATACTATAAACTAGTGTAGCTCGAAGAGTGACGGGCCGGCCATTTAATGGCTATTAATTTAGTTGTTGGGGTGTGGCAAAGGATGAACCACTTCGATATAGGATTTTCATTGTCAAATGTCACACTCACTCTTTTATTAATTTCTTCAAAGACAAAACTAAACCCTTAAAAAATGTCAAATCTCTTGTTAATTAATACGATTCATATTGATCTTAATATAGGATTTGTGTTAGAAATTAATTAATTCTGCATTAATCTTAGAATATTTTTCAAGACTATATATATTCCTAAATTAAAAAAAAAAAAAGATTGATTCGAACAACACTATATTCAGTATCTCTTCTATGCACACAAAACACATATATTTTATCATCTTAATTTTCTAGATGCATGTCACTTTATCAAACAAACTCAAATATTAATTTAAGTATTGGAGTGTATCTTGTTTTCACATGAAACTTGTTTGGTAGATTGAAACGAATCTAAAAACTCACCAGCCAAGAAAAATATATTTTTATGAAGTTTTCTTTCGACTTCATTAATTGAGAGCCCGTTTGTTTTTGTGGCCCAACGATGCTTCTCAAAGATTTTAAAATTTTTTTCTTTAATTTTCTTTAATATTTTTGAATCGTTGCTCATATCAAAAACAAATTTTAAAAAAAAAAATATATTATTTTATTATATTTTCAAATAAAAAAACAATTTTAAAAAATAACTCTATCTTCCGCTAACTTCAACGATAAATTCTTCTTTCATGGAGAAGAATTATTTTCTTATTTTCTGAAATTGTAAAGAGAATTGCTGGTTTACTTTTTCTGGGCCCTTACAATTCCTTTATGTTGTAAAGACAACAAAATGCATTGATTCAACCTCCAACAAACCGAATGCGACTAAAAGAGAGATGGATTATTGAACAAATTTTTCTTCTCAACTGTTTATGTATATTGCATTATCTACTCATTAATTAGAAGAATACCAATGTATTTTTTCTGTTAATTTTTTGCCTTATCTTGAGGTGAATTTAGATGTTCTGTGCATGACCAACGGGATACGTGTACACTAGGGAGTTGCAATTGTCCTCAATTATAAATAAATAAATAAATAAATGAATTCGTTATTTCCATCTTGACTCAATGTCAGTTAAGAGTATCCAATATCCCTCATCTTTGATCTGATAGCACATTTTTTTAAAAACATTGAAAATATAATTTTATTTTTGAAAAATAGCGAATTTTGATAAAAAATCACACTTCAAGTGTGGTTTTTTAATTAGATGAGAGATAAAAGAGAAAATAAATAAAAATAATAATTCTTGGAGTCATACTAAAACTCTAATAATGATATATTTGATAGTATTAGAAAGAGCTCGACAAGATAAATTCACGAACATGAAGGAAGGCCATAAAAGGTGGCTAACATGTGGCACATTCTTTGTTCAAAGGTTGCGAGTGGACTCATCCTTGGATGACATGTGTGGCTTAAGCTAGTCACTGTTAGTGGCCTTGATATTTATGAATTCATTTCGTTGAACTCTTTCCAATGATATTAGAGATGTTATTATTGGAGCTTTGATGCGACTCTAAGATCTTATTTTTTCTTTTTTTTCCCTCTCTCTTGAAATTATAATTTTTATCAAACTGTGTTATTTTCAATTTTTTTGATCAGTGTTAGTTTGTTAAAACATTTTTCAAACTATGCTAAAAAAGAAAAACACCCATCAAATGTCAACTGAATTGTATTAGTATTATTACTATATTATTGGTCTGCGTTATACTATGGATCGAATTAATTTTCTTTTAAACATAAAATATTATTAAGGCATTGCTAATGTTTTTTTCTTGAAGAAAAAAAATTAAACTATGATGAAGTTAATATGATGTGACCCAGTCGACTTGACATGTTAAAATATAACCTGGACGATCAGTAAAAATGTATTGGATCGACCTGGGTTTAACCTATCGAATCTTTAGCCATAGTCATGAGATTATGATAACCTCACAAAAAAAAAAAAAAATTGAAACAAATTATAAAGCATAATTCCTAATTAATCCAATGTTGAAGGAAGTAATTGAAAAAATAATCTGAGTAAACTCATGTTAATTTATCAAATCTGTACCCCAAGTAATGAGATTGAAATAATCTCATGCAAATCAAAACAAATTATGAAACTCAATTATCAATCAACCCAATGTTGAAAGAAGAAATTAAAAAAAAATTAATTAAGAAAAGAGCAAAAAATAAAATGATCATAGTCAACTTGCAAAATTCATAACATGGGTTATGAGATTAAGATAACTTTATAGAAAAAAAAAACCTAAGTTAACCGGGGTTAACCTACAAAACTCGTGACTTAGGTTATGAGACTATAATAATCCTATAAAACCAAAAACAATTACGAAGCACAATTCCTACCTAACCCAATGTCGGAGGATGAAAGTGATGTTTTTTAAAAAACAATAATTAAAAAAATGACCCTAGTAAACCTAGATTAACCTACCAAACCTGTAACTTGGAGCATGATACCAAAATAATCTCATAGAAAACAAACCAAAATAAATCAGAAAACTTAATTCCCAATCAATAAAATATTAAAGGATGAAATAAAAAAAAACCCCTGAGTTAATTGGATTAACCCACCAAACTCGTGACCTGGATCATGGGGATTGTATATCTTCATAAAAAGTAAATCAAAACAAACCATGAAAGTTAATTCATAACAAATTAAATATTGAAAGATGAAAAAATAAACCAAATTAACTTGCTAAATTCTTAACCTAAATTATTGGGTTAGAATAATCTAATATAAAAAGAACTAAAATAAATAATGGAGTTTAATTTTTAATAAATAAAATGTTGAAAAGTAAACATAAAAATTTAAAAAATATTACCGAAATAAATAATTTTTTTTGAGACAATAAACATGAAAGGACTATCTCGTTTAGTGTTTTGTTAAAATAAAATTGTTATTATTATTATTATTATATTTTTGGTAGCGAGACATATTCATTAGAATAGTGTAAGGGGCATGTATTTATGAAAAAAGGTAGGTGTTTCCCCTCTCAATTCTTGCATTCACAATAGGAAAGTTTTAGATGATTGCCTTTTTCAACATCTTACAGCACAGCATTAACTTCTCTTTATCGTTTTGTTCCTCGTCATGTCAATCCAAACAAATCATACTGAGAAAATTCTAATTTTATTTTTCAGTATCTGAAGGCTTTATAAACAGGGAAATGATGTAGTAGTACTCGACTCCCTCATCCCTACCACCTATGCTTAGCTACAGTTGTTTAAAGCTTAAACACCTTCTCCTCTTCCACTTCTTCTCAAAGTATATATTGAACAACGTAAATTAAAAATCACAGCTTCTCTTTGTGACTTTGTCAATGGAAAGTGGTTATCTTTACAGAGCCGGTAGCAGTGTAAGAAGAGGAAACTCTTCAGGAACATTTAGTAACAATGCAGCTGCAGATCATCAAGTTTTTTCACTTTCTTCTCACGGACAAGACGACGATGAAGAGGCTTTAAAATGGGCGGCATTAGAGAAACTACCAACCTATGATCGTTTGAGGAAAGGTATATTAACCACGTCCACAGGTGCTGCTAGTGAAGTGGAGGTGCAGAATCTTGGGTTCCAAGAAAGGAAGAATTTGGTGGAGAGGTTGGTCAATGTAGCAGAAGAGGACAATGAGAAGTTCTTGTTAAAGCTCAAGAACCGTATTGATAGGTAATTAGTTTTATGTTTTTTCTTTTGATTTTTACATGTCAAGACAACAACCGTATTGATAGGTAATTAAATTTATGTTTTTTCTTTTGATTTTCTTACATGCCAAGACGACATATAAATCATTGGGACATTTGGTGTCATTTTTAGTTTTCTTTTTCCTGGTTTCGCTTTCATTTCTTGAGAAATGGAAACATTCTTGTTGCCAAAAAATTAAAATTAAAAAATTTAGAAATCAGTAACTTAACTAATCCAGTTGGTAATTAGAAACCTGTAAAACGGTAGTTGATGTCTAGTGATTTTTATTTCTGAAGAAAAGATGGGGTGATGACCTCCAATGATTCTAACTATTCAGTAGATAGCCAGTTGATTAATTAGCAGATATACAGAGGAACTCTGTTCTGATTTTTGAAGTTTTTGCAGCCATGTGCACTGTCTCTCTTACTGATAATTTTTAGATGATGGAAGTACTTGTTTGTTGGTTATTTTAGAGTTGGAATTCATGTTCCCACAATTGAAGTTCGATTCGAGCATCTAAATGTTGACGCAGAAGCCTATGTAGGAAGTAGAGCTTTGCCTACATTCTTTAACTACTCTGTTAATATGCTGGAGGTAAGAACCAGCCCGTATAGACCACTAGTTATTATTGCAATTTGTTCTTTCATTCATTTCTGGTACCAGCTTGTTCTAACATGTATTAGTTCATTTTTATTTAAAGGGTGTCTTGAACTATCTCCATATTCTTTCTAGTAGAAAGAAACATATGTGGATCCTTAAGGATGTTAGCGGTATCATCAAGCCATCGAGGTACAATGATCATGTGCTGAATTTGACTGTTCAGACCTTATGATGTTTCCATTTCTTTTTTCTGATCTAATGTTTTTGTTATCTACTACAGAATGACATTGCTTTTGGGCCCTCCAAGTTCCGGAAAGACAACGCTTTTGTTAGCTTTGGCTGGAAAGCTTGATCATGCTCTAAAGGTGATGATGATGCATAATTGTGACTTAAATCTTTGTGCGTTGTCAATTCTAGAGATTTTTTAATCCAGTCTTCAATCCTGCCTTTAGTTTGAGAAGTTAAATCTTCCTGCAGTTTTCAGGGAGGGTGACTTATAATGGTCATGAAATGGATGAGTTTGTACCGCAAAGAACTGCTGCCTATATCAGTCAACACGATCTGCATATAGGAGAAATGACTGTAAGGGAAACCTTGGCCTTTTCTGCAAGATGCCAAGGGGTTGGAAGCCGTTATGGTAAGCTTAATGAACCAGTACCTTTTCTTTACATAACAGTCTTGTCATCTATAAATCATCTAAGCATGAACAGTTTTCACTTTCACAATTTGCAGATATGTTAGCAGAATTATCGAGAAGGGAGAAAGAAGCGGGGATCAAACCTGATCCTGATATTGATGTCTTCATGAAGGTGAGAGAGGAAGCCATCACATTTGTGAAATTAATTTTAGGAGGGGAGAAACACCATGCACGCCTTATTTGGAATAAGAACAATAATGTATCCATTTTCTTGTTACAGTGCGTAGATCTAAGAAAACCGTTTTTCTAGTTTTAGAGCTAAGAAAACAGACTGGTACTCTCTGTTGGCTGAAAGTTGAAACAATATTCTATGTACATTGGTGTTTAATCTTTCCAAGGGAATTAAGGGTTCTCTTTTTACTGATAATTTCTATAGTTGACTATAAATTAGTTCTTGTAAGTTAAACTAGGATTCATCACAAAAAGTTACAAAGCCAGAATTAGAAATTGCTTGTATTTTGCTTACTTTTTATTGTTTGTGATTTCTGTTATTGCAGGCTGCAGCGACAGAAGGTCAGGAGGACAGTGTGGTGATAGATTACATTCTGAAGGTAATACTGTAAAGGATCTTGAAGAACCAGAGCGTTATCCTCCAATAACTTTGATCTTGAATTTAAAGGTTTTAGGACTGGAAGTCTGCGCGGATACATTGGTCGGGGATGAAATGCTGCGGGGTATTTCTGGAGGACAAAAGAAGCGTGTTACCACAGGTAACAGACTTTATTTATCAATTGTCAAAATCAAAGAATATCTATCTTCTTTTGCACAAAAATTCGAGTTAATTCAACATTGAAATTATAGGTGAGATGCTGGTTGGACCAGCAAAGGCACTGTTTATGGATGAGATATCTACTGGATTGGATAGCTCAACAACGTACCAGATTGTGAACTCCATCAAGCAATATGTCCAAATTCTTGAGGGAACTGCTCTCATCTCTCTCCTCCAGCCAGCGCCAGAGACTTATGATCTCTTTGATGACATTATTCTTCTCTCAGATGGCGAGATAGTGTATCAGGGACCTCGTGAGCATGTCCTCAGGTTTTTTGAATATATGGGCTTCAAGTGTCCTGCAAGGAAAGGTGTGGCAGACTTCTTGCAAGAAGTAAGCATACAAGTGGCTTGTCTCTCTCACTCTCAATATTATATGAGTGGACCTACTTGTAATTTTGAGCTATGTTGCATTTAATCTCCATGAATAATGAAAACAATGCAGGTGACATCAAGGAAAGATCAGATGCAGTATTGGGCACGACGAGATGTGCCATACAGATTTGTCACAGTCAAAGAATTTGCCGAGGCATTCTATTCGTTTCATGAAGGAAAGAGACTTGGAAATGAGCTTGCAGTTCCATTTGATAAGAGCAAGAACCACCCAGCTGCTTTGACTACCAAGAAATACGGAGTTAATAAGAGAGAGCTATGCAAAGCTTCTTTCTCAAGAGAATTCTTACTCATGAAAAGGAACTCATTCGTCTACGCCTTCAAGTTCATTCAAGTGGGTATTAACTTTTGTTAGTCTTTTTTTCATGAGTTTCATATACGATATGATTTACTGTCTACTTTTCTTCTATTAGCTGACAATAGTCGCAGTGATTGCGATGACACTCTTTCTACGGACTGAAATGCACCGAGACTCGGTAACCGATGGAGGAATTTATGTGGGCGCTATGTTCTTCATTGTGGTTGTGATCATGTTTAATGGTATGGCTGAGATTTCCATGACCCTTGCAAAGCTTCCTGTGTTCTACAAGCAAAGGGACCTTCTATTCTTTCCTGCTTGGATATATGCTCTTCCTACATGGATCCTTAAAATCCCTATCACTTTCATCGAAGTTGCTATTATGGTTTTCATTACGTATTTTGTCATTGGATTTGATCCAAATGTAGGAAGGTATAAAAATTGAAAAATACAGTAAATTTGGTAGATGCTTCATTAAAAGTTGTCCCTTGATAGGTTATGTCTAAGGTGATTGTTTTCTATATTTTTGTAGGTTGTTTAAGCATTACCTCGTGCTCTTATTAACAAATCAGATGGCTTCTGGATTATTCCGAACCATTGCTGCTGTTGGCAGGAACATGGTTGTTGCTAACACCTTCGGGTCATTTGTACTTCTCTTGCTGTTTGTTTTGGGTGGCTTTGTCTTGTCACGAGGTATAATTAGTGTAATTATAAGTCTAATTTCGAGATTGATATTTATATTAAAGCTAAGGCCACAATGAATGGTTCTCTCTTTTTTTTCAATGTAAACAGATGACATAAAGAAATGGTGGATTTGGGGCTTCTGGACATCACCCATGATGTATGCGCAGAATGCAGTTGTCGTGAACGAGTTTCTTGGAAAGAGTTGGAACCATGTAAACTTTGAACAGTACATTTCTATATTCTGTGCTTTCTCCTTGATGATAGCTAACTCAAGAATACTTTAATATCAAAGGTTCTTCCAAACTCAACGGAGCCATTGGGAATTGAAGTTCTAAAGTCTCGTGGGTTCTTCACAGAAGCATATTGGTATTGGTTAGCAGTAGCAGCATTGTTTGGATTCACTCTACTATACAACTTCTTGTACATTTTGGCTCTCGCTTTTCTCAACCGTATGCTTTCTTACCTCTTTGAACTTTGTGCTTTTTCAGAATTCAATGATTATGTTCTTATTTTCTGTAAACAACATTTTCAGCATTAGGAAAGCCACAACAGGCTGGTATATCAGAAGAACCTCAAAGCAACAACGTTGGTAGAATAGGAGAAGCCATTCATTTAATGAACCCTGGAATTAACTCTAGCCTCCACACAAGTGCAGGTAGGAATGCTCGTTCAGATTGTTTCTTCATTTGTATCATCTAATTCTATATCTCTTGAGGGTCAGTGATTTCAACTAATATGCAGAGAGCATAGATGAAATTGGAAGAAGCAAGTCATCAAGGTTCACATGTAACAAACAAAGGGGGGTCATTATTCCATTCGAACCACATTCTATAATGTTTGATAAAGTTATGTACTCAGTTGACATGCCACAGGTAAAACAAAGTTCCAAAAGGGAAAAAAAATGGTATATTATTCTCTTTCCATCTGATACAACCTAGAAGAACGACTACTTATTTTGAACTGGACTCTGCAGGAAATGAAAAGTCATGGTGTTCATGAAGATAAATTGGTACTGTTGAAGGGTGTGAGTGGCGCATTTAGGCCAGGTGTTCTCACAGCTTTAATGGGCATCAGTGGTGCTGGTAAAACCACAATGATGGATGTTCTTGCTGGTAGGAAAACTGGTGGATATATTGAGGGGAACATCACAATTTCTGGGTATCCGAAGAAGCAAGAAACATTTGCTAGAATATCTGGATACTGTGAGCAAAATGACATCCACTCACCACATATTACTGTCTATGAGTCCTTGCTCTACTCAGCTTGGCTTCGTCTTCCCACTGAAGTAGACATTGAAACTAGAAAAGTAGGTATTTGCTACTCATGTTTCAGGCAGTCTTTCTTTAAGTTATTTGACGGTTGCAATTTAGACCTCTTAATAAATTACATGAACTAACAATGTATCGTTATTCAACTGGGCTTGGTTCAACTACAGTCATGTTATGATAAGCTCTTATTCTTTCTTGAGTGGTTCGAGTCTACTTGAGAATTATCTAATGCATAACAGAAGTTATGAACTAAAAGGCTTTTTCCAAGTTTTGTAAGTCCAAGAGTATTCCCTGAACATGCCAGATCATTCAACCCAGTTTAATTTCAGTGTATTCCTATTGGATGCAGATGTTCGTTGAGGAGGTCATGGAGCTTGTAGAACTGAATCCATTGAGACAAGCTTTAGTTGGATTGCCTGGTGTAGATGGTCTGTCAACTGAGCAACGGAAGCGACTAACCATTGCAGTTGAGCTAGTGGCAAACCCCTCAATTATTTTTATGGATGAACCAACTTCAGGGCTTGATGCAAGAGCAGCTGCTATTGTTATGAGAACAGTTAGGAACACAGTGGACACAGGAAGAACAGTTGTCTGCACCATCCATCAACCAAGCATTGACATATTTGAAGCTTTTGATGAGGTGAAAAATATGAAACTGATTATCAGAGTTAGAGATGATCGTGGATTGTTCTTCATATATTAATGTCACGTTTGATGTTTTTAACATGGAACTGCAGTTGTTTCTACTGAAGAGAGGAGGACAAGAGATATATGTGGGGCCATTGGGTCGACTTTCTTGCCATCTGATCAAGTATTTTGAGGTA
>Ga0307510_10010149_pt1 | contig 11197 bp, 8 predicted proteins | sample 12_EM_MG_FD_207224 | JGI IMG/M metagenome (GOLD analysis project Ga0307510, IMG submission 207224) | Populus trichocarpa ectomycorrhiza microbial communities from riparian zone in the Pacific Northwest, United States - 12_EM | ecosystem: Host-associated > Plants > Roots > Unclassified | place... | reverse complement strand
GGAAACGGTCAAGGAAAAGACGCGTGCAACGCGGTTCGCCGGGAGAGGCGATCCGCCCGGGAGGTTTGTGAACATATTCGCGCCATTCATCCGTCGGCCCGTGGGCACGTCGCTACTTGCGCTGGGGTTAACCCTGGCCGGCATAGTCGCGTACATCCTGCTGGGCGTGGCAGCCCTGCCCTCGCTGGAGTTTCCCGGCGTGGTGGCGTTCGCCCAGATGCCCGGAGCCAGCGCGCAGGTGATGGCCACCACCGTGGCCGCGCCGCTCGAACGCCACCTGGGCCAGATCCCGGGTATCGAGGAAATGGTCTCGCAGTGCACCGAGGGCTCGTGCTTCGTGCAGGTTCGCTTCACCATGGACCGGACTGCCGACAAAGCCGCGCGCGACGTGCAGGCCGCACTCAATGCCGCGGCAGTGGATCTTCCCCCCGGCATGCCGGCCCCGCCGAACTATTTCAAGTTCGACACTTCGCAGATCCCCGTGCTGCTGGTGTCCCTGACATCCACCTCGCTGCCGCCCGACAAGCTCTACGACATCACCGACACCCTGCTGTCGCCCGCGATCGCCCAGCTGCCCGGTGTCGCCCGCGTACAGATCTTCGGCGGCACCGCGCACGCGGTGCGGGTGGAGCTGGATACGTCCGCCCTCGCCTCACAGGGTCTGTCGGCCAACGACGTGTCCCAGGCGCTGCGCGCCGCGAACGTCAGCTCGCCCCAGGGAACGCTTACCGACGGTCGTTCGCAGATGACGGTGTTGGCCAATGATGGCCTGCAGACACCGGAAGATTTTTCCAAGCTGATCATCGCCACCAAGAACCAGACCCCCATCCGCCTGGCGGACGTGGCGAAGATCACCGGTGGCCAGCAGGACGAATACCAGGCCGCGTGGTTCCAGGGCCGCCGCGCCGTGACCATGCAGATCAGCAAGCGCGCCAACGCGAACTCGATCGAAACGGCCCAGTCCATCCGCGACGAGATTCCGAAGTTCAAGCAGTGGTTGCCGGCGGATGTGCAGGTCACCCCGATCTTCGATCTCACCCAGACCACGCAGAGCGCCCTGCATGAGGTGAAGATCGCCCTGCTGATCTCCGTCGTCATGGTGATCCTGGTGATGCTGGTGTTCCTGCGCCGGCTGGGCCCCACCTTGATTGCTTCGCTAAGCGTGCCGCTAAGCCTGTCCGGTGCCTTCGTCGCGATGTGGGCGCTGGGCTACACACTGAACACCTTGTCGCTGATGGCACTGGTGCTGTGCATCGGCTTCGTCGTGGACGATGCCATCGTGGTGATCGAGAACATCGTCCGTCACATGGAAAACGGCTCCGACGCGATGACGGCCTCGATGGAAGGCACGCGCGAGATCGGCTTCACGGTGATATCCATCACCTTATCGCTGGTGGCGGTGTTCGCGCCGCTGCTGTTCGGCAACAACTTGCTGGTGGTGCTGCTGCGCGAGTTCTCAGTGACGTTGGCGGCGGCCATTCTTATCTCCGCCGTTATCTCACTCACGCTTACGCCGGCGCTGTGCGCCCGTTACCTCAAGCTCGATCACGATCGCAAGCCTGGTCGGATCGAGCTTGCCCTGGAGCGTTTCGACACCGGCTTCCAGCGCATCTATGCGCGCGGGCTGGATTGGGCCATGCGCCACCGCCGCATCATGCGCTGGCAGCCCTTCCTGCTGTTGCTGGCAACGGTCGGCCTGGGTTTTGCGGTGGTGCAGACTGCCGGTGGCGGTTTCATGCCCGAGGAAGATACCGGGATGCTCCAGGGAAGCATCACCATCGATGCCAATGTGTCGCCGCTGGTGCTGGCCGAGCGGATGAAAGCGCTCGCCCAGATCATGCAGGACGACCCAGCCGTGGCCGACGTCACCACCGTGCTTGGCAGCAACAACCAGAACGGCGCGGTGGGCAACCAGGGTTCGGTTTTCGTCGACCTGAAGCCGCCGGGCAGCGGTCCGGGCGAGCGCAAGGACAAGATCCAGACGGTGATGGATCGCGTGGGCAAGCAGTACGAGAAAATCCCCGGCGTGCAGGTACAGATGCGTCGCATGCAGCTGCTGGGTGGCGGTGGCGGTAGCGGCAACGGTGGCCAGTATTCGTTCCAGCTGATCTCCAACGACGGCACCCCGCTGCAGCCCTGGGTGCTGCGCGTGGTACAGAAGATGCGCACGACCAAGCCGTTCAAGGACGTCGGCAGCGACCAGGACCAGACCGGCAAGCAGCAGCTGGTGAAGGTCGATCGCGAGGCCGCCGGCCGCCTGAAGATCACCATGGGCGAGATCGATACGTCGCTGTACAACGCCTTCGGCCAGCGCCAGGTGTCGATTATCTATTCGGACATCAACCAGTACTGGGTGGTGTTGACGGCCGCGGCCGCGCAAACGCTTAGCCCATCGGCGCTGCTGGGCACCTATGTGCACACGCTCGACGGCAAGCTCTTGCCGCTGTCCACCGTGGCGAAGATCGAGGCCACCACCACGCCCGCCGCGGTGTCCCACCAGGACCAGCTCGAAGCCGCGGAGATCACCTACAACCTGGAAACGGGCACCAGCCAGCAAACCGGCAAGTCGCTCTCCGAGGCCATCGTGCGCGCGGCCGGCCTGCCGCCAGGCATACACATGGAGTTCAACGGCGAGAACAAGCGCCTGAAGGATCTGCAGTCCAATTCAGGCACGCTGATGCTGGCGTCGATCCTTGCCATGTACATCGTGCTGGGCATCCTTTACGAGAGTCTGGGCCACCCGCTCACCATCATTTCCACCCTGCCGGCCGCGGGCGCCGGTGCGTTCCTGGCCATGCTGGTGACGCAAACTCAGCTCACCCTGATGGCGATCATCGCTGTGCTGCTGTTGATCGGCATCGTGAAGAAAAATGCCATCCTGATGGTGGACTTCGCGCTCACCGCGCAACGCGAACGAGGGCTGTCACCGGTCGATGCCATCCGCGAAGCCGCGCTGGTGCGTTTCAGGCCCATCACCATGACCACCCTGGTGGCGATGGGTGCGGCGCTGCCGCTGGCCGTCGGCATCGGCGTGGGTTCGGAGATGCGCCAGCCGCTGGGCATTGCCATCGTTGGCGGCCTCTTGGTGTCGCAGCTTCTTACCTTGCTGTCGACCCCCGCGATCTACCTGTTCAACCACGATCGCAAGTTGCTGAAGGCGGCACGCCGCGAGCGCCGGGATGCGCGCCGGGCACGGCGTCGCCTGCAGGCGGTCACGCAAAGTTAGCCTTGTACCGGCAGGGCGCGTTGGGGGTCAGAGTAATTACTCTGACCCCGGTCTACTCCGCAGGTGTAGCCAGCGCCGTGGTCGGTGGCTGCGCCACCGGCGGTGCATTGCCGACCATGCGGGCCTGGCGCCATCCGCCGTAACGGTAATACCCGATGGCCGCCAGCACCGACACCAGCGAACCCAACGGAAAGCTCCACCAGATGGCATCGGCGCCCCACTTCGGGCTTAGCAAAAGCGCGAACGGATAGCGCACCAGCCATAGCCCCAAGGTAAGGATCAACAGCGGTGCGTACACCGCACCCGTGGCGCGCACCACGCCGAACAGCACGAACGTGACGCCGAAGAACAGGAACGACCACACCACGATGGCGTTGATGTGCTGGCCGATCATCACTGCCGCGCTGTCCCCGTGCAGGAACAGCCGTAGCGCTCCCTGGTTGAACAGGTACACGAGCAACACCAGCGCGCCGCTGAGCAGCACGTTGAAGGTGACGCCCATCACCGCGATGCGGCTGATGCGATCCCAACGCTTGGCACCGACATTCTGCGCAACCATCGAGGAGACCGCCGCACCGATGGCGAGCGCCGGCATCTGGATGTAGGTCCAAAGTTGCGCGCCCGCGCCATAGGCAGCAGCCGTCTGTGATCCGTGGGCATTCACCAGGGCAATCATCACCAGTGCCGAAGATGTGATCACCACCATCTGTAGGCCCATCGGCAAGCCCTTGGCCACCAGCGCGCGCAGGATGGTTAAGTCCGGTCGCAGGTAGTGCAGTTCCTGGCGTCCGAAGGCGAGGAAATGCTTGCTGCGGTAAAGCCACCCGAGCAGGCCCGCCAGGGCCACGGTCTGTGCGATGAGCGTTGCCATCGCCGAACCTGCAATACCCATGGCCGGTACCGGCCCCAGGCCAAAGATCAGCAGCGGGTTCAGCGCGATATCCAGCCCCACCGATACCAGCATGAAATAGAACGGCGTTTTCGAATCCCCCGCACCACGCAGGGTCATCATCAGGAAGGTATAGAAATACATCGCCGGCAACGCGATGAAGATGATGCGCAGGTAGGCAATGGCGAAGGGCTGCGCGTCGGCCGGGGTACCCATGATCCGAAGCAGCACCGGAGTGGCGACATAGCCCAGCACCGAAGCCAACACCGAGATCCCGACGAAGAACGCCGCCCCCGTGCCCACCACGCGGCGGGCCTGCTCGATATTGCGCGCACCGACGCTTTGTCCCACCAGGATGGTGGTGGCCATGCCGATGCCGAACACCACGCCCAGCAGGAAGAACATGATCAGGTTGGCGTTGGTGGTGGCGGTGAGTGCCGCCTCGCCCAGGTACCTGCCCACCCAGACGGAGTTGATCGAACCATTGAGCGACTGCAGCACGTTCACGCCCAGCGTAGGCAGGGCGAAAGCGAGCAGGGTGCGACCGATGGGGCCCTCGGTAAGGAGGTGGGAACGGGACGAGGGCGGCATTGGTACCTTGGTTTGTGGGTTTAGTTGGTCTTGGCCTGGCGTGCGCGTTCCACCAGTGCCTGTGCGTGCTCCCGGATATCGCGCGGCCAGCTCTGGATGTTCCGGGTAAACCCGGTGTCATCCTTGCGATAGAACGCACGCAGCGCCTCTTCATAACTGGGAAGATCGCCGGCCATCGCCTGCATGAAGCGATAAGCCGCTTCCTCGGCCTGGCGTGCATCGCTTTCGCCCGGGTTCGCGCGCATGACATTTTCCACCAATTTGCGCAGGGTCACCGAGGCACCCCCGGATTGGCCGGCCAGCCATTCCCAGTGCCGCGGCAGCAACGTGACTTCGCGTGCCACCACACCCAGGCGGGGACGACCAGGTCCTCGGCGAAGGGGCGGGGCGTCGGCGGGCCCATCGTTGGAAGCCGCCTGCGGCATCACGCTGGAAACCGTCTGCGCGACGCTGCCGCGCCAGTCCGGATCAACCTGGCGGCCCGTGGCGTCGTCGAACAAGACGATCGAGGCCTGCGGTTCCTTCGACAGCACGGCCTTGCAGGCGGAGATCACTTCGATGGCACTGCCATGGGCAATGCGGCGGGAGTCCTGGAATGCTGTGAGGCTGGCGATCATGGCGGCTTACCCTCGCATGGCTTTCGTACGGGTAATTTTCCGCCGGGTAAAATCAAAATTCAATAAATTCCGGGTGAATTGCTGTTAACGCGCACTGCGCGTTTTCCTACGTTCAGGTTCACGGCGTATCTACAATAATTAGAGAACCATACAGTTCATTTAACCAGGAACGAGAATAAAACCATGCATTTGAAGCGCGCGACGCGGGGCCTGGTGGCCGCCGCAATATTGGGTTTCGCAAGCTTTTCCGTCAGCGCGCAACGCATTGAGGTCCAGGGCGGACGCAGCTACATGGACTCCCATCCCACCAATGCGTATTTCATCGAGTCGATCTTCTCCGAGGCTCCCATCGGCCAGAGCCGCTGGACGTGGGCGCCGGATGTTTCGCTCGGTTATATCGAGGGTCGCGAGGGCCAGGGTGTTCGCCGCTACGTCAATGCCCATCCCGGCACCAAAGACAACGTGTTGCTGCTCGGTGCCGGTGCCCGGCTGCACTATGGCCAGGTGGGTGACTGGTACCACCCGTTCTTCTTCAGCTTCCAGGTGGCCGGCCAGACCGGACGCACGCAGGCATTGTCCAGCGGTTATGAATTCATCAGCACGCTGGGCTGGCAGTGGAAGTTCCTGAGCCTGCAGATCCGCCACATCTCCAATGGCGGCTTCAAGGAGCCCAACCGCGGCGAGACGATGGCGCTGGTGGGCCTGGGCTTCGACTTCTAGCTTAGTGCCCCGACGACGCCGCGCCGGCCTTCGCGGTAAACGGCGGCTTGGCCAGGAACACCACGAACACCAGGATCGCGAACACCCACCCCAAGGCATGGAAGACCTCGTTGAACGAGATCTGGAAACCCTGCTGGGTGATGATGTTGTTGACCACCGCCGCCGCCGTCTGCGGGTCACCACCGCCATACTGGGTCAGGGCTGCCTGCGAGGTCTGGTTGAACGGATTGATGTTCTCGGCCAGCTGCTCGTGGTGCACGATCGCCCGGTGCTCCCACATGAAGGTAGTGATGGAAGCGGCGAAGCTGCCACCGAGCGTGCGCAGGAAGGTGGCCAGGCCCGAGCCTGCAGCAATCTCGTTGGGCTGCAGGTCTGACAGCAGGATGCTGAGCACCGGCATGAAGAACAACGCCACCCCCAAGCCCTGGATCAGCTGCACCATGGCCACGTGGTAGAAGTCGACCCCCAGGTAGAACTCCGAGCGCAGGAAACACGTGCCGCCCATGATGATGAAGGCGAACGCGGCCAGGATGCGCAAGTCCACCTTGTGCGCATAGCGCCCCACGAACACCGTCAATATCACCGGCAGGATGCCCAACGGCGCACTGGCGAACCCCGCCCACGTCGATGTGTAGCCGAGATTGCGCTGCAGCCATTGCGGCACCAGCAAGCCGATGGCGAAGAACGCCGCATAGGCCAGCACCAGCGCCAGCGTGCCGGCGGCGAAGTTGCGATGGCGGAACAGCTTCAGGTTGACGATCGGGTCCTTGTCGGTGAGCTCCCAGATCAGGAACACCGCAATGCCGATCGCCGCGACGATGGCAGTGACCACGATGAAGGTGGAATTGAACCAGTCCTCGTCGTTGCCCTTGTCCAGCACCACCTGCAGCGCGCCCACGCCGATGATCAGCGTGATCAGGCCGACATAGTCGATCTTCGGCTTTTCGGTGCGCTCCGGACGTCCCTTCATCTGTCCCGCCACCACGAAGCTGGCGAAGATGCCGATCGGCACGTTGATGAAGAAGATCCACGGCCATGAATAGTTGTCGGTGATATAGCCACCCAGGATGGGACCTGCGATGGGCGCCACCACCGTCACCATGGCCAGGAGGGCCAGCGCCATGCCGCGTTTGGCCGGTGGATAGATCGATATCAAGAGGCTCTGCGTGATCGGGTACATCGGACCTGCCACCGCGCCCTGGATGGCGCGGAACACGATCAGCATGCCCATGCTCTGCGCGATGCCGCACAGGAGCGAGGCCAGCGAGAACAGCAACGTGGCCCAGACGAACAGCTTCGTTTCACCAAAGCGACGGGTCAGGAAGCCGGTGAGGGGCAGGGCGATCGCATTGCTCACGGCGAACGAGGTGATCACCCACGTGCTCTGGTTCGAACTCACGCCAAGGTTGCCCGCGATCGTCGGCAACGACACGTTGGCGATCGTGGTGTCCAGTACCTGCATGAACGTCGCCAGCGACAAGCCGATGGTCGAGAGCACGAGGTTCGGCGGAGCGAACGGTTTTGCGGCGGGCTGGGCTGACATGGGTTTCTTCAGGACTTAAAAAGGTTGGACGCAGCGAACGGCGACGGGCTCACTTCACCTTCGTCGTCTGGTCGTCGCCCGCGGTGACGTTCTGGTGGATGATCTTCTCGATCTCGTCGTTCGCCTTGACCATCTGCTTGTCGTAGATATCGGTGCTGAAGGCAGGCTCGGTCGGCGCCTGCTGCGCCAGGAGCGGGCCGTTCTGGTCGTGCAGGGTCACGGTCACCACCGTCGACAGACCCAGGCGCAGCGGATGCTGGTCGAGTTCTTCAGGCTTGGTGAACACCACGCGCACCGGGATGCGCTGGACGATCTTGATCCAGTTACCGGTGGCGTTCTGCGCCGGCAGCAGCGAGAACGCACTGCCGCTACCCACGCCCAGGCTCTTTACCACGCCCGTGTAGCTCACCGAGCCACCATACGTATCGGCCTTGATCTTCACCGGCTGGCCGATGCGCATCTTGCCCAGCTGGGTTTCCTTGAAGTTGGCGTCGATCCACACCTGGTGCAGCGGCACCACGGCCATCAGCGCCGCGCCCGGCTGCACGCGCTGGCCCACCTGCACGCCACGCTTGGCGATGTAGCCATCCACCGGGGCCCGCAGGGTAGTGCGCACGTCCGCCAGGTACGCCGAGCGGAAACGGGCGGACGCAGCCTGCACGTCGGGGTGCGAGGACACCACCGTGTCGTCCACCAGCACGCGGCTGGTGTTGTACGCCTGGTTGGCCGAGTTCAACGCGCTCTCGGCGGAGATCAGCGTGTCCTGCGCGTGCGAAAGTTCCTCGGCACTGATGGCACCGGACTTGGCCAGGTCGCGGCGACGGTTGAAGTCGGCGCGGGCGCGGTCCACCGCGGTCTGGCGCACGGCCATATCGGACTTGGCGCTATTGACGTTGTTGTAGAGGCCGCGCACCTTGCGCACCGTGTTGGCGAGGTCGGCGCGGGCGCCGGCCAGCTGTACGTCGGCGTCGGACGGATCAAGCTTCACCAGCACGTCGCCCTGGTGCACCAGGTCGCCATCGTCCGCACCGATGGAGGTGACGGTGCCGGCGATCTGCGGGGTGATCTGCACCACGTTGCCGTTGACGTAGGCATCGTCGGTGTCTTCGTACCAGCGGCCGTCGAAGTAGTACCAGAGACCGAAGGCGATCGCGGCAAGCACCAGCACGATCACGAGCAAGCGGAGGAAGAAGCCGCGGCGGCTCTTCGGGGGCGGGGCGCCGACGGCGCCGGGTGTGGCGGAGGTTTCAGTGGTCATCGTCGTGCAGCCTTAGGATTGAACGTGGTTGGGCATGTCGGTGGGCGCGACATTGAAGCCGCCACCGAGGGCCTGGATGAGTTGGACGGAAAGATCGACGCGCTGGGCCACCAGGGCAGCCATGCGCTGCTGGGCCACCAGCAACTGCTGGCGCACGGTCAGTGCTTCCAGGTAGCTGCCGACACCCGCCTTGTAGCGTTGCTGGGCAAGGTCGTAGGCCTGGCTTGCCGCATCCATCGCACGCTGCTCGGCGGCGATCTGTGTATCGAGCGAACCCAGGCCCGTGAGGTCGTCGGCGATGCCGTTGAAGGCTTCCACCAGCACCTTGTTGTACTGGGCCACGGCGATGTCGTACTCGGCATCGACGTCGGCGAGGTTCGCGCGGCGACGGCCACCGTCGAAGATCGGCAAGCTGATCGCCGGCGCCACTTCATAGAACAGCGACTGCGCGCTGAAGAGGCTCTTGGCACCGCCGCTGGCCAGGCCCGCCATCGCGCCAAGCGTGACGTTGGGCATGAACTGGGCCTTCGCCGCCGTGATGCCGTGGCTGGCGGCTTCCACGCGCCAGCGCGCGGCGATCAGATCGGCGCGGCGGCCGACGAGGTCGGCGGGGAGATTGTCCGGCACTTCGATGGCCAGGGCATTGAGCGGATGCGGGCGCTCGATCGACAGGCCGCGATCCGGACCCTGGCCCAGCAGCATCGCCAACTGCGTACGCGCTGTTTCCACCGCATGGTCGGCCACCGCCACTTGCTGCTGCGCGCTGGCGACCAGTCCATCGTCCTGCTTCAACTGCAACTGGCTGTCCACGCCGGCGGCCACGCGCTGGCCGGTGAGCTTGCGCGACTGGTTGGAGCGATCGAGCTCGGCCTTGGCGACATCCTGTTGGGCAAACGCGTAGCCCAGCTGCACATAGGCGCGGGCGATATTAGTGCTGACAAGAATTCGAGCCGCCTTGGCATCCACTTCCGCCGCGCGCGCCTTGCCCAGGGCCGCTTCCCACGAAGCGCGCTTGCCGCCCCAGAGGTCGAGGTCCCAGTTGAAGCTGGCGTAGCCGTAGGGAGTCCAGGTGAACTTTCCACCGATGGGCGCCGGGATCAGGTTGCTGGGCAAACGCGCACCGGCAACGGAAGCGCCGGCATTGACGGTGGGCGCGCGCGCGGCATCGGCGGCGCCGGCCTGCGCGGCCGCCTGGCGGGCACGCGCATCGGCGGTGGCCAGGTCCGGGTTGCCCTTCAGGCCCTCGTTGATCAGGGCGCTGAGCTGGTCGTCGCCGAGGCTGGTCCACCAGTCGGTTACGGGCCAGGCGGCCGGCGACACCTTGATGTTGGCCAGGGCTTGTTCGCCGTGCAGCGAGGACGGTTCGGTGAGCTGGCCTTCCGGGTGCAGGCCGCCACTGGAGGCGCAGCCTGCGAGGGCCAAAAGCAGCGCTGTGGACGCCGCGAGTAGGTACGGACGCATAAGTGTTTGCCTAAGCAGAAGTTCAGTCTTTGTCGCGGAGCACGCCAAGCATGCGCTGCAGGTAATCGCGAAGCTGTGCGCGTTCTTCCTGGGAAAGGTCGCGCTGCGCCTCTTCCAGCATCGCCTTGTGGGCGGTGCTCATATGGGTCCAGATCGCCTCGCCGGCCTCGGTAAGCTCGATGCGCAGGGCGCGGCGGTCCTGTTCGTGGGGACGTCGGCGCAGGTAACCCTTGGCCTCGAGCTGGTCGAGCAGGCGCGTCATGGCCCCCCCGTCCATTTCCGAAGCCCGTGCCAACTCGGTGGCCGACATCGGACCACAGGCAGCCAGACGCTTGATGACCAGGAACTGGGTGTAGCGCAGGTCCATGCCCAACTCGGCCAGGGCCCGCTCCAGGCCTCGCACCAGCTCGCCGCGAACCATGGCGATAAGCTGGCCGATGCTGTCCATTTCGGGGGTATAGGGGCAGGTTGGAGAACTCATGCCGCGTATTCTATTGCCGAAATTATAGTTGTCAAGGCAAATATATTTTCGTCAGCTAGTTATTGCACTGCAGCATTCAGCGGGCGTTGGCGCTGACCTCCAGTTCGTCGGCGATCAGCTGGCCGAGGGCCGGATCGCGCACATCGAAAAGCTCGAACAGGCCAAGGGCCTTCACGGTTGGCAGTTGCGCCAGCAGGCGGGCCTCCACCGCGCGGCGGGTGGCCTCGGGCGTGGAGGGATCGAGCATGGCGTGGGCGCAGGCGACGAAGGTCGCCAGTGCCTCGACGTCGGGAGCCGGCTCGCGAGCCGGCATGTGCAGGACATTCATCAAGACCATCCTTCGGTGGGGACGAGGGTGCTTGCCGACGGGTGAGCGTCGCAAAGGCTACGCTCGTCTGTGGATGTTCTGAT
>Ga0307510_10010148_pt1 | contig 11198 bp, 6 predicted proteins | sample 12_EM_MG_FD_207224 | JGI IMG/M metagenome (GOLD analysis project Ga0307510, IMG submission 207224) | Populus trichocarpa ectomycorrhiza microbial communities from riparian zone in the Pacific Northwest, United States - 12_EM | ecosystem: Host-associated > Plants > Roots > Unclassified | place... | reverse complement strand
CTTGAAAGCCTATTGTGTGTTCTTTCATTGTTCCTTTTGTTCCTCCCAGGATACTTCTTTGATAGTTTTTGTCTTTCCTTATTAGCAGAATGCGGTGGTCATGGCTGAACTCAATTGCTGTATTATAGAGCTGAGCTATGGCTTTCTTATTATTGAATTAACAAGCGTGGTCACAATATGAGATCTTCACTACTTTCTGTTATCACTTCTTCGTCCAAGTTCTGTGCACATATTCCGATCGCATATTACAACATGTCTTGTTGCTATACATACGAATGATATTTGATGATTGGAGAACATGAGTTATGACACAACAGTGGAGGAGCAAATAGCAGAGGAAAGGACAACCGCCAAATCACTGGTAGCAAAAATAACAGGGCGAAAAAGAAAGAAAAACAAGTGGTGTGCCCACAACTCGAACCGTGGCACTAATTGCGAGCGATCGAGAATGGGGTTAGCTTTAAGCTTAAGCCGGAATTTGGCCCTTGGGTGTTGTTCCCCTCCAGTATTTTCACATCAGGGATGTGGATTGGTGGGACATCAATTGGTATAGGAGACGAATATGCTTGCACTTACTGGTATCCTGGATATCCTTCCCCTCTCTATCTGGGAATGCTAGGGCCAATGACTAGATGTGTTTTTCTGGATTTTTGGTGCACCGGTTCAAGCGCGCTCCTGTTTGAAATCGCTTGACGTTGATCGGCATGCTCTACCGTAATCATACTTCGATTGTTTTTCGCAAAGTCTAAAGTTTCGTCAACGCCTCCGCTAACCGACCCGCCGGACAGAGCAACCCGCGTTCTAAACGTGGGTGAGTCAAATTGACAGCATGGAGATGCTCGAGCACTCGGATATTCTTGATGGGAAACTCTGGAGAGAGTCTTTAGTATATACTTCTCTTGTCGGAGGATTGCCCACATTGTTTCTTCGTTATCATGTTTCTATATATTCCAACATTTACCATTAGCATAGGAGGGGGGGGGGTATTGGAAAATCAAATTACGAGTCATCCACATCCAGTGCCATCCAGTTATTCACTGGAGATGGTTGCTTGGCTTTCAGAGGCTCCAGTGAGTGGAAACCCCCATCGCGTGTGTCTAACTTTATTCATCCCTCTCTAGCTGTGGTTGTCGTGTCGTATTTTATTTCGCATAAGAGCTCTCTTTAGTGGGATTGCCCCTTCCCTGGAGTCATTCTCTTGCTTAATTTTTTGTCTGAGTTTTCGGAACTCGGAGTACTGTTTCAGTGATGGGGAATAACTTTACTCGCTTAGCCGGAGAAATGTTTCCTTGTTGCAAGCTTGATGTGGCGAGCGATCTTGCGAGGAAATGGCGTTGCAGGCTTGATGCGACATGGACTGTACTCGTAATGTCGAAGCTTTTTTTGGGAGACTGTTATTGCATACTGCCCAAATCTAAGGAAAAAGGACAAATTTTTGTGGTATACAATAGCAGCCTTTTTTAAGAACCCTTCGGCATTGCGAGTACTCGAGTAGTTAGGGAAATATCAAGTGTCAGCGCCGAGATGAATAATGGCGGGCTCATGGCTGGACATGAGGCTCTAGCCTAGCAATAAGGCTTTATCGATATTCGTTACCTGCATTCTATGCTTGTTTTGGAACTATTTTAGCGCAGAGAATGCTTAAGCTGGCCCCAAGTGCTAGGTCATTTAGGCGCCGGGGATGCTAGAAATCCAATTTCGTGGTCAAGTACTGTACGGCTAGCTGTTGCGCAATCAGGACTTAGCGTTCTGGTACCAATTTTACTGTTTTAGACCTTCCGGGGGATAATTCTCTGAGGAAATTGTATGATCACTATGGAGGGCTCTTATATATCCTCGGCAGAGTTTCAGGAGCCTATGAGGCACAGCCAGGAGGATGACGAAATGTTGTTGCTGATTGTAATGGATTTTCTCCGTTCAACCCGCTTCTCACTCACCTCTTTATTACTCGTGCTGTAGGTAGAAATTGGCCTTGTTACACCACCAATGAATCTTATTATCTCCACATTTCAAAGCCTTCATTCCAAGTCCTTCAACAATCTAGGCCTCATGAATTGGGGCAGGGGTTTTCTTCTTGAATGTAATTCTAAACTATACTGGGATCTACTAGTATCCGGTGCTGGGTAATGCTCAAAAGGGTGACTATCTGTTGTAAATATATGGGACAGGAGGGATAAGAGTTTTGCTAACTAATGCTATGGAGCCTAAGCCATAGTGGCTTACAGTTTGATGCACAATTGCACTAACTACTGGGCCCCTGGGACACAGATAAATAGGGATTTCTTGTTCATGCAAAGGGAGCATGATATACTATATGAGTCAGTTTTCCTAGTTGTTCCTAGGAGGTTGGATTCTGTGTCTGAATTAACTTGAGAGTAACATTCAAGAGCTCGGGAACCTCTTATCATTGTGTTAGACCAAGGGCATTTCTATGCTAGATTTACGGATTAAACACAGTCTGGTTCTCTGGATGTAATATTCTGTTGAGGTGCCGGTATTTGGGTCTCAAGGTGGAGAAACTTTCGGTAACTGCCGGTAGGATAATACTAAAATTCCTTTTTTGTTAGATAGGCTCAACCTCGCCCCTGGCAAATGTGTTTCAATAGACTGCGTCGATAGACATAATAAAATTTGTGGTGTTATAAAATGCAATATGAGGGGCTCGGCAAGTTTATTTAAAGCTTCCGGTAGGGACTAAACAAAAGGAAGTCTCCTCCATAGATACAATCCAATATCCTGGTAGGGCCTGAAACAAACAATATACCAGTTCTGTCTCAAAAACGAAAAATCACTTTGGAAAGCAAAATAGTTGATGGAATGTAGCATGAATGTTCATTCCCTCTAACCTGCCGGACCGGTTTGGGCTATCAATGCAGTCACTACATAGTGCGGTAGGATATCCTCTTCTCATGCTGGAGATTCCAGGAACCTAGATGAACGGTACATGAATTTTTCAGACCTACCTGATAGCTATCTAATGTCACCTATTAGCTTTTCCTGTGGGTGGAAACTTGGCACTCTGCAACACCATAAAACGGGACTCTCTTAGTACTAAGACAAAACCCTTTTGATAAGACTATAGGAGAGGGGTAATTCTTGATATTGAGGGGAGGGTCACAGTGCTGTCCCCCAAGTACACCTCAGTGACAAATGTTGTGGTCACTTGCCCTTTTTACACCAAAAGTGGTTTTTTTTGCAACCACGCAATAGAATCATATCCACCTCAATTTAGTATCCAAAGGCCCAAAGCGCCGGAGGCATATCTTGACTTCAAAAAAAAACGGAAATTTCAACCGAATCAGACCCATGCTGCATAATTGGTGGGCCCATGAAATTGTAATTTTGTAATTAAGTACCTTTCTGTAGAATCCCATACTAATCCTACGGCTTGGCCCAGAGAATTCGACAACTTGCTCTTTGCTTGTCTCCACAAAGACCAATTCACAATTAATCACAGTTAAAGCGACGTGGACTGAGTCACCAAGCTCCTAGCTACCCATAGGGGAAATTTAGTAATTATTGGTATTTAGGATCTTGTGCTGTAGATTTCATTGAGCCTGGGTTTCTCTGATTTTAGTGTGTTTTGGCGGGCACTTCACCCGACCGATGGTGACTTATGTCTAGGAGCTGTACAATTGATCGTAATACCAGCAGCGATTTTAGAGTTTTATCCAAAGCTTAATATCTATTCCTCTGTTGGAATTATCTAGCCTTCCATCATGACTGAAACATTCATTCTAGAAATGCAGTAACTAAGTTATTGCTCTGGTAGTTGGAGTAGCACGGGTGGGGGATGGGGTACTGAAACGTCCTTTTCGGGCTCCAAGAGAGGTAGGTATCGATCACAGTTGTATCACTTCTCTCCGTGGAAATGACAGCACCAACGGGAAAAGACACAAAAGAAAAACAAAAGAAACTGCCGGAGGGGAAATCACCGCTCACACAGCCGGAAGTAGATCAAAGTAGATAAAATCACGAAGTTGCCGATGATGAAAGAAAGCAAAGTCACGATAGCATTGGGAAAAGAACCTCTTTCCCTGAGGTTGTCGTTGTTGTTCCCTCTTTCCTCACTACCTAAATACACCACCTTATAAACCTTCGCACCCCTGCTCTAACTACGTAATCTCAAGTTAGCCCCATCTCGTGCGCCCAAAGCACTACTTATCTATGCACTGATATGAAAGCTATCTACATCCAACGAGCTAAAGCCGCAAGCAGGATTTCATACGCCACAGTACTCCTGTTGGCCAACCTGTATGGCAGGGTAACTTGGTGTGCAATTTATGAAACGCGATCGGCTAGCCGTAGGCGAGATGCGGCGCTTGTTCTGTCGCCTTAATCCCTGATGCAGTCACCAGTGCACGGGTTTTGGTTTCACAAAACTTTTGTTGACTGATTGAGCCGCTGCCAGACAGCTGCAGGGCAGGGCAAGCAACCCCGCTTTTCCTAAACATAATCTTTGTCGGCCCCTCTAAAGACCTTGAGAAACCAACTTTACCGTGTTTTGAGAAGCGGAAGGCTAAAGGATGTCTCGAATTTTCGCAGGTAACATTAATTCTTTCAATAATCTGTCGAATAACATTATCTTTACTACTGCCGATAATGAGTCCAAAATCCTCACCTGGCTCTCTCCCTTAGAGCCCCAGGTTCGGCATCAGGATATTCGCGATCAACGGGTGGATGGTATAGGGAGCTGGCTACTGGAAACAAGAGAGTTCAAGGACTGGTATAATGGTAGCGAGAAGAAGGGATCTGATAATACCGCCTTGTTTTGCTATGGAGACCCGGGGGTTGGCAAGAGCTACATCAGGTATGGGAAACCATCAGTTCGGAACAAACGATGAGTATTATTACTAATAGGTCGCGACGACAGTTCCGTGGTGGTAGACTATTTATGGGACCAGGCAACGGAACGAGATATGGCAGTTGCCTGTTTTTACTATGACTTCGCTTCCCGAGAAGCCCAGTCACCCACCAATATGCTCGGCTCCCTGCTCAAACAGCTAGTGAGTGGGTTAAGGGCGGTTCCAAGGGAAGTCGAGCAGAAATTTCGGGGTCACAAGAGGATGATTGGTGGGCGAGGATTACGGCTCGCTGATATTGTGGAAATGTTCGCGACTGTGTCGTCTTCGCAGCGTACATTCATCTGCGTTGATGCTCTTGATGAATGCATCCCAAGGCATCAGCTCGAAGTTATTGACGCATTGGGCCAAATTATCCAAAGGTCACCAAATACAAGGATGTTCATGACTGGAAGGCCACACATCCGGGGAGTGGTTGAGAGGGAGCTAGGTGGAGGGGCGATAAGTGTATCGATAAAGCCCAAAGATCATGATATAGCCACATATCTGCGCGTAAGGCTGAGGAAGGACACAAGTCCCGAGGTGATGGATAGTGGGTTACAGAATGACATTATGAAAGGCATTCCGGGGGAGGCCTCAGAAGCGTACGTAGCAGTCGGGGGCCAGGGAATCTTTGTGAGCAATATACTGACAAGCGCAAATCTACTATAATTAGATTCCTACTGGTTTCGCTTAAGATGGATACAATCCTGGGAGAAACAACAATCCATCGGAGGCGGAAAAGGCTCCAGGAGGTTGGGGATGGGTTAGGGTTGGGGGATGCATACGAAGAGACACTGGTACGGATAAGAGCTCAAGGAGGGGGGAAAGCGACACTTGCCATGACCACGTTAATGTGGATATGCCATTCGGAAAGACCACTATTCGTGAGTGAGCTGTGTCATGCACTCGCCGTAGAAGTTGGATCTGCACATTTTAATAGCGATGATATTCCAGCGGGAGAAACATTGCTCGTCTGCTGTCAAGGACTAATCACCCTGGATAAGGAAGCCTTGACCTTCCGGTTGATCCACCACACACTCCGCGAGTACCTCTGCACCCATCGCAACCTTTTCCCTCGAGCTCACTCCGCAATGGCAGAAACCTGCTTAACTTACCTGAATTCCGACCAGGTCAAAGCTCTTCCGACTAGGCCGCCGCCTGACCCCCAAAGCATGCCCTTCCTCAAATATTGTTCGCGATATTGGGGCACTCACGCAAAGAGGGAACTTTCAGAAAGCGGGAAATTGCTTGCAATGGAGCTCTTGGAGAAGTATGAGAACCATGTAGTCGCGGGCTCGCTTTTTGAGCAAATATTGGAACCTGGTGATAATTCCCTTGAAGTGAATGACGATTCCCTTGGAGCCAATTCTCCTTCGCTGTTCAGTGGACTACACTGTGCATCCTTTTTTGGGACTTTTGATCTTATGACTGGTTTATTAGGAATGAGCGGCCGAGATATCAACCGCGGAGATTCTGCAGGGATAACACCACTCGTGTGGGCCTTGAGGGGTGGACATAAGGAGGCTGTGGAACTATTACTGGGAGAAGAAGCCGTCGACCCCAACAAGCCAGACAACGGGGGTAGGACACCACTTTCATGGATTGCGATTAAGGGACACCATCTAGTGGCGGAGCAGCTTTTGGACCGGGCAGACATCAACCCTGACGAGCCAGACGATGAGGGTGGGACACCACTTTGGTGGGCTGCGAGCCAAGGACACGAATTAGTAGTGAAACCACTTTTGGACCGAGAAGACGTCAACCCCGATAAGCCAAACAACAAGGGCGAGACACCACTTTCGTGGGCTGCGAGTCAAGGACACGAGTCAGTGGTGAAGCAACTTTTGAGCCAAGACGTCAACCCCGACAAGCCAGACAATAAGGGCAGAACACCACTTTGGTGGGCTGCGAGTCAAGGACACGAATTAGTAGTGAAGCAGCTTTTGGGCCGAGAAGACGTTAACCCCGACAGGCCAGACAACGAGGGCGGAACACCACTTTCGTGGGCTGCGAGTCAAGGACACGAATTAGTAGTGAAGCAGATTTTGGGCCGAAAAGACGTCAACCCCGACAGTCCAGATGACGAGGGCAGAACACCACTTTGTTGCGCCGCAAATCAAGGACACGAATTAGTAGTGAAGCAGCTTTTGGGCCGAGAAGACGTCAACCCCGACAGGCCAGACAACGAGGGCGGAACACCACTTTCGTGGGCTGCGAGTCAAGGACACGAATTAATAGTGAAGCAACTTTTGGGTCGAGAAGAGGTCAACCCCGACAAGCCAGACAATAAGGGCAGAACACCACTCTGGTGGGCTGCGGGTAAAGGACACGAATTAGTAGTGAAGCAACTTTTGGGTCGAGAAGACGTCAACCCCGACAAGCCAGACAACGAGGGCAGAACACCACTTTGGTGGGCTGCGAGTCAAGGACACGAATTAGTAGTGAAGCAACTTTTGGGTCGAGAAGAGGTCAACCCCGACAAGCCAGATAACCTTGGTATTACACCCCTCGGCGATGCTTCGGCTAGTGGGCATGAGCGAGCAGTGAGGCAACTTTTGGACCGGGAAGACGTCAACCCGGGCAGGCCAGATAACGAGGGCAGAACACCACTTTGGTGGGCTGCGAGTAAAGGACACGAATTAGTAGTGAAGCAGCTTTTGGGCCGAGAAGACGTTAACCCCGACAAGCCAGACAACGAGGGCGGAACACCACTTTCGTGGGCTGCGAATCAAGGACACGAATCAGCAGTGAAGCAACTTTTGGGCCGAAAAGACGTTAACCCCAACAGGCCAGACAACGAGGGCAGAACACCACTTTGGTGCGCTGCAAATCAAGGACACGAATTAGTAGTGAAGCAACTTTTGGGTCGAGAAGAGGTCAACCCCGACAAGCCAGATAATAAGGGTAGAACACCACTTTGGTGGGCTGCGAATCAAGGACACGAATTAGTAGTGAAGCAGCTTTTGGACCAGGAAGACGTCAACCCCGACAAGCCAGATAACCTTGGTGTTACACCCCTCGGCGAGGCTTCGGCTAGTGGGCATGAGCGAGTGGTGAGGCAGCTTTTGGACCGGGAAGAGGTCAACCCCGACAAACCAAACAACGACGGCGAAACACCACTTTGGTGGGCTGCGAATCAAGGACACGAATTAGTAGTGAAGCAACTTTTGGGCCGGGAAGACGTCAACCCCGACAAGCCAGACAACAAGGGCAGAACACCACTTTCACGGGCCGCACTTAATGGGCATGAGTTAGTGGTGAAGCAACTTTTGGACCGGGGAGACGTCACCCCCAACGAGCCAGACAACGAGGTCACTACACCCCTCTCAGAGCCTATAATTGGTGGGCACGAGCCAGTGCTGGCCCCTTCCGCTATCCGGACGCCCCCCCCATCTTAGACTGCCTGGACCAGCCCCCACTTTCCTGGGCTACGATTTGAGGGCACGAAGCAGTGGTTCGATAAAGCCTTGACCGGAAAGATGCCAAACCCGACGAACAAGGCTGAAAGGAAAGGACTTCTTTCTAGCAGACTATTTAGGAGGGGCGCAAAGTAATAGCGAGCCCACTGTTGGGCCGTCGGATGTCAACCCTTGCTTGGCCGACGGAAACCGCCACGCACTGGCAATGATACCGCTCTCCCCTACGCATACTAAGGGACATAATGGACTGCTGGATTTACCGCAAGCTTAAAACCTGCAACCCTAGTCTCTTTTGAGGTCAACAGGTGCAGGCATCCCTCATATACCTTGACTCTCTGGCCGCCGATATGTACTATCCTAGCAGCGTGCTTACCGTCGTACCCCATTCTCTGGTTTTCACCCCTCCTCTACCTCACATCCTGGCCTCTGGATCCTACGGTACAACCTCACCTTCTTTACTCCCTTCCTTCACTCTTTCCATTCCTTTTGGCTTAGCCCGGATTCCTGGCTTCGAAAATTCGGGCAAAGCATGGGGTTTTTGCGTCTCTGTAGGTGTACATCATATGTATAGTTAGCTCATACATTTCATATATTTAATGATGTGAAGACTTGTTGGTTTCCCTTCTGGGCGTTTGGCATATAGAAATGGGGGGTGTTGTGCTATTTTGTTTTTGAGCTTATACCTTTTATTCTATTTCCGTTTCTATCAACTGCTTTCTCGTCCTAGGCACCTTTTTTCCTGTCTTGCACTTTTTCTTATTTCCTATCGCTTGAACTATTTCTTTGACCTTGTTTTCCTCGTGTAAATGATGCGGTAGATTTTGCAATTCGAGTTGTATAGTTGGTCAATTTAGTGCCCGGATCACCACTCATCAACTCATCTCCCTATCCACCTCCGGGCCTGATGTTGCCGGACTGTTGCCCACCACTCCTTCAATCTCATTTTCTATGCTGTGCCACCCTTATCTCCTCGGTATGCTTCTGCATGTCCACATTAACCCACCAGTAGTGGCTGCAAGCTGCAGTTCGCATCCACCGTAGCTACAGTACCTCCCCTGCATAAACCAATTCGCAAATTATCGAACGATAGTTACAAAGCTTTAGTTGCGCTCAGATATTCCTAGCATCATTAGACAACTAACCTAGCAGAGTTAAACCCCCAGGCCATCTCTCACATTGGTATTTCAATTTCCGGTTTCGCTCGGAGGCATGGACTGCTTGCCCTTGTATCCCCCCCCGAAGTTTGTGTTGGAAATTAGTTAATTTTGCTCGGCATGCTTTAGCGGTAGTTTCCTTTTTTTCATGAAAGTGCGGAAGCAGGGGCAAGATGTTTCCGTTGATGGATGGGAAGGAGCATTAGAGAGCTAAAGGAACGCATAATGGCGATGGAGATGAAGGGATGACAATGGTTGGTCATTGAACTAAAGGCGCAAGAGAGCGGGAGTCTTTGTGATGCATTTCTTTTGCTAAGGGATTACACAGAATGTTTCTTTTGTTTCTGTTTCGGATGTGGGATATGTGGGGAAGAAAGCGAAGACGTTGCAGTGATAGATGGAAAGATCAGGACCCGGTTATGTTTTTTTGATATATACTTCTAGCACTACCGCTAGTTTAGCAAGCAAGAACGAAGGGAAGACGTCGCGCGCTATCCATCCCAGCTGCTATGCGGTGCCGTATTTTCCCCCATTTCTAATAGTTTGCGAATTAGGGCAGGGTAAATCTATTCCGAGCTTCCGCCGGCGGAGGTTGTAGTGGGCAATCCACTAGCATGAAACCAAATGACTTTGGAAATCCTGAGTCCACGAGTTGGATCTGAAGCCGATGTTTGTGGTTCGGTGGAGAGGGGGGAAGATGGGTGAGTCATGACAGTGCAGTGGTGGGGTATTGCGGTATGTTATGCTGATTGGTTATCGTAGTCACCCGCATGCCTCTAAGTTCGAATAAAGCCGACGGGAAAAGATCCAACCCTACTCACATCACGCAAAAAGAAGTATCGAGAAGGGTAATTCCATATGGTGGTTCGATCTTGCAGTTCTCGGTGGTTTTCAATGCTCTATATATGATAAGACGTAAGCCATTACACCCAGCCAAGTGAATCGGCGAAGCCCCAACCCGTCAACCCTCCGTCCATTGCCCCTTGAAATCACAGTTGTCTAACATAGTACCCACTTTTAGCTACGGCCAAATTTATCATTTTTTGTCCCTCATTAGGCAGTTTAGTTTTCGACGGCGCATCGGAGATGATCCGTATGATTCGAACTTCGGCATTGAATAGCGGTGTAGTGGTGTTTTTAAAGTAAATTTTATCTCGCCAGATAAACCGGAAGCATAACCAAGATCCCGTATGAAATGAAGGCTATGGAAAGAAAAAAAGCCACTAAGTTGGTCTCCGCACGACTGGTGTCACCGTGGGAGAAAAGGCTGAATTTGACATATGTCGTGAGATTAGGAACTTGGCCGGATGGACAAAGAAATTAGTGAAAATGAGCCAAGGAGTAAAAAATTTAAAATTGAAAAGGGGAAATTTCCACTGATGCCCAACAACAGAGAGAGGAAGGTTCCGGGAAGGTATTATAGTTAAGATTTCTGACCTGCCCCGCTGCCTAGCACCCTATGATACCATGGGATCGACAGCCCGCAAGATTTGATCCATCCGCCCAAGAAGTGATTTCTGATAGGGTTAGGGTTTCCGGTCATCCCGCCTATGGCACCTGGGCATCCATCCCCTACGGTACGGTACTGTTACGGATAATTTCTGGCTTTACTTAGTTTGCGGTTTTTTATAGCTAGCCTGCGAATAACTTAAACAATAGATAGCGGTTCATGATCTGACTTTGCTTGGGAAGGCGTCACGTTTTCTGCAGGGTGGCTGTTGCTTGGTCTTGGCGGACGAGGGGGGCTCTATGTACGAGTAAAGCTACGATCTTTCACTTCT
>Ga0307510_10010147_pt1 | contig 11198 bp, 14 predicted proteins | sample 12_EM_MG_FD_207224 | JGI IMG/M metagenome (GOLD analysis project Ga0307510, IMG submission 207224) | Populus trichocarpa ectomycorrhiza microbial communities from riparian zone in the Pacific Northwest, United States - 12_EM | ecosystem: Host-associated > Plants > Roots > Unclassified | place... | reverse complement strand
GGCTCTCCCCACCAGACCCATCCACAAATCATAACATTGCGTGTAGTACTCATCAGAAGAGAACGGCAAGCTGGTTCTTCGGGGGGAGCATCTTCACCGGGTGGAAATCAAAAGATTCCGATGCGCTTTGGATTCATGGGAAACGTGCGCCCCACTTTTCTAGCTCACTTTCAGCTCGACACGCTCTGACTACATATGATATTCGCAGCTGGCTCGGGCAAGAGCATCCTATGGTGTGTGGATTTCCCACTACTTCTGTACAAAAATAACTGACATGCCATGATCGTTTCTCAGTTCCACTATCATTCAAGATATTGAAGCCCTGTGCAAGGCCGGACAAGCGTCGATGGGATACTTTTATTTTGACTTTCGGAACGCCAACAAGCAAAATTTGCACGACCTTGTCCCTTCGCTCCTCGCCCAGCTTTCTGCTACCTCGGATCCTCGCTGCGACATTCTATCGCGCCTCTATTCGTCTCATGAGAGAGGCCATAAACAGCCTAGCGATGGTGTTTTGGCGGATTGTCTGAAGCAGATGCTCACGCTCCCTGATCCGCGACCAGTCTACCTTATCATTGACGCCATTGACGAATGTCCCAACACCGCTGGCATACCATCACCTCGCGAACGAGTTCTTCAGCTTATTAAGGAGCTCGTCGAGCTTCACTTGTTGAATCTTCATATCTGTGTCACCAGCCGGCCAGAGATTGACATACGAGATGTCCTTGATCCCCTCACATCTCGACAGGTCTCCCTCCATCACCAAAGTGGACAAAAGGCGGACATCATGGAATATGTTAGGTCTGTCGTGTATTCAGATTCGGAACCAATCATGAAGAGATGGAGGACGGAAGATAAGGAACTTGTGATTGCGACGCTCTCAGAAAGAGCCGACGGAATGTGAGTGAATCACTTTATGGTCCTAATACTCGTTCGAATTGTCACACAGGTTTCGCTGGATATTCTGCCAATTGGAGGTTTTACGGCACTGTCTTCCATCAAGTGTTCGGCGTACCCTGGGGGAACTTCCGGAATCATTGGACGAGACGTATGAGCGCATCTTGCGAGAAATCAAGAAGCCAAATCGAGACCACGCTCACCGCCTGTTGCAATGTCTTGTTGTCGCTATTCGGCCACTGCGTATGGAGGAACTCGCGGAGGTCCTCGCAGTTGATTTTGATGATGAAGAAGGAATTCCGAAGCTGAAGGCAAGTTGGCGGTGGGAGGATCAAGAGCAAGCGCTTCTGTCGTCGTGCTCGAGTTTAATCGCCATAGTCGCTGGGGATGACGATTCACGAGTTGTGCAGTTTTCGCACTTCTCTGTGAAAGAATTCCTGACGTCGCCCCGCCTTGCTGCTCCAAGTCGAGATGTTTCGCGTTACTATATTGTCCTCGAACCCGCGCATACAATCATGGCGCAAGCTTGTCTGGGCGTATTGCTACTGCTAAACGATCGCGTTGAGGAGAATGAGGACAGGAACAGATCGCCTCTAGTTAGCTATGCTGCTAGACACTGGGTCGCCCATGGGCAGTTCCAGAACGTGGCGTCACGGATACAGAATGCAATGGAATGTCTCTTCGACCCAGAAAAACCACACTTTACGGCTTGGGTCCAGCTGCATGACATAGATCCCACTCTACCAGCCTTTGCGCTTCATGCCTTCGTGACCCATTCGGAACCCGACGCAGGTCCCCTATACTACGCCGCGCTTTGTGGATTCCAAAGTCTCGTGGAACGCCTGATCGTCAAGTATCCACACCTTGTGAACGCCAGAGGTGGCAAGTATTTGACACCGGCTGTGGCAGCATTGGCAGGAAGACACTTCGAACTGGCTCGATTACTCTGTCGCCATGGTTCATCCTTGGATCTTCCCGGCATTGCAGCGCAGTCTCCGCTGTTTTCCGCTGCTTTCCAAGGAGATTTTGAGATGGTTCAGGTACTAATTGAGTGCAGGGCCGACGTCAACTCCCAGAATGACCTTGGCGCAACTCCATTAATCGTTGCATCGCATGGTACTCATCCCAGAACCTTCGATATCGTCCGATTATTACTTGAAAACGGCGCAAACCCCAACGTGCGGTCTAAGGGCGGCCATATCCCGTTACATGCTGCATCTCGCTGGGGGAGCCCCGATGTGGCACGCCTTCTGCTCGAGTATGGTGCGAATGTAGATGCGGAGGATGGGGAGAGCCAGACTGCATTTCAGTATGCTTTGACGGAGGGACGTCACGAGTTGACGAAATTGTTGTCAGAACATGGCGCAAAGGGCATATAGTTGTGTTTACGACTCTTTTTCGCTGTTTCGTTGGCGTCGAGATATTAGTACTTTTCTTTCATCTTCCCTGTGATCATTGTCTTTGTTACTGGTCTAGGGCCACCAATACGCTTACATCAAGGGATGAGATAGCATGATATAGGATGGTACTGCTCAAATTTTCGCGCTGCGTTCATGTCCAGTTATATTTACTCTATTTATGATGCTTTCAGTCGTTATCATGCATTTTGTGCCTCAATCATCTCGTTTTTACTTTGGGACATTGGGCCTTGAGGCAGTCTCCCAGTGCCTGATAAACCACTCTCCTTTACCCTATCACACAAGAACTCACTACATCTCATCGATCTCACCACGAACAGACACTCCGGTCACGCTCTCATGTCTCAATTCAAGCCGCACTCAGCCTACCTCAGACGGATTGGAAGCTCCAACTTCCAACAAAATTTCAACAGTGCCTCGAAAGCGTACAGAAAATGCAAGAAGATATGGATCCTCTCGGACCTCCGCTCGTCACGCAGCTCCAGTCTTGCGACACTCCCAAGTCACCGATAAGAGAAGAGATTGGGTGAGACCCGGATTCGATCCCGGGCCGCCTCGGCACTTCCTTTGTCACGTGTGCGGGCCGTGAGAAACGTTGTTTTGTTGGTTCACTCGGAAAACGACGCTTAAGACATATTCACACCACCACGGCACAACCAAACCCTTCTTGTTGCATTCTGTAACAGGCCAGATCTTCTTGAAGTCGTACCGAGGGAGATAAATTTGTTCATGAGCTCTGGTGCGTCATAGAGACATCAGGTAAGATCTCATATGGTCGCTGGATGATTTTATCCGTCGTCGCTGATGGTCCTAGATCTTGCATGACGGTTGGCACTACAGTAACGGCTCTTTGGCGTCATGTTATATGACAGTACGATGGATGTAAGCTACAAGACGGTTGATGAAGTGTTCGATCATCTTCGTCAAGCGTCTTGTAACTTACACATTGACTACATCATTGAAGGACATGGCCGTGAAGATTAATGTCAAACTCTCGGCATTCAAGTTCCCAATACCACCAGGAATTCTCTAGTCATCATGGACCTTGTTCCATAACATATTATGTACAGTGATGCGGCAGAATCCGAGCACATGCCGAGTTACCTCGGGTTGAAAAGTCTCTCTATCTGGGTGAAATCCCATCGACCCACCCATCACCTCCATCTGTCTAAATTGTCTGGCCCTAGCCTGGGTGCAACTGGATTGAGGAAAAGGTGTAGATCATGGGAAACGCTGTGCATAGTCCGGAGAGTGCCTCAGTGCATTTTAGATTGATGAACTTTTTCATCATAGATGCGCGGCAAGTGAGAGAATTGATGCAAATAGACAGTTTTCCCGAGGTACCGTACTCCCTGCGCGATACGGCAGTCGGAGAATAACACGAAATCCGCTTCTGGCGCGGAATTTGTTCCCATTTACTTGCTCGAAGAGTACGTCTTCATCGTCTGAAAACGGGGTATCCTGATCTCTTCCTACTGTAGATCTCAGTACCTCTCCAGCCTTTCCGCTCCTCGTGGTCACTCGTTGCTCTCTCCTGCGTTCAGCCTCAATGTTACCTGCGGACACGTCGAGCCCCAAGACCAGTGAGTTCTGGTATCACTACCTGGGCGACATAGCGGCCGAATGTGTCCTCCTGATAGCCGCAGAATGAGACCTTAAAGAGTGCCTGATCCTCGGCCTTCAGCTCCTCCTTTAAAAATTCTCCGGTTGTCGGACTCCACACCGGACTGGAGCCTCTGAAGAGCATGTAGATGGCCCGACCCGCGTGACTGTGCGCCTCGTATAAAGACACATGAGTACCTGGTAGACGCATCGCACCCACGGTCAACTTTATGCTCCACCACCCTTCGAGTCGCAGCGTAGCGCCAAGTTCACCTTGCCGTCAACAGGAAAGGCTGGTCATCCCCATCGAGTCCTGCCAGCAATCGATCATCAGTTCTCGGCGGGCATGGCTATTAATCTTCGTGGCACAATCACCTTGGAATATAGAATTTATATCTGAGCTGCGGACACTTGGCGGTCCTAGCGCTATCAGAGAGCCGGCTTCAAATTAGATTTAGAGCTGTGTGATCTAGCCGTCAACTTGTGCTGGCTCCCGCTATCCACTAGCAGGTCGACGAACTTCACAGTGGGCCGTCGCAAGCTGTCCGGCCAGTCAAGCGCCTATTCCCCAGCGAGGCTAACTAAACCCTCTAACCGTGAAGTTCTCATTTGGACGCACCTCCCGACTAAACCGCAGAGTGTGAACGTCCTAGAGGTACAAATCATAATGTTTTTCTGTTTCATTTCAGGTTTTGTGAGGCGAGAAGATGACATACGATGCTGAAAGGGACCAGTGTAATTTTAGGCTTAGGCTTCGAGAGGAAATATACCGTGACAAGCCTGACATACCATCGGAGGAAGTCGCCTAATACGCACGTGACCAGCGATCTAGTCCCGATCAGCTTGACTTCTGACTTCGAGCTGATGCAGTAGCCTCAGCATAATCACACTGGCACTTGTTGTATCCAAAACAATATGACCGCTGGACTGACTGAACGTCACGTCAAATCATGACTGTGTCGATCTCTAATAGCCCTGCCGCTGGGGGTTTGCCTTCGCCATGTCCGTCAATTTCGACAGTTTCGGGGGTTTGCGCGCCTATGAGCAGCGTCTTATCAATATAATCTCGAGATCATCCTGGGAATATCTGAACGCAAATGGAGCGGTCCCTTTGCGCCCGGTTAACGATTCCCCTCTGCCCTATCGCCGCCATCGGATCCCCCACTCCCAGCCGTCATGTCTCACACCCACCCTACGCCTGCCTCATCTTCCAACTTCCAAGTAATATTCAATAATGCCCTGAAAGCGTACGAGAAACACACAAAGAAAGATCTTCTTTTCCATCCACTCGCTGCCGAGCTCCAGTCCTGCACTTCTCCCAACGCCATTCTCGCCGTGCTTCAGCAACAAGTTCAGGAACTCAATCGATCTCGTGCTAGCAATGAGGGGTTGACGAAGTGGCTAGACCCAACCGTGCATGTCCTGCATGCATTCTCTGAGACACTTGGCGAGGGCGTTAGCCTGGTACGTCCTAGGAAAAGAACTCGACGGCGATGTGCAATCTCAAATCTACTTACCAGGTATTCTCACCGGCGAAAGTGATATTTGCTGGAGTTGGTATCCTCTTATCCGTGAGTTCCCTTCTTGATACCTTCGCACAAGTCAAGTTGACACCAGGAATCTTCAGGCAGCTAAGGATGTCCGGGCAAGCCAAGATACCCTCGTTGACATCTTCGACCGCATAGAGAATTTTTTTCGACGCCTTGAAAGTTACACTGAGGTACCGCCGACTCCAGAAATGATGGATATAATTGGAAAAATATTGGTTGAGGTGCTTTCTATCCTGGCGATTGCGACAAAGGAGATAAAGCAAGGCCGAACGAGTGCGTATTTTGTACATAATAATACGTCACCGTTAACTGAACGATCTCCAGGAAAATATATGAAGAAACTTATAGGGAGGACCGATATTGAAGATGCGTTGAAGAGGCTAGACATTCTGACACAAGAAGAGGCTCGGATGGCCACTGCGCAAGTTCTGAAGGTTGCGCACTCTGTTGATGACAGAGTGAGGGAAGTAGCCGACAACGTAGACCAAGTCAAACGTTTGTCATATGATAATATCGTCAGTTCTGGCCGCAGAACCTAATGCGTCCTTACAGGAAACCAATTGTGGGACAGCCTTCACAAATGGCTCTCCCCACCAGACCCGTCCACGAACCACAACATTGCGTGTAGCACTCATCAAAAGCAAACGGCAAACTGGTTCTTTCAAGGGAGCATCTTTGCCGGGTGGAAATCAACAGATTCGTTGCTTTGGATTCACGGAAAACGTGTGTCCTATATCACTGGCGTTCTTCCAGCATGACCCCCTCTGACCACGTATTGTGTTCGTAGCTGGCTCTGGAAAGAGCATTCTCTGGTCTGTCGTCGATCCTCAACTAATTCCCTAGAAAAATACTGAATTCTTCTCTCAGTTCCACGATTATACAAGATATTGAATCCATGTGCAAGGCCGAACAATCATCGATCGTATATTTCTATTTTGACTTTCGAGACGCCGACAAGCAAAACTTGCACAACCTTGTCCCTTCCCTCCTTTCCCAACTTTCTGCTACCTCGGATCCTCGTTGCGACATCCTATCACGTCTTTATTTGGCCCACGACAGGGGCAACAAACAGCCTAGTGATAGTATCTTCGCAGAATGTCTGAAACAGATGTTCATACTCCCAGATCAACGCCCGGTCTACCTTATCATGGATGCAATTGACGAGTGTCCCGACAGCTCTGGGATTCCAACACCTCGCGAACAGGTTCTTCAGCTCATCCGGGAGCTCGTCGAGCTTCGCCTCTCACATCTTCATATTTGTGTCACCAGCAGGCCGGAGGTTGACATACAAGACGTCCTCGATCCCCTTACTACTCTCAAGGTGTCCCTTCATGACCAAACTGGACAAAAGGAAGATATTGCCGACTATATTAGGTCGGTCGTCTACTCAGATTCGGGACCAGTCATGAAGAGGTGGAGGACTGAGGACAAGGAACTTGTGATTGAGACGCTCTCTGAAAGAGCCGATGGAATGTGAGTGAATTGTCCTTAGGTTGTGGTGCTTGTTCAAATTGTCAGACAGGTTTCGGTGGGTATTCTGCCAGTTGGATACTCTGCGTCACTGTCTTCCACCAAGCATCCGTCGTACCCTCAAGGAACTTCCTGAATCTTTGGACGAGACGTACGAGCGCGTGCTGAGAGAGATCAAGAAGCCGAATCGGGATCTCACTCGTCGCCTTTTGCAATGCCTCGTTGTCGCTATCCGGCCACTTCGGGTGGAGGAGCTTGCGGAAGTCCTCGCAGTCGACTTCGATGACGGAGAAGGGACCCCGAAGTTGAATGCCAGCTGGCAGTGGGAGGATCACGAACAAGCGCTTCTATCGTCATGCTCCAGTTTGATCTCTATTGTCGGAAATGGCGATCATGCCGATGTCGACAGGAAGGGTTACGACAGCGACGACAGCGACGTTCCCCATAACCATGATTCACGAATTGTGCAGTTTTCGCACTTCTCGGTCAAAGAATTCTTGACCTCACCCCGCCTCACCACTCCAAGTCGAGATGTCTCACGTTATCATATCGATCTTGAGCCTTCGCATACGGTCATGGCGCAAGCGTGCCTGGGCGTATTACTGCAGTCGGACGATGGCGCTGAGGAGAATAGCAATAGCATCAGGAACAGCTCCTCTCTGGCCAGGTATGCTGCGGAACACTGGGTCACCCATGCGCAGTTCCAGAACGTGTCTTCGCGTGTACGAAATGCCATGGAATGTCTTTTTGACCCGGACAAACCATACTTTGCGGCTTGGCTCCAACTGTACAACGTAGACAAGGATCTCATATCCTCACCCCTTTTCCTCTTCGCCGCCTCTCGAGATCCCAGTGCAAGTCCGCTATATTATGCTGCACTATGCGGATTTCAAGGCCTCGTAGAAAACCTCATTATCAAGTATCCACACCTTGTGAATGCTACTGGCGGTTTCTATATGACACCAGCTCTGGCAGCATTGGCAAGAAGACATTTGGAGTTGGCACGGATGCTCTATCGAAAGGGTTCCTCCGTGGATCCCCGGAAAAGGGGCAATTCTCCACTCCATTCCGCACTTCGTCTGGGTGATAGTGAGATAGCTCAAGTATTACTCGATTGGAAGTTGGATGTCAATGCCAAGGATGCCACTGGCGATACTCCATTGCAGTTGGCGTTGAAAAATCTGGCACCCAATTACTTCGAGACCATTCGGTTGTTACTCGAGTACGGTGCAGATCCAAACGCTCGGTCATTTTACGGCTCAACAACTCCTTTACACCTTGCATCGTCCGGGGGGATGATCGAGGTTGCACCACTGCTGCTCAAGTATGGTGCGGATGTAGAGGCATTGGACCAATATGGCAGGACCGCATTCCAGGTTGCTTCGAGGGAAGGACGTGATGAGGTGACGAAATTGTTGTCAGCATATGGTGCCAAGGAAATATCGTAGCGGTTACAGCTCCACTTTACGAACACATTGGTATCAGAATACAGCCGTCTTTTCTTTCTGTAATCGTCCTGCGCCACTTGATGGGGCCTCTAATCTCTGCTCTGCTGCCTTGGACATACAACTCATTGGTGGTGGTGGCGCAGGCCTTGGGAAACCCTAGCCCATCAGACACCTGCCTTTGAGTATGCCGTGGGGCGTAGTGTCATAGCCATTGATTCGCATCGGGTTACCATCATTACCGGTGGGACGCGTAATCGATCCAGTGAGAACGGAACGTGGCTTACCCCACATACCTGCAATCATTAGGCCCTCCAGAAGTAGGGCGCTCATTCGGGACTGTAGGAAAACCGATGGAATGCCAATGATTACTGCAGAGTTGGCCTGGTACTTTCTTTCTTTACCTCTTGTCAGGTATTTGATGCAGTATTTGGTGCATGATGTCACAAGCAAGGCTCGAGTCAAGTATTTTGGCCTGTTTACCTCACCGCTAACTCTTGAAGAAGCGCACGTACATGCCAGTGTCTACCGTTTGTAGAAAGGAAGCTTATCCTCATCTCGTCATAAGAGAGCCAAATCCTTGTGTACCCCTGGTCGTAGTAGTGCGTGCTTGCGAGTGCTGCAATTAAGGGAGGACAGAAAGACACCCTTACGAAGAGTGTCTGACTGATGAACCGCTACTAAGGCTGCCACGGTTCAGTGATCACATAACTTCACAGCTAGGACAACCCTTCCTACAGACTGCACCAAGTCTATGAATACCAAATGGGAGAAGTAATCAATAGACCCAGGTGACATGCGTCAGCTTGTTGGAGAGGGCGTGCCGTAGGTAGTGGCGCTGCGGGACAAGGGGAGCAGTTGTCGGCGAACGGTAAGAGTAGCCCAGAGAAGAAGGAAGAGGGAAAGGAGCGACACAGACAGTAAGTCGGCGAGGACGACCCAGGCAGTGATTCCATGGTGCTCAGAGCAAATTTGGGGAGCGAGCGACGAGAAGAGGGGGACGAAAGGCACGCACGGAAGACTTGGAGAACACACCCAGATGGAGATGGCATATTCGCAGCATTCTGTGGACTGAGTTTCGATATGAGAGGCTACACCTATGAGCGTCTTGTCAGGTTCACCACGAAAGAATTGGGGGCGAATGACCGAACGCGGAGACTTGAGGGGGTGGCGCATCAGGAAAAACCTCCCGTGCTAATGATTGATAATAGCTGCTAGCGAGTGATAATAGCTGCTAGCGAGTGATAATTATTGATAATAGCTGACTGCTTATGCTAATTATCAGTATTATCGATAATTATCTCTCGTTAGCGCGGGAGGTTTTTCCTGATGACTGAGAGGCGTCGAAAGGGCGCCGGCAGATATTTAAGTCGAGGAAAAGTCATGGATGGACTTGGAAGGGCGAGGCCAGTTGAAATATAAAAGAAGGCGTACCGCCACGCCGGCGCGGCGGCAGCGAAGCGGAGTTGTCTGAGAGCGACACAGAATGCGGAAAAGAGACAGGGCGGAGAGCTGGAGAAGAGGGGGGATGAGGAAGAGGAGACGTCGATGTACTTATTGAGTGACTTCGGAGACGCCTTGCGTGATGCGAGTGAGAAACGGGGTCAAGGCTTGAAAACCCTAGTTATGAAGAGGAAGATTCGATTTTGTTGTGTTGGCCATTGACAGGCGTTCCAACTTGGCTAATCCATACGAGTAGTACGCGAGGCCGTCCGCACGTGGCTTGGAGCGTAATATTAGCACGTAGTGTGGGTGTGCACTAGGGATTGTCACGGGTAACCCGAGGGTAATCCGAGGGTACCCGTACCCGTACCCGCCAAAAACCCGTACCCGCGCTCAGGGTACGGGTTTTCACGGGTATGGGTACGGGTACCCTGCGGGTTCCGAGTTCTCCTTTAGAGAACGAGGTCTTTAAGACGTTTTTGCTCGCTGGGATTTGGTGTCCACCGTGCGAAAATTCCGCATAATCAATGCGGCCGTTGCCGGATTGTTTTTTGTTTGTGTTTGTGTTTGGGCCGACCGGTAAATTCCGCACAATCGTTGCGGCCGTTACCGGCTTTTGTTTGTGTTGTTGTGTTTGGTTTGGGGCGATGGTGCAGCACGACTTGTGGGTGCGTGGGTAAATTCCGCACGATCGTTGCGGCCGTTGCCGGCTTTTGTTTGTGTTGTGTTTGGGCGATGGTGCAGCGCGACTTTGTGGGTGCGTGGGTAAATTCCGCACAATCATTGCGGCCGTTGCCGGCTTTTGTTTGTGTTATTGTGTTTGGGGCGATGGTGCAGCGCGACTTTGTGGGTGCGTGGGTAAATTCCGCACAATCGTTGCGGCTGTTGCCGACTTTTTGTTTGTGTTGTGTTTGGCCAATGGTCTAGCGCACGACCGCACGACGCGCGACTTGTGGGTGTCGTGGGTAAATTCCGCACAATCGTTGCGGCCGTTGCCGGGTGTGTTGTTTGTCATGTTTGGGCCGGGCCGATGGTGCAGCCCGACTTCTGGGTGCCTCCGCACACACAATCATTGCGGCCATTGCCGGATTTTGTTTGTGTTTGTGTTGTGCTTCGGCCGATGCTCCAGCAGCACGACTTGTGGGTGTCGTGGGTAAATTCCGCACAATCGTTGCGGCCGTTGCCGGTTTGTTTTGTTTGTGTTGATTTGTATGGGCGCGACTTTTGGCTGGCTGGTTATTGGCCCTGTGCCATGAGTGTGCCATGCCATGCGCAATGCCTTCGCAACTCCCAGGACAACCCCGTGCCATCTGTATGGACCTCAAGACGAAAATGGGCCGGCCTCATCGGCAGTGGGATGGGATGATGGTGCA
>Ga0307510_10010146_pt1 | contig 11200 bp, 16 predicted proteins | sample 12_EM_MG_FD_207224 | JGI IMG/M metagenome (GOLD analysis project Ga0307510, IMG submission 207224) | Populus trichocarpa ectomycorrhiza microbial communities from riparian zone in the Pacific Northwest, United States - 12_EM | ecosystem: Host-associated > Plants > Roots > Unclassified | place... | reverse complement strand
CCGTTGGGATGGGGGCACTGGCTCCCTCATCTTGGCTCTCTGACGACGCAACTCCTTGCCCAACTCATCAGCCTTCTCTTGCGTCCGTTTGGATATGCGAAGCCCCAAGAAGATGTCCTTCCTCTCGTGGAACTGCGTCGCATATTCTTCCATATAAGATATAGTCTCGGGTGTGTGACTTCGGTATTGAGCCATCATGGTGAAGTCAAGCAGTGACCTGACACAGGTGAGTGCACGTCTGAAGGGTTGCACCTGCGTACTATCAGGCTTTCTCAACGCCGCAGCGAGAACTCCCAACAAACAACCCCCGAGATTCCTCATCTCTTTTCCTTGCCACTGCGTAACCTCCCTGTAGGCCTTTTTGGGGACAAAGAATCCCGAGTAAGGGGGCAAAGCTTTCCAGGCGTCGTCGAAGGCCTGCTGTCGCGCATGGTTTTTGAGAAATCCCTGAATCCAGTCCATCATATGCTTGAAGAGTCCTAGATATATTGTATGGAGCATATCCGGCTTGTGCAGATCAGGTGTCGAAACTCTCACGAGTCCTTGAAAAACATCTTGCCCCATCTTGATACTATTAGTTTCATTTGTGTAGCGAGCGTGAGCAGCGTCGTGGGTCTCGGAATCTAGGGACGGGTTTTCGCGTTCGTAGCGTTCGTATCTTGCGTAATCTCTAGCACGATGGTGGCCGGCTCGGCTTCCTAATTCTTCTGGACGCACCTCACTTTTAGGACAGGCGTTGGATTTGATCCCATGTAGGGTAACGTTTTCCATATAGTCCGCAATCCACCCTGACATTATCGGGAAGCATCTCCGGATCTTGCCGTCAGCACAATTAATAGGGGCACCCTCCCGCGCCGTACCGTTCAATGGCGCAAAAATGAGTTCGAATACGCCACAGAGTGTGTCGGCATTTATCAGTCTCTGGAGCTTGTCGGCCCTAGAGGACTTTGCGAGCTTGGGTGGAATGGGCAATAGCCCATGAAGCAGAATCGCCATTGATCCAGGTCTGTTACGTATTGTCGACGGACCATTTCCGATCGTCGTATAAACCGGCCATGCTTTCTTGTCTCCGGAGAAGTTGGTGAGATTCGTCTGATCTGACATCCCAATGATTGGAACCATAGTCGCCCCTTCCGGGTGTGTTTCCTGTGATCTATTAGTATGCTTTCACATAAAAGAGACTACGCGGCAGTACTTGGACGTCCCATCACCAGTCAGCCATATGCATTTCTGCATAAATTCTCTGTCCGCTCTGGTCGTATTCACGGCGTGGCGCATTGACCAAGTCATCACGATAGGCTATCCGGTGAAGAAGATATCTCACGCAGTCTAGGACGTCCCGATAGAAGAATGGGAATGTTATCTGACCGTCCTCCACATGTCCCTCCAACCATTGCAGATACGGGCTATACGGATCCAAGTGTCTGAGAAGATTCTCCAATGTATGCATGGAGCTATAGCTGACGGATGTCGAGTTTCCGATACTATTCGAAAAGTAAACGTTAATCCGCGTCTTTGAGACTTTGCTCTCAATGAACCAAGATGCAAGTTTCAAACCTTGTACAGAAGCAAGCAGAGCCCATGGGTTCTCCCACAAATTCCTGCATTCTTCCTTATACTCTTCAACCTCTCCAATGGCTTCCCGGCGCCCGGATAATCCTCCTGTTCTGCAGCGACTGGGTATGTGTTGTCCTCGAGTCCGTCTGTTTCGGGTTCCCGCCTAAGCGTATCATCAGGTACGTCGCGCTCACTACCGGCTGTATCTCCGGCAGGAACTGATTCGTAGTCTGAATCGGAGTGTTCGATGGGTTCGTTGGCGTCAGATAGGTCGGTCCCCCGGTCGGTAAGGACATCTGCAGGTGGATTCCGTATGGTGGATGCGAGTATGATATCGAGATTTGCATGCACACTTCGCAAGTATCTCATATGCGCCTGCACGCTTGTATCTTTTGCGACAAAATGAACATTTGACCGGCATTATGGAATTCGGCGCCGCCGATTTCGGGAGTCCAGTGTGGGTGATAGTAGTGTTATGTTGTCGTTGTCTCGATGTTAACGCGTGCAGATGACTGGAGATGCTGGGCCTAGCGCTGTGCACCCTGATCTGTCACTAGTCGTCGAACAGGTTTAGCGTTGTGTGTCGCGACGTCACGTGGTATCAGCTGAATATCATCTTGCGTTCACAGGAAACGACTGAAACACTAATGGATGCCCGAGGTGTCAGTTCTTGATACATCTTAATTCTTGAAAACAATTCAAACAATTCATGATTCTTTCAAACAATCTTGAATGTCTGAGAGTTGTATATATAATGTGGGTTGATCATGACTGCAGCAAGTTCATACCAAGGATAATCCGACATCCACAACATCCACAACATCCACAACATCCACAACATCCACAACATCCACAACATCCTCTATATTCACAAGACTAGAATCTCCAAATCAACTATCAATATAAACAAACCCTCTACGGACATGGCGCAAAATATCAACATGCAGTATGTATTCAGGCAAAATGCCGGAGTCCTTGCGCCGGGACAGCCAGATCAACTTCCGCCTAGTTCGCTTCAAGGGGCAATCAGCATGCCTCGCACCAACCCAGGCGGTCGAGCGATTAGAGATCATAAGCAAAACATGGGCTTCACACAAGTCCAGGCTCAAAGGAAAATGTACACAGAGTGGCGGAACTGTGCGAAGGATCAGATGATAGCAAGGGGCTTTGCACCAGGAGGGCGAAGGGCCAAAAATTTCCCTGACGCCGACTTCCTGCCAATATGGACAGGCATGAGAACCTTGCATCCTGCCTGCGATCTCATCGTCTCCGCAGTGGCAGCCAATGATATGCATCGTCTAGAGGATATCGAGGAGGCAGTCGTGGAACTGGTTAAGGACAATTGCCGGAAGTTGAATGACACAAATAACAAAGGCAAAATTGTAGTGCCAAATCCCGCAATCCCCCCTGGGCAGGTCGTCGTGCACGCATCGTTACTACCACCAGGGGCCTCAAATCAGTGGGGGGCTACGACGACTATAGGGAACCCAGGTCAACTTCCTCCAAATCCTCCCCCAGCCCACATCGCCGCAGGCGGACAACTCGGACAGGCTCCTCCGGGTGCGGCTGGTCCAAACGGACCTGCTGCACAAGTCAATGTCCCTGCTGCTGGACAACTCGGACAGGCTCCCCCGGGTGATGTTCCTGCGGCAGGTCCGGATATACCTGTTCAACCTGGTAATGATCCTGCGCACCCACAAATGGTACGTGATTCAAGTTCACCAGATAATGACCCTGCGCCGGCGCAAATGTTACCTGATCCACCGCATAATGTGCCTGCGGCAGTCCAAAACCAACCGGTTGCCCGGGGTTTTCGCCCGGCACCCAACCGTAGGCCCACAGGTTAGTCACTTCCTAAATCATTAGCCGGTTTCAGGTTTTTACTTACTGACTTATGAGATACAGATTGGAGCGCTCTACTTGGGTGTCAGCGCGCCGTGCGTATCGTTTATGTCGTGCCGTCGCGACGTGGTCTGGCACTATCCCAGTTTGAAAGGAATAAGGTAAATGTCGCCCCAAACTATAACTTACTCCATTGGCGTCCCTCTCATGTCAATGGGGTAGTGTTCGCCGAGTTGGATTCCTATGACATCCGTGGAATGTCAGCTATGATTTACAGATCTGTACCTCACCACCGAATCCGCTATATACTTGGCGCTACAGGGGAAGGGCGTAGAAGGTTACGTAGGTCTCCTATGTGAGAGTTGGATAGCATGGATTATGTCTTCATCGACCTCGATGAAACCGTAAGAGCTTGGCTCCTTTCAAATCCCGTGCTCGACGACCCGCTGGATCTCATGGTGTACTGTTACGGTGATCGGGGTTCAGAGCGGCAAGACACCGGGGCACTGAGGAGAGTCGACTATCTGAATCAAAATGACGTCCGACAATGGGCCCATAATCCGGCACAACGTATAGGCCAGATGCATTCCCGAGAATTATTCGACGACAGACCTGCTGATCGGGAGGGTAGTGATACGGACGACGCGCGTGAGGTTGATACGGCACATTTATCCGAGTCGTCCTCGGGCCTCTCAGACTCTGCGCATGGAAGTGAGATCCTCTTTACAATATTGCCACGTCCGCCTGTAGGACACGCTAAATGGCGGCGAATCGTATCCCTCTTCTTGCCAAATCGTTGAGCAAGCAGAATTGACAGCTACCATTAAACGTCCTCCATCGCCCGGCTCAAGGCGAAAATGACCCCATGCACAGCATACAGTTCGATGAGGATTATCGCATGGAGGATACGCCTGAAAAACGCCGCTTGAATTCCCTTATCAAGGAGTATCAGAGATCCGAGGAGAAGCGGAAATGTCGTGCTGGTTTCGACGCCGAGAGCACAGAGGACCCTAAGTCTAAGAGAGTGCGTACAGGTGCTGGTCAGGAGAACTTGACAGGAGAACTGATGGATTCGATAGCGCGCCGACTATCGGCGATGTCTACCTAGATGAGCCGTGGATTAGTTGTTTGGACTGTCATTTCAAAGGGTCATTGATCGTTTCCTTTCCTTTCTTCGTTTGATCATTGAGTGTGTAGCTCAAAGCGATGTTTAGTCTCGTTCTTTCTAGATCCAGTTCCCGTCCTGTATACGTGCAGAATGTGATGTTCCGGTAAACAGTCGACGTTTGTGCACCAAGACTTCTGCCATTGACGATGCGGCTCTTATCGCGGCTCAAACCCTTGTGTGATCGTCAGGGGGGGGATCATGCCGATTGACGACACACCACATCGTACCCCATAGGGCTATCACAGAACGAACCTCACACACACAAACGCCTGGCAAAATTCCGACAGTCTGACACGCCCACAGCGCCGCACATGTTGTTGTCTACACGCAGTATAACAAGGCCACCTACCGCCCATCCTTCCCCTCTACACCATCCGTCTAGCGTTCACTTCCACACATCTTCTCCCTTCGTCCGTATATCAAATGGCTCCATTGAGAAAAACGCATGCCTCGGGGGAAAGGTCAAAGTAAGGACTATCTCTTCATCAATTTAAGAGCGCATTACCTTAACGTTTCTGTTATTCCCAGACGCCAAACAATCCAGCCCCGGGGGGTGGACACCACCAGCTCAAAACGCCGAAAAAGGCATCCACGTGCAGCTGCCATTGCCGGTGAGGCGTCAAGGACGTAAGAAATCTTCTCTGTTTAGCATGATCACACATTCCAGAACGTCCAGATATGATCTAACCTTTTAACTTCAATAGTCGTTCATTGACGTCCGGTGCAAGACCACCCTTTGAGCCAGCCGTGGAGGATTCGAGGTGAGGGTCAAACATACTACGCATATGGCAGAAATTTGCGACCTAACCACAGCTTGAATCAGGGGGCGCTATGGGGAGATATCCTACGCTAAAAGCTGGTGTGGGTTCTTGAATGCTCGCGAGCCTACAGCTACGTACAAGGGATGGTGCGAACAGGTCAAAGCATACATCACGGTGCTCGGGTGGAACCCTACGAGTCTGACTGGCACCCAAATGGACTCGGTACTCAGTTTCGCACGCTCCCTCACGCCTGTCAAAGGCCAACTTAAATTAATCAAAACAAACCAGCGTCAAATAAGCGTGTTGGTTAGGGACACAGCCAAGAAGCTTCAGGCGACGAACGATGGTCTCCATGCGGAACGGGCAGAGGATCCAATAGATGCAGAAGTCTGTGATGTTCAGAGTAAGTGTTCGCCCCCATTTACATTATGCGATTCTACGACTATTACTCACAGTTTTTCCAGTGGCCCAATACGATTGGGCCTCTCCGTACTGCCAAAGGCCGATCAGGATCCACATTAGTCGACAAACAGGCGCAACGAAAGCAGGGCACCCCTTCTTGCACTACCCCTGGTATGACGAAGACTCGGGCAGAGGGATTGCGTGGGGAGTCTTTGCATTGCCGAACTTGCAATCCCTACTCGGCGTGCTCAAGCTACAACATGTGGAGGACCCCATCCAATCTCCCCGATATCTCATCCGGGCAACTGGTCAAGGAGCCAGCGTGTTACGCTGGCGATCGTCGGACCCCCTCCCCCTCTCGGAGCTCATACTTTTTATATACAGACGATGACATCCGGGTGTGGCTGCTCGCTAACCCTGGCAAAGATTCTCTTGATCTCCTGGTGCTGGAGTTACGCCAGGATCAGGGAGAGGGCCGAGACGAAACCCCGGCGCCAGCCTCCGGTGGACATCTATTTTTCGAGCGTAAGGCCTGGGACCGGTGGGGGCAGTGGGATGACATCAGAGCCAGGGACGACGACGACGACGACGACGAGAGTCTCAACGACGGCAGCGGCAGCCAAGACGAAGACAATGTCGATCACAGTCACCAGGACGATGATTGGGTGCTGCCGGGACAGGTTCACACTCCTGATCGCCGTGGTAGAGACATTATTCAAGGTGATGAAGTAAGTTTTCTTTTATTTTCATTCAACATCTTATCTAATCATATATCTAGGATGACGACGGGGACAGCGGTGAATCGGAGCGTGGGAACACCTCAGGGAGCGATTATTCTCCCGTCGGAGATCCACCAGGCAGACATACCGGGGATTCATGACACCGGGATTCAGACACTGGGCCATCTGAGAAGGAGCGAGCTAGAGTCCTGAGGGCTATTGTTCAAAAGGATCTCTGGCTTGCAAAACTCTTGAAGACTCCCGAACAAGAGGCTGTGGCGCCCTGACCAGGATCGGAAGCTGTGGCGCGCAGGACTACAGAGCATCGTGGCCCAGGGCGTGGGCACGACGGCACTGTAGACACACCTGCTGCTGAATCAGAACCACCAGAAGATCGCGATATTCATCGGGCCAAGTCCCCCACCCCTGTGCCTGAGACGGCGTTTACCCGAGCAGAGTCTACCCCCCCTCCTCCGACTACTTCTCACGCAGCCACCACTTCTCCTGCGCCTACGCCGAGCGTTCCTCATGATACCACAAACCCCCACCCACCCCAGCAAATTGTAGCAGGGGGATCTCGGGATATCCGCCCCCCAAATGCGACGAATACGGCCCACCCGCCCAGCCCCGAACCACACAACAAACCTGAAGCCCCGACGCACACTGCCCCCCGATGTGGGAGAGGCCGTCGAGGGTGTGACAGAACATGAACTTGAACGTTCTTGCCACTTCCGCATTATTTTTTTCACGCCACCGCAAAAATTCCAGATTTCATCTACACGCTTCCAAGACTTCCCGTATTCTCTTACCTTTTCGTGTCAGCTACACACTTCCTAGACGTCTCATATTCTTTACATTTTCGTGTTCCTATCCCCTGTATAATAGTTATCAATTCCTTGTACCCCCTTACTTTGGCGTCTGGTATTCACTACTTTTAGAATCTCGTTGCCAGTTACTGTATTTGTGCACATCGCGTTAGTAGCCATGACCCGCCTGCGTCAGATTATTCACAAGGTTGTATTCCTTGCATACAGATTTCAGGGTGCTGAGTGGTGCTGATTCGCTGTTCAGAGATGAGAGTAGATACTCCTAATCCTCTTTGGGTGTAGTGCGTGTTTTCCGTGCAACCTCGTCGTCAATCAATGCTGATTGCAGCTAGCCTTCACCCAGCCAGCGACATTTGCGCCACCATCATTTCGCTTATTTTTTCCGACGCCCGACACCTGCATGTGGGGTCCTATGGATTTCAGCTCCAAAGCCCAACTTGAACCTTCACGATTCCAAAGCCCCATTTCGTAGGGAAAATCTCGACCTTCGGACTCTGCGTTCCTTGTAGTTCTCCCGACGACAGTATAATGTGTTCTATGAATGTTACGATTGTCTGTGTAGCGGGCGCCGCCACGATGGCAATCATTCCAATACAGATGGTAGGCAATTTTTTCACTCTCATACCGAGTGATAGTCTGTGCATAGTTATGTCCGGTCCGGCGTGAGCCACAAGGTTCTATTCCTCTCAGTGGGTTTTCAAGGAGCTAAGTGGAGCAGATTCGCCGTTCGGAGATGTGAGTAGATACTCCTGATCATCCTCTTTTGGCGTAGTGTGTTTCCTGGGCAACCTCGTCGTCAGCCCATGCTGCTTGTATCTAGGTTTCGCCCAGCGACATTGACGCCACCGTGGTTTCGCCTTTTTTTCTGACGCCCGACCCACGTGTGTGGGGGCCTATGGAGGTCTTGAATTTCAGGTCCAAAGCCCAACTTGAGGCTTCACGATCTCAAACCCCTATTTTGTAGGGAAATCCCCTGCATCGGACGTCCCGTCTAACTCTCCTGATGACAGTATGATGTGCCCTACCAATGTTGCGATTGTCTGCGTCGCTGGCGCGGCCACGATGGCAATAATTCTAATACCGATCGTGGGCAATTCTTTCACTGTCATACCGAGTGATAGTCTGTGCATAGTTATATCCGGTCTGGCGTCAACCACCTGCGTCAGATTATTCACAAGGCAGTACTGTATTCCTTGAATACAGTTTCGGTTGGTGGTGATGATTCAACGCTGGGAGATGAGAGTAGATCCTGATCCTCTTTTGGTGTGGTGAGTGTCTCACGAACAGCCCTAGTCACTAACCGATACTGCCTGCAGCTAGATTTTGCATGTCCGGCGACGTTAGCGACACCTTCATTTCGTCTAATATTTCTCACAATAGACCTGTGAGTCCTAATTCCTGAACCGCGGATATGGTATTGAAAGTTTAAACCCCTTTGTGTAGGCACATCCCTCCCTTGCATACCGAGTGATAGTAAGTGAGCCTACCACACCCCTAAATCCTAGCGTACAGGTATAAGACCTAACGCGTCCTCTTCGACGAAATGAAAATACTCACTCCTCGCTTCCACCAAACTAGACACATCCAATTATCAGATTGACTCCAATCTTTACCAACGTTCGCTACCCGTCCTATATCCCACATGCATCCAAATTCCAGCAGTCAGCCAGCACCCGGGTAGGCAATCTTAACGGGCGCAGGCGCGACATCATACCCGACTCGACGGGGTCGAGTCAGCCAACTCTACGAGTGGGCAATCGGAGCCGGCGAAGGCGCGACGTCATACCCGACTCCCTGGGATCGAATCACCCACCTTCAGGAGGGGGCAATATGAACGGGCGTAGACGCGACGTCGTACCAGCGGATAGGCTGTCCAGATCGGTAACACAATAGACTGAATGCAGCAGCTCCAATAGTGCTGAATCGTCGGGTCGTAATTCTTCCCCACCACCAATCGCGAGACGGCTTCTAGCACGACCGGCCAAGCGCCTCCGGAGTAGCACAATTCAGACCACAGCATATACTGAACCTGAGATGGAGGCTGACGGACAAGGGCATATGGAACCCGTCCGCCTCAGTGACCATAGCGGCGATGAGTATCAGATGTCACATCCGGGCGACGAAACTGAACCGGACACCGAACCAGATAGAGCGAACCTCGGTGGTGCGGATGAGACAACACCTAGACGTCGTCGTGGGACACGATTGGTGGAGACACACGGAAACAATCGCCCAAGGACTGTGCGAATTTCGACCAACTCTGGTTCACAGGAGGCAGCAATCGTCCCACGGACACCCGCGGCCCGTGTGACCCTAACTCCCGGTAGGCCTTTGTCCCCGGCGACATTCCCATCATCAAGCGTAGCACGGTATTCGTCCCCACTTGGCATCCCTAGCACAACAACGTCTGGTATCAGGAGCTCGAGTCCACCAGGCGAACCGAGTACAAGAGGAACTGTGTCTGTCCAGCATGTAATTAATCCGCGGCGAAACACGGTGACAGGCATGAAGGGGGAAATACTAGGCGTAGCAAAGGATCTCATGCTTCAGTACACCATTTATGTTAACCCACTCCCGAACCCGGTTGCTTTGACGTCTGAGGTGCATAGTGTTTGGAGTCGCGCGCAAGATGAGATTGCGGATGCCGCAAATATTGAACCGTCGTGGCAGAGTATAGACCTTGTAAGTCAGAGGTCACAACCATAAAGGGTGCTACACTAACTACGAAAGATACGTCAAAAACACTCTGGGGTGCGGGGGCAGTTCGTCCATTATATAAAAAATCATATACGGGAATTATACGGACTACTAGGCGACCCCACTGCCATCGCTCGTAGAGTCGAATACCTTCTCGAGGATGACAGGTTCATGTGCCCCTCAAATGTGTATGAGGTGTGTATCCGCCCGTCGCCCGTCGCCCAACCAGGACTTCCAATCACAACTGACTATGACCTGAATGCAGCCTATATCATTCCGGTTCCAGGCGCCTCAGATTGCCGACGCCATCTATGGTAAGTATTTCAATGGCAAGAGAAAGCTTGAGATGCTAGACCCAAAATTCATCAATCGTGTCAATGGTAGGCTGGTGTTTCTCACTTGTGCAATCCTGGGCCATCAACTACGCGCATATCGACTTGGGATGCATCAGGATCCTCCGGACTTCAAGCCTGACGCAGTTGGAGGTAGGAGAGCCTCAATGTCCCCCCCGTTCTTGGTTTTTGTTCTGATGACTAACCAATCTTGCAAGACCTTTTCTTACGTCAGAAGAACACCTGGTGGGCAGTACCACGGCCAACGCAGCAACTCATGCTCAGGAATCTGCGTGAGACAATCACAGACAGGATCCAGCAAAATCATTGTATGATGCAGGAAAGTTGTGAAGGCTTTGCTGACAATCATGACGCAGTTCATGCCGAACTGGAGCGTCAGCTATCCAGGCGTCAGCTATTCAGCCGGAATCCAACACGAGCTGCTGTGCGGGAATAGACACCAGTCAACAATCACGCCGGGGGTTTAGAGCACTACAGGCAGAGTCAAGATGCATCCAAGGCGAGCGAACAGTCGTTTGACTACAACGTGGTGTCGTTCGCCCAGGCGCTTCAGATGCTAGATTCAGATCCAGTGAGCCTAGGTAACTCACAGGAGCTGATGCTGGGACTAGCGCAAGAGGGGCCAGCGACCCCGGGGTTCGCCAGTCGGCTATCGTTGAGCTTGGACGACTCGCAGGAAAGTGACGCCGGCGTGGGAGAGAATGGTTTTTTGTAAACTTGAAGATGTGTGAACCGTTGAGTTTATGGAATTTGATTTGCAGGAAATGTAAACTATTAGATTTCGGTTGGCCAATCTGTGGAGCCGTGAGGACAATTTGGGGTGTATTTCGGAGCGAGATCTGAGCGAGAGCTCAGAAAGGTAGAATCGCCGTGG
>Ga0307510_10010145_pt1 | contig 11200 bp, 14 predicted proteins | sample 12_EM_MG_FD_207224 | JGI IMG/M metagenome (GOLD analysis project Ga0307510, IMG submission 207224) | Populus trichocarpa ectomycorrhiza microbial communities from riparian zone in the Pacific Northwest, United States - 12_EM | ecosystem: Host-associated > Plants > Roots > Unclassified | place... | reverse complement strand
AGTAGAGGAAGAACGAACCAGAGAATGCTCTTTCCTGATCCGGCTACAGAATCGAGGTGATTAAGATTGATGTCGCGGAGGGAAAATTAAGAGGAACACACGTTTTCCGTGCACCCATAAAAACGAACCAGCGGACTTCCATTGGTTGAAAATACGGCCTTGAAAGAACCACTGAGATGTACCATCGTGATGAGCCTTGGATGCGATGTTATGATTGATGGATGGATCGGAAGGCGAAAGCCATCGTAGAAGATTGTCGCGGAGCAGGTTCCCTGTGATAGATCTGAGCGTTCGGAATTCGGAATGGGAGCATGAGCGATAGGAGATGACGAACGGTTGGTATCGTCCAGTTTGCGATCGACGGCTTGGAGTTGGTCCTCGACATCTTTCATCCCTTCATCGATCCCTTGAACCTTGTCATCAACACCTTGCACCTTGTCGTTGACATCTTCAACCTTCTTGCCTACATCTTGCACCTCATCCCCGACGCCTTGTACCCTCTCGCCGACACCTATCACTTTGCCCTCGACACTGTGAGCGATCCTCAGCTGCTCCGCAGATGCCATCCGAGCCTCTTCTTGTGTCAATTTATCCAACTTTTGTAGACTGTCCTCGATGTCCGTGTTTCCGATCAACTTCCTTAGGTACTTTTCTAAACCGGATAATGGTGAACAACCGTAAACTGGCGAAAAGATCAACTCACTTATTTGACCCCGCTTCACTTCCTTTGTCGCCATCCCAACGATGATCAGTACCTCCGCCATTATTTCCGCTGTTATCTCTGTCATGGCAGTGGTAGATGGCACCCCGATGTAAGTCTCGAGCCGACGGAAGAAGTATCCGATCCGGCTGAACAGGTCGACGAGGGTGCCTTGTCTTGCGTTGACGTCTTTGACCGCCTAAGAACTCCACATGTCAAAAATGGACCACACTATGAAATAATAGATAGAAAACCATGAGGAGAACGCCGATACCAGTAGATATAACTTTTGCTGGTGGAAATACCTGAGGGAAAGACGTTAGAGTACAGATAATCGACAGGGATGACATCGTGATAATCACTAGACTGACACCCTCGCCAAGTGTGTCGGAAAGGGTGTAGAGAACGTTGATGGTTGGAATCAGGCATTTTGCAAATGTTTCGTCAGTATTCTGGGATTGATTCGGCGTCGGTATTTGTCTTCGAAGAACGGCGAGGATCGCATCAGGAGAATCGCAGGATTGAAGCTCGGTAGCTAGAGGATGTGAGGTGATGTCCTTCCCTGTCTTCTTCTTGTAGGCTCTAAGAGCAGCGTTGAAAATGGAATCGAAATTTGAGCGCGATGTGGACGGGGAGCGAACATTTGACATTCTGGGTCGTGGTAGGTGAGTGGTAAGCGTGGATCGCGACTGACGCAGTTCTGACGAGCGGTGAACCGCACGAATCGATAAGTAGACACCCTATCAGCTCACTCTAAGCTCGTCATCGATATTGGCGCTGGCACCGGTCAAGCTCCGGCTTGGTCTCAACGGCGAGTCTCCCGGTGCGTCATTTTCCTTCTTATCTCGTTACTTTAGCACGTCCGAAGACTCTCTGCGCAAAAGCGCGGTCACCCGCCTGTTGAAACATATGACGCGCGAACGGCAATAAGTCAGGTCGAGCGACGCGACACGCTCACCATGATTTCGTGGTATGTTGTCTCTATCGAAATACGCTTTCGTTCCTTTCCCCCTTCTCGCCCTTTTCTATCCACTTTATCACCCACCCTCATTCCCCTTCCCTGCGCTGGTGTCCGGTGAGGGTCGTCAAGTCTCTGAATCGGCGCCCTTTTTTCTCGCACCTCCACCCGAGTTTAGGGTTAAGGTTGTTCGATCCTGGTTTCGTCATGAACAGTCGCTTTCTCGAAACCGGACTGGACTTGTAATTCCTATGTCACGATAGACTCAAGTCGATGAAGCACAGCGAAATTAATGCTGATGCTCCGGTCGTTGTGTTAAGTTAACATTCAAGACTAGTGTGATGAGGGTGAGTACTGAGCACTGAGTGCTCCTCAAGCATTCTATGCTCATAATCAGATGGATAAAAGTTAGCAACAGAGATTTCCATGCCATACGATGCAGCCGACACGACCAAAACATCATGTCAGTGGTTCTCGTTCCTTATTTCAAAAACCCATGGATGGCCGCCGAGTCCACCACCGCACGGCCTTCCGGCTCTCCCCACCCAACGCCGCCCAAATCTACGCTTAATAGTAATTATTGGCCTGCGTTCCCCTCCAGCTTCCAGATTCCCACATTAGAACGCGTTCGCGCTTCCGCACTTGGATCCCATCCTCATCCACCCGTCAAGGTCGTCAAACACGACTGGGTCATACGTTCGACCTCGACCTCGACGAATTCCGAGCCAAGTCTCAAGGCGACATGGCTGGGCCACGTGGTGCGTCCGCAGGTCGCCCCATCTACCTGTACACTGATACCCTTACTCGCATACATCCAGAGTTTCATCGCCGAATTGCCGCGTGTCACGACCGGCCCACAAGACGAACCCGCTCGCGTCTTGTTCGACCCCATCTTCTCGGATTGCGTTGGCCCGTCTCCTTGGGTAGGCATCCGACCCCGCCTGCCTTCTCCTTGCACAGTAGCGGATCTACCAGATTTCCAATTCGTGGTCTACTCCCAGAACCAGTCCGTTCTCCCGGAAAACTGCCCCACAGTAGCTCAGTGAGATCTCAAATATAAAGTTATGACCACCTTGACCTCCCCACGCTGCAACAGATACACGACCTGCGCGGTGAGAATGTGCATTTTCTCGTCCCGTTAGGCAACAAGACCTGGGATTCCCACTTCGCAAGTCACCGAGCTGGATTGGTGGGAAGAAGTCACGCTGCCAACCCAGCCGGGTTCGGACCAGAAACTGAAGTTTGTATGCACTCCGGCCCAACACAAGCGGTGCGCCCATCCATTCCTATCTTCCTCCTTGAGACTGGGACAACGGACAAATCGTGGGTTTTTTCCATGCTAGGATGAGGCTTTATGGACGCTTGGACGACGCTCTGGGCTAGCTGGGTCATCGAACAAGCACTCCTCGGCACCACTGGGGCAGGCCGGGCCTCTGTCTACTTCGCAGGGTAAGCCCATTCATCGCCGTACCTCCTTTTCTCGCAAATCAAACCTCCATTTGAAGCGATACAGGATACATGACGACAATTGGCCCGTGTCCCATCTTCGAAGGTCTCGTCGCAGTTCTTCGGGGACAGATTCCTTTGGTTGCCGCTGACGGCCATCCTTTTTGCCTCAATTAACGCAGAGATCGGCTCCAACCACGATCCTTTTGACATCGCGATGCTTCCCATTTGGCGTGGCGGCACGCTCCCTTTCATCTCCCGCCTCGGCTTTCGCGTGAGTCTATCTTCCCTCCGAACCTAACCTGCAATCTCTCACACTCCCACCGGATGAACAGCTCATCCATACTCCCGACTCCCTCCCCACCTCATTTCACGCGAAGCCGGCGCAGGCTCTGCACGCTCGCCACTCGCTCGCGATGCATTTTGCGACGTTTGCAGGCAGCGACGTCGAGGTGCTCGACCCGATCGTCGAGCTCGAGCAGGCCAAACGCGAGATGGGTGGACTGGGAGAGGGAGAGGGCGTCCAGATTGTGGGCGATTGGTGGATGGAAGGTGGGATGGGCGTTATCGACGTCGGCGAGACCCCCGTCGTGCACGTTGGAAAAACGGCTCTACCTGGTCCCGGGTGCTTTCGGAGGAGTGTCGTCGCGCCGCAATAGCCGTGAGAACATACAAGATATGGACACGATAACGAGAAATACGAAGGGGATACACGCATAGGCCCTATACGCATCCAAAACATCCAACTCACCATTTATACTTGTAATCACGATCGACATCACACATTTGGAAATGGCGAGACGACCAGCACCACAAGTGAATTGGCTATGTGTTGTCCGTGTCCAGTCTAAGGCATATGTATCATACCCGCATCTAAAACCCACCACCTCTGCATCTCACCATGCAGACCTCGGCGATACCTCCCTTCAAGTCCCCTCGAATGTAAGGGGAATATGTCGGCCGAGGTCGAAATAGCTTATGTTGTGAATACCACTCCAAAAGGCTGTCCATCTCCGACAAACACATCGCACAAGCGCGCAATTTAACTTCTTTACAAACATTATGCTAACAGAACACATCCGATGCCGCCATGAATATACAGTAGCTGTGTCTGGAATCGTTGAGTCAACAAGGTAACACCATACCTTTAAAGACTTTGCGACAGTAATTGTACAATCTCTGGTTTCCCATAAAGTGATGCTACCGAGGAAGGTGTCCTGCACCACCTATCACGCGCTCTGGGATCCGCGCCGTGTTCCAGTAATAAACGTACAATTTCGACATGTCCATTTTGTGATGCCACGTGCAGTGGAGTCCTCCCAGATGGTATGTCGGTCATCGCCCCGTTATCGAGTAGCATTCGAGCAAACGCGAGTTGTCCGGTAGATACCGCATTTAATAAAGAAGTCCGGCCAACCTGGTCGTGACCATTGACACTTGCACCGCGATCAAGAAGCTGCTTCCCGATCTCCAGATGTCCACCCCATGATGCTTCATGCAGCGGGGTCTGACCCAGATTGCCCTCAATATCCGGATTCGGGAAGTGTTCAACTAGTAATGAAAAAACGTCCGTATGACCGCGATACGCAGATGCGTGTAGCGGTGTCGCTCTGACCCCACCGCTGGCATGTACCCACTCTGGATGTTCGGCAAGAAGACGTGCTGTCAAGTCACGAAATCCGAACAGCGCGGCGTAATATAGGGGATTTCCATCCGGTTTTTCCGGGGACATCGTGACCATAGAATAACCTTGATCTTCATTATAAATCCAGAGCCAAGCCGAGAAGTGCGGTTTGTCTGCGTCAAACAGACATTCCATCCCGTTCTTGATGTGCGGCGACACACCCTTGAATCGAGTATGCTCGACCCAGTGTAGGGCAGCATATACCGCGAGGGGGAAGTTCTTGATCTTGTCACGGTCGACCCGATCGTCCAAGCGGAGGAGAATCCCGAGGCATGCTTGCGCAAGAATCGTGTGCGCAGCCTCGGGTTCGACGTGATAATGCGAGATGTCTCTGCTCGACTCCGTGAACCGACTTGACATCAAGAATTCTTTGACCGAGAAATGTGAGAATTGAACAATTCATGAATCCTCGCTTTTGTCTTTGTTACCGTCGTCGCTCTCGTCTTCGTCTTCATCCTCGCTCTCATCCTCGAGCCCGTCCTCCGATTCGTCCCCACCCTCATCCTTGTCGTCGATAATCATGACCAAACTCGAACATGTCGACATCACTGCTTCCTCGTGATCCTCCCACCGCCAATCCGGATTCAGTTTCGGGATCCCTTCCCCACTGAAGTCAAATGCGAGGACTTCCGCCAGTTCCGCCACTCGGAGGGGGCGAACAGCTGCCACAAGACATTGCAACATTCGACAAGCATGACCTTCGTTCGGCTTTCTAATCTCCCGCAGTATCCGCTCGTAAGTCTCGTCCAAGCTGTCGGGCAACTCCTCCATGGTACGCCGCACACTCGATGGGAAACAGTCCCGTAGAACATCCAATTGGCAGGATACCCAACGAAACCTGCGTCATCTCATGAGAATCAATTATACACATATCAAGATTTACGTACATTCCATCTGCCTTCTCTGGCAATGTCTTGATCACCAAATCCTTGTCCTCATCTCGCCATCTTCTCATCCTTCGGTCTGTTTCAACAAAGGAGCGCACATAATCCGCGATATCCTGCTTTTGACCACTTTGGTTGTGTAGAGATACGGCGTGTGGGGCCAAAGGTCCGAGGATGACCTGAATGTCAACCTCAGGGCGACTGGTGACACATATGTGGACATTTGGAAGCTGGAGACCGACAAGTTCGTTGATGAAATCGACCACCTCTTCTCGCGGAGACCCAACATTCGACCTGAGCGGACACTCGTCGATTGCGTCCAGGATGAAATAGGTGGGGCATTGCTCATCGAGGGCAAGCATCTCCTTGAGACACTCTATCATAGCACGATCATTAGGTTTCCGAACTCCACGATCGTGTGAAGAATAGAGACAAGACAGGGTGTCACAACAGGGATCGGACCGAGCAGAGAGCTGGATGAGGAGGGAAGGAAGAAGGTCTTGGAGTTTCTGCTTGTCGACATCCCTGAAGTCGAAATAGAAATACGCCATCGAGGCCCTCCCGGAGTCGTTCAAGGTCATAATATCTTGGATGATCGAGGAGCTGAGTACACCGTGTAAGCGTGTTAAGGTTGAACGGGTAGAGGAAGGACGAACCAAAGAATGCTCTTCCCTGATCCAGCTACGGAATCGAGGTGATTAGGATTGATGTCGCGGAGCGGAAATTAAGAGGAACACACGTTTTCCGTGTACCCACAGAAACGGACCAGCGGACTTCCATTGGTTGAAAATACGGCCTCGAAAGAACCACTGAGCTGTGCCGTCGTGATGAGCCTTGGATGCAATGTTATGATTGATGGATGGATCGGAAGGCGAAAGCCATCGTAGAAGATTGTCGCGGAGCAGGTTCCCTGTGAATAGACCTGAGCGTTCGGAATTCGGAATGGGAGTATGAGCGATAGGAGATGACGAACGGTTGGTATCGTCCAATTTGCGATCGACGGCTTGGACTTTATCCCCGACATCTTTCACCCCGTCATCAATCCCTTGCACCTTGTCGTCAACACCTTGCACCTTGTCGTTGACATCTTCAACCTTCTTGCCCACATCTTGCACATCATCACTGACGCCTTGTACCCTCTCGTCGACACCCATCACTCTCCCCTCGACACTGTGAGCGATCCTCAGCTGCTCCGCAGATGCCATCCGAGCCTCTTCTTGTGTCAATTTGTCCAACTTTTCTAGACTGTCCTCGATGTCCGTGTTTCCGGTCAACTTCTTCAGGTACTTTTCTAAACCAAAATTGGGTCAACAATCATGAATCAGCGCAAAGATCAACTCACTCATGCGACCCCGCTTCCCTTCTTTTGTCGCTATCCCAATGATGATCAGTACCTCTGCCATTATTTCCGCTGTTATCTTTGTCATAGCAGTGGTAGGTGGCACCCCGATGTAAATCTCGAGCCGACGGAAGAAGTATTCGATTCGGCTGAACAGGTTGATGAGAGTGCCCTGGCCTGCGTTGACGTCTTTGACCGCCTAAGAAACTCCACACATCAAAATGTGCCGCAAAATGAAAATAAAAGATAACGGACCAAGAGGAGAACACCGACACCAGCAAATATAACTTTTGCTGGTGAGAACACCTGAGAGAAAGGCGTTAGAGGACGAATTCTCAACAGAGATGGCATCGTGATAATCACTAGACTAACACCCTCGCCGAGTGCGTCGGAAAGGGTGTAGAGGACGTTGACGGTTGGAATCAGGCATTTTACAAATATTTCGTCACCATTGTGAGATTGATCCGGGGTGGGTATTTGTCTTCGAAGGACGGCGAGTATCGCATCAGGAGAATCGCAGGATTGAAGCTCTGTAGCTAGAGGATGTGATGTGATGTCCTTCCCTGTCTTCTTCTTGTAGGCTCTGAGAGCAGCGTTGAAAATGGAATCGAGATTTATGCGCGATGTGGACGGGGAAGGAAGATTAGACATTATGGGTCGTGTTAGGTGTGGATGGTGATCGATTGGCGGTGAACTGGAGACATTGATCAGTAGACGCCCTTGTAGACGCCCCTTGTCATTGCGGGTCTTGCGTGGGAATGCTTACACAATGGGGCGCCTCAACTATTTGTCGAATTTGTCGAAGTTTTGAGGAACCGCAACTCGAGAAGCTTATCAACCTACCTACCTATGACTGCATGACTCCTCTCTTTGCCCGCTCTTGCTTATCCCGAAATGATATAGGTTTGGGCTCAAGAATCATCCGTGACACGGATGAGTTGGTGACGATGATGGCTGTAAAGATAGGCTTTTAGGTGCGTATTAAAAGTGGTGACGAGGTCGAATCCCTTCCATTTGACAACCTTCTTAAAGAAACGAAACCATTTCCTATCAATGGCTTACAAGAACTCCTGCAAGCTGCTGTGCCTATTTGGACTGTCCAGCTGGCCGTTGAAGGGCCTCCACACATATGATTCATGCAAGTTATCTCGACGTATCTTGACCATGTGCCTCTGCCTATGTTGGCTCTACTCTGCTTACTGTCAGAGGGTCTGTTTGCCGTGCCCTTACTGGTTTTCATCTCTCTCCCTTCTTGAGCCCCCGTTTCCGTACCTCGTAGCAGTCTCTTCGCAACGCATCCGGCCCACTTATCCCTGGACGCCTTCTCATCATTTCCATGGTTTTCCCTATTTGCGCCCCTGCATACGGGCTTCCCGCCCCTTCCCGTTATCTCATTTCTGCCCCTTGACTCTTGGCCAACATGTTAGAATTCTTCAATTTCATGTAGCAGCTTCCTTCAATCTTGTCGGTCATGTCATTTGAGAAATAGACGTCACATCATACACATTATATATTCCAACCTATGGGTAATCTGGAGGTGGGATGGCGCCAGATTGCACAGTTCAACGTAGTGTGATACACTGTAAGTCGAAAACAACGAGCTCGACGCCATATGGATACTACTCAAGCCAAACGAAATTACCATGACCGCACTGGAAACGATGGAACTACGATAACGAATTTTCGAAGTTACAGTCTTCCGAGAACGACAATTTTGTATGCTCAGTGGCGTGGAACCCCGGAGAGGTTTAGAAAAGGAGGTATGTCTCACTGGCTGGACTTCGAGGTAGGTGCTTTATGTGAACGGCGACTGTAATCTTCTTATACCCGGGACGACCAAGAGGCAATATAGCACATGATGAGCTAGTCCCGATGATGTAGGTATTTGTCTTTGAAGAACGGCGAGTATCGCTTCAGGAGAACCACAGGATTGAAGCTCGGTACCTAGGGGATGTGATATGATGTCCTTCCCTGTCTTCTTCTTGTACGTTCTGAGAGCAGCATTTAAAATGGAGTCAAGATTTGAGCGCGATGTGGACGGGGAGGGAACATTTGACATTAAGTAAGTGCGGACCGCGGCTAGCGGGCGGTCAACTGGTCAACCGCGCGAGTCGATATGTAGACGCCCTATAGCTAATAATAAGCCCGTCATCAACATCGGCGCTGGCATCGGTCATAAGACGTACTGTGCTGTCTATTCGTCTTGTACTGCATTCATTCCTCTGCATATCGATCATACTCTCTCGACCAGCTGTGTTTTGTGACCCTGGAAGCCGCAAAATGGCCAAACCCATCCTACAAGGACACTGGAGTCTATAGGAGAGTATGTTTTTCATGACGGTTGTCAAGACAGGCTACTAGGTGCGAATCTACTATGGCTACGAGGTCTAATTCCTTCCCTTTTATGATTTCTTAGAGATAAACTTTACCTATCAATGGGCCACAAGATCTGCTGGACAGGCCAGCTCGCCGTTGAACAGGCTTTGGCCGCGTATTCGATTTCCGCAAGCTATCTCAACTTATTCTCACCGTGCTCCTCCGCCGATGTTGCCTTGCTCTGCTTACTGCTAATAAGTCTTTTTGTCGTGCTTTACTGGTTGTTACTCCCCCGAGCCCTTCCTTGAATCCCCGTTCCGTCCTTCGTAACCAGTCTCTTCACAATGCGCACGGTCCACCTATTCCGGAACGTCTTTTTCCCACTGCTTGCTTATTCCTACACTGTACACGCTCTATCACCACCTGTGCGGAAGGTCTTCCCGCCCTTGCTTCTGATTGTTCTCCTATCTCTGCCAATTGACTCTCGGTCACGGTTCCCTGGTAGAATTCTCGCGGTAACTTCCTTTAACCCTGCCTACCATGTAATTCGAGGAGTATTCATGTCAGCTACAGTATATCCAAATCCATGAGAGCTGAGACGCATCCCGTGTTGGAGCCAGGGGTGGCACCAGATTGAGCTTCTCAACATCCCCTGATGCCTAACTCGCAAGGCACGGGTGCCAGTGGCATCCGTCTCGCCATGTTCACGGGATGTTCACCCGTCAAGCATGGGCATCCTTCCTCTGTTATAGCCGATACTGGGAGCCACAGCTATATATCTATGATTTCCCTAGTTAAAACGATTCCACGAGGACTGGGGGGGATATTGATGCGTGGGTCGCCTGGTAGGACGACCGTCACGATCGCAGGCTCAACTTGAAGGTGGACTCACGTAACGTCAGGTCAGACCTCGGAGTTCTTTTAACCTTATGCCTCTTGTTGAGTTTCTGGACCACCATAATTGAGGGGCGTATTAAACCTGGAACCTCCCTGTTCTTGTCCGTTCTACCATGACATTGACTCGGAATCAACGAATCTGTGTGATATCAATGGGACGATCATGAGGACGGCAGCAACATTGGGCTGTTGGGTACCTATATACACTGATCTGCATATAATTAACCCAACCTGTCTCAACGTAGCCTAATGTTGTGACGCCCCGATACTGCCTTTCTCCTCTTCATGCTATCCTTTACTTTACTATTACTGGTCGAAACTACCCTACGGACCCAAATATCTTCTTTCCTACCTTATTATTAGACTCTTCACCGCTTAACCTATTCCTGTATGTCTTCTTCCCCTTCCCGGGCCCATAGCCTCATCCACTATACGCGCGCCGCTATCCCCATTCGAGCGGCGCCCGAGTCGGGCCTTCCTCCCACTTCCTCCCAGCTTCCCTGTTATCCCCCCACCTCGACCTCCCATTTCCGTTACTCTCATTTACTCCTGCGTTTCTCTCTGGGAGTGGGACGCCGTGGAATGCGGGTTTATTCTGCTCTAGGCCGTGACTTCAGGGAAGCTTGGACGACGCTCTGGGCCAGCCAGCCTGAGCCAGGTCGTCGAACAAGCACTGCCTGGCATAACGGGGCAGACAGTCGCAGGTTGAACGTTGAACCCCTCCATCACTGTACCTCTTTTTTTTCGTACGCATCTCAAATCAAACCTCAATTTATGGCGATACAGGACAAATGACGGCAAATGGCCCATATCCTATCTTCGAAGGTCTCGTCTCAATCTTCGTGTTTGGGATGTCGAAATAACCCATGTTGTGAATACCAGCTCTAAAAGGCTGTTTATCTCCGGCAACGCAGCGAACAAGCACGCAATTTGCTTTCTTTACGAACATTAAGCTTACAGAATGAATCCGATATCG
>Ga0307510_10010144_pt1 | contig 11201 bp, 10 predicted proteins | sample 12_EM_MG_FD_207224 | JGI IMG/M metagenome (GOLD analysis project Ga0307510, IMG submission 207224) | Populus trichocarpa ectomycorrhiza microbial communities from riparian zone in the Pacific Northwest, United States - 12_EM | ecosystem: Host-associated > Plants > Roots > Unclassified | place... | reverse complement strand
GCAAATTTATTTTCTTCAAAGGCATTTGCAAAGATGCAGAAACTAAAAATACTCCACCTCAATGATGTTGAGCTCAGTGGAGGCTATGAAGATTTTCCGAGAAGTTTGGTGTGGCTGTACTGGCGTGGATTCCCTTTGAATTCCATACCAGTTGATATGTGCTTGGAGAAGCTAGTTGTGCTTGACATGAGGAATAGCAACCTAAAACATGTTTGGAAGGGTGTCAGGGTATGATACTAATCTCGTGACCCCTCTCTTTGTATGTGGATCGAATGTTTACTGAATTAGACTGACTGGTTTTTTGTTTGACAGTTTCTTGGAGAATTGAAAATGCTTAATCTCAGTCACTCCCACGGCCTTGTTAGAACCCCCAACTTCACAGGACTCCCTATTCTCGAGAAATTAGTGCTGAAATATTGTGTTAACTTGGTAGGACTTCACGAATCCATTGGGGACCTAGAGAGACTTGTATCGTTGAATCTAAAATACTGCAGTAGTCTCAAAAAGCTTCCAGGAAAAATTAGTATGTTGAATTCTCTCGAAGAGCTTATCCTATCTGGTTGCTTAAATCTTGTTGAGCTGCCCAAGGCATTGGGGAAGATGGAGTCGCTGAGGGTGCTGCGTGTAGATGGAACTGCTATAAACCAAGCACAACAAATTAGCACTAAAGATAAGAAGGAACTTGGTTTGCCATCTTGGCATGCAACCTTCTGGTCCCGGATATTACCAAAGAGATTTCCACGATCAACCAGCTTTTCATTGGCCTTTCTACCTCACTGTTTAGTAAACTTAAGCCTCGAAGATTGCAAGCTCTCAGATATTGATATTCCCGAAGATCTTCATTGCCTACCATCTTTGCAAGAGTTGAATCTAAGTAGAAATCCAATTTCTAGCCTGCCAGAAAGCATCAAGAGGCTCAGTATGCTTGTTTCCCTTACTTTGGCCATGTGCACAAGGCTCCGCACACTTCCTGAGCTCCCAACAAGTTTAGGTGTATTGTTTGTACCAGAATGTTGGTCGTTGGAAAGGATTGGAAATCATCATCCAAGAGTATCAGAATCATGTGGAAATCATCATCCAAGAGTATCAGAATCATGTGTGCTGTTCGGTTATGGTAACGACAAGCTGGTTGAGGCTGAAGGCTTTTTCAAACTAGAACCTTACAAATCAATCAACACGGATATTCTACATAAATTTGGTTTGCTCAATGTGGAATCCTTGGAAAGCATTGAAGTGGAAATGTACAATGCTTTGACATGCACTAGAAGGGAGACTAAAATCCAGGTCCTCCTTTTCTCTTTTTCTTCTTATTTATTTATTTTTGTCTGAAAATTTCCCTCCCTCGACATATTCATTTTGTTAAGTAATTACAAATCTAATGGTACAGATGGTGTGTGAAAGTGGCATATTTAGCATCTTTCTACCTGGATGTTCGCTTCCAGACTGGTTTAGCCATCAAAACAAGGGATCCTCGATATCTTTCCATGTGCCATTGGCTGTTGATCACAAGATAATTGGTTTGAGCTTGTGCATTGTATATACTTTCAGTAATCAAGAACGCAGGTTTGATCATAAGCATTGTGTTGAAATCAATAATAACACCAAGGGAGTAAAATGGACTCACATCCCAATCTTGTATGGGATTCCAAAAGTAAATGAGGATATGCTATGGTTGAGCTACTGGATGTTAGAAGATCAGTTGGAAGGAGGGGATGAAGTGCAGATTTCAATGGATATCGAATTTGGGCTTCATGTGAAAGAATGTGGGATTCGCCTTGTGCATGCGCAGGAAAGAAGTGGCACCCAATTGCACTGTAAAGAATTAGCACAGACCACCTCTGTTTGGTACAGGATGAAATTATGCCACTATCCATTCTGGGAACATATCCGATCTATAGGTGCAATTACGAAGCTTTCTCAGATCATGCAGCTGCAGGGATAAAAATACAATGAGAAGCATATATCTGTGTATTTACATTTTTGCAGTCTCATGGTGCTACATTTGTTTATTTCTGTTTTCCAATGCATTAAGAGCCTCATCCTCGTACTGTAAACTCTCTTAGCTTTCTTTCAGGGAAATTGCATGGCCACTGACCGTGATTGTTTCTGCGCAGCACAAACACAAACCACTGTATCCACTAACCCAGAGGAGCCAAGCCCATGACCACCACTTTTCTAACATCAACATTGTACAAGCATGATTACAGATCTCACTGTGTTGTCAAACCAAAGGCCGCAGACTTCTTTTTGTCCAATCATTCCCTTTGATAAAGTCCCAGAGCCTATTCTTGCAAACAACCTTTTATCCTAACTGCGCATGTGAAGCTTCTTCTATCAAAGAGCTTGGGCATCTTTCGATGAGTAGGTCCGGAAAGAAAATAAGCCTGTAACTTTAGGTTTACAGAGAGTAAAGGGAGGGGAGAAAAATCAAAGAGAAGAGATGTAGAGAGAGGGGAGAGATATGTAGAGAGCAAGGGGGTGGGGGGCGGCGGTTGAATGTTACTTTAGGGTTAGAAAACATTCTATTTATACTTGTTTTTTTTTTAAGTGTTGGCTGGTTGAACCGGTTCTGTTCAATCAGTTTCAGACTTTAGAAACCGAAACCAAACCGAACCATAATTTTTTTGTGATTTTTTAATCGGTTAATTCAGTTTTTTTCGGGTTCGGTTTTTTCGGTTATTTTTTTTCGGTTTTCTCGATTTAATCGGTTTATCGGTTTTTTTTTCACCCTTACTCTGATGGGATTCTACCACATTCAAAGGATGTTGCTCAAGTATTCTTGGATCATTTCTACAAACACCATGGGTTGCCAGCTTCAATTGTAACTAACATGGAGAAAATCTTCACAAATATGTTCCGAAAAGAGTTGTTTAAAAGGTCGGGGGTTAAACTTCTGATGAGTTCTATTTACCACCCTCAAGTATATAGGAAATCTGAGAGAGTCAATCAGTTCTTAGACACATACCTACATGCATGACAATGTACAATCCTAAGAGATGACATTCTTGGTTGTCCTAACTCAGTGGTGGTATAACACAAGCCACCAGTCAGCCATCTAAATGTGTCCCTTTCAAGCATTGTATAGGTATTCTCCACTTAATAGGGAGATAGTGATATAAGAAGTATCACCAGTAGCTGTTGTAGAAGACATGCTATTAGCCAGAGTGAACATGAATCATATTTTTCATAAGCAATTACAATTGGCAACAAACATGATTAAACAAATTGCTGATAAAAGAAGAATGAAGAGAGAGTTCCATGTTGGTGATCTAGTCTATCTAGAATCACAATCTTATAGATAGATAAGCGTGGCTCTTAGAAAGAATTTCAAGCTCAACCCTAGGTTTTATGGCCTTTATAAGGTGATTCAAAGATTTAGTGTTGTAGCTTATAGATTATAGTTACTAGATGGTATTTTAATTCACCCTATCAACCACCTTCATGTATGGTTTTAACACTATTATTGTCAGGAGAGCTTTGTGGGAGGATTTAAGAAGATGGGGCACGGACTCACCATGGATTCTTTTTGGCGACTTTATTTCTATTATCTCTCAAGATGATAAGCATAATGGTGAGCCAGTTTCTAACTATGAAATTTCAGATTTCAGGGAGTGCTGTGCAGACCTTGGGATAGCTGACGTGAACTCTACGGGTTGTCATTTTACATGGACAAATGACACAATATGGACTAAAATTTATAGGGTTATGGTAAACACTCATTGGTTCACCTTGCAGTAAATGGCCTATGTTCACTTTGGTGCTCTAGGAGCTTTCTCGAATCACTCTTCCGCCTCTGTCCAGCTAGGATTGCGGGAACTCCATGGCAAACGTATTTTTAAATTCTTAATATGCGGGCTGCTCATCCCCAGTTCTTGGAACTCATCTCTCGACATTGGACTATGGATATCTATGGGTCTTATATGTATATTCTATGTAAAAAGCTCAAGATGTTGAAGGGAGTCCTGAAGACTTTGAACAATCTTCACTTCAGCCACATTTCAGAGAGGGTAGCTAGAGTAGAAAAGGACTTGGATGATACTCAACTCCTCTTGTAGAATGCTAGGGACAATGGTCATCTTTTAATGCTTGAAAAGCAGTAGAGGCTGAATCTTATAAATTTAAAATCAGTCGAGAAAATGTTTTTTAGCCAGAAGCTGAAATGTGCTTTCTTGAAAAACAGTGACAAGGGAACTAGGTTTTTTCACTCCTTGATGAGCCAACGTTATAGGAGAAACCATATTCCTGCTATTCTTCGTAGTGACAGTCTACCCACTACATCGGTTAGTAAAGAATTTGTCTCATGCTATAAAAAGCTCCTAGGGACTTCCAAGCCTACTCTCCTGCCAAGTGCTGCGGTGGTTCATTGTGGTCCTTGCGTTAATACTGATTCTCATGATTTTTTGTTTGCTCCTGTAACTGTTGATGATATCAAGCAAGCTTTTTTCAGTATGGGTGATGACAAAGCCCCAAACCTAGATGGGTATACCTTTGCCTTCTTTAAAAAAGCTTGAAATGTTGTTGGTGGAGATTTTTGTTCAGCCATTCAAGATTTCTTTGCCCCAGGAGAGATTCTCAGGCAAATTAATCACTCTATCATTGCCCTTGTTCCAAAATCAACAAATGCAAGCTCGACTACAGATTACAGACCCATTTCCTGCTGTAATGTCACTTACAAAGTTATTTCCAAGATTCTAGCATGGGGGCTGGCTCATGTGCTTAATGATATTATCAGCCCTTCTTAGAATGCTTTTTTTAGAGGGAGGTACATGACAGATAATATTAATCTCATGCAAGAGCTTCTAAGACAATATGGGCGGAAACATGTCTCCCCTCGTTGTACCATCAAGATTGATTTTAGAAAGGCATTTGATTCGGTCCAATGGCTCTTTCTCCGTGATCTCCTTCAGCTCTTGGGGTTCCCTGCTAGGTTTGTCCATCTTATTATGAAATGTGTTGAGACCACCTCTTTTTATGTCTGACAGTCTCTTTGGCTTCTTCAAAGGTAAATTTGGTGTTCGGCAAGGAGATCCATTATCGCCCTATCTCTTCATCATAGGCATGGAGTACTTCTCTAGATTGCTGAAAATAAATACTCAACATCCTGGCTTCCACTTTCATCCCAAATGCCAAGTTTTGGGAATCAACCATCTCGATTTCGCTGATGACATTCTCTTGCTCTACCATTGTGACATGGCTTCTGTTAGTATTGTTCTTCACCAGCTTAATGTTTTTGGGGAGACATCTGGCCTTGAGATTAACACAACCAAATCTTCTATATTCTTTGCTGGAGTTTCAGGGGAAATGAAGCAAGCCATTCTCTGTTTCTCAAAGTTTACTAAAGGGAGTTTTCCCTTCGAATACCTAGGCGTTCCTCTCAACCCTCACAGGCTTCTAGCCAGCCAATTCTCTCCTCTTATTCACAAGTTAGAATTGGCTATTCAGAGTTGGATGGGTAAGCATCTCTTCTATACTAGTCGACTGAAGTTAATTAAATCTGTCCTGCAAGGTATGGTGTAGTTTTGGATCAGTATTTTTCCAATTCCAACTGTAGTTATTAGCAAGATTAATTCTGCTCTAATTGCTTGAAAGCAGGTGTGTTTACCAAAAGATTAAGGGGGTCTGACAGTCCTTGATATCGAAGTTAGAAATGATAATTTTTTTTGCCAAACATCTCTGGAACATTCACTTGAAATCGGATTCCCTTTGGATTTGATGGGTAGATCATTACTATATTACTCATACCTCTATCTAGTACTCAGAAGTTAAGAAGACAGATTCTCCTATTTGGAAGTCAATATTCTCTCTTTGTAACAAAATGATTGAGCTATGTGATGGGATTGCTGCAATGCAACAAATGCTCTCAAGCTGGCACTCTGTATCGGGGTCTTTTACAACCAATGCATATGATTTCTTTAGATATAAAGCTAATCCTGTCCAGAAGGCTAGTGTGGTATGGGAACAATGGTCTCTTTCAAGGCACAACTTCTCCCTATAGCTGGCAATGTTAGGCAAGTTGAGAACAAGAGGCAAACTCCAGTTTCTCTCCCTTGATCCTATATGCTCTCTTTGTCAGAATGCTAATGAATCCCATGCTCACCTCTTCTTCAGTTGTGATTGGTCGTTTTCTCTTTGGAGCAAGGCTAGATTTTGGCTCAAGCTTTACAGTAGTATGCCTTCCTTAAACAGAGTCATTCGGGTTCTACACAATAACAAAAAAGGGTTGCAGCCGAGAATGAGAAGAGTCTCTCTTGCTATTCTAGTGTATTTGATTTGTGAAGAAAGAAACATGCGTATTTTCAATAACATTGCTAAATCAGTCAAGGCTATCTTCAGGAAATTCCAAATATTGTTTTACATAATCTTGTATTTCCATGAAAAAAATCACCTAGCCTACAGTGTTGCCAGCTGATATGAGCTCCTTTGCATTTTGGTGTAGCTTGGACGTGCATGGTTTTCTGTATGGTTTTTGCGTCTCTGCATTGATGAGCCTCTATCTACTATTTTTGGCTGGTAGTGTTTTATTTATTTTGGCTATTTCTTGGCTGAGTCTCTTTCGTCTCTGCATGGTTGGCCTGAAGATTTCCACATCCCTGCATGTAAGAGCTCATGGGTTGCTGCTGGTTCTTTGGCTGATGGCTGCATGATGTCTACGTCTTTGCATGGGTGAACTGATGTGATGTCTCTGGTATTGTACTGCAATAAGCTCCTTATTTTTTCGGTGTGGCTTTGGCCTACATGAGTTTCTGCATGGTTCCTTGTATCTGCATAGATGAGCTGATGTCCACTGTTTTTTGCTGCTAGTGTATTAATTTGTTTTGGCTATTATTTAGCTGGGTTTTCTACGTCTTTACATGGATGGCTGGTGTTTTTCTCTGCATGGATGAGCTGAAAGTTCTTTGTCCCTGCATGATGAGCCTAATAGTTTGCCTTCGTTTTGGATGATGGTTCGTCTCTACATGGATGAGCTGTTGTCTACTGTTCTTAGCTGGTAGTGTTATATTTGTTTTGGCTGTCCCTTGGCTAGGTTTTTACTGTCTCTGCATGGGTGTCTTGAAGATTTCTTTGTCTTTACTTGGATGGCTGGTAGCTGGGTTGCTTATGTCTCTGCATGGATGAGTCTGCGTCTTTGTATGGAGGAGTCATTGGCTATTAGTTGTAATTTATTTTGGGCGTTCCTTGGCTTTAGTTTTTATTTTATTTGGTAGCGGATTGTAATGCTTTCTAGATGCTTTCCTATATGTTTCCTAGGAAGCTTGTCCCTTATTCTGGTTTATTTGTATATATTTTCTCTGTATTTGTTGTTTTACAGCATTGTTACTTTTGATCTATAATATATTCTTACATTTAATCAAAAAAATTAATCAAACACAGCACAAGAACAACACAAGCAATTTACGGGAATAAACCCAACCTTTTATTTATCCGTCAACAAAGGAATACACAACAACAATGTGTGTGTGCTATGCACAATCTGATCTGCATACTACCCACATTTAGGCCCTATGTAATACATCAATATACAATGAAAGTTACAAAGAAAATTGCCTCTAGGCAGATCCATTAACTGTACAGCACATTCCAAAGACAACCAATTAACTCGTAACTGCCCACAAGCAACTTACTTGGTCTGCCACCCAACAAACCAACTGTCCAAACTGATTTCCCATGATGTCAGCCCTCACGTACAACTCAAGATACCTTAGACAATCTATCGTCTAAGCCAAGAGTGATGCGAAGCATGAACCCGCTGTTCACACACACTCGTTATGCTCACTGTCAAAATCTGCACTGCCCATGCATGCTGCCCCTACACCTGCGTGCTTCTATTGCCTAACAACGATTCGTTGGTGCGCCCTTGCGCTTAAGGCTATGACGGTAGACCTCTAATCCCACCACTGGGAGTTAAGTTGATAGGTCAGAGAATTGAATGACTCATTGCGGGCACGATAGTTGCGCGATCGCCGGGTCATCTCACCCCGCCATCCTGAGGAGCGTTTTTCCTGGCAGCCTTTGAAAAGCTATTGCTTTCACGGTCTTCGCCACTCACCACCACCATGGTAAGCCTCTAATCCCACCATTAGTATTTATAGCCGATAGGGCAATGATTTGAATGACACGTCGTGGTCCGCGTGATCCGCTGAGTTATCGCACCTGGCCATCCTGAGGAGCATTTTTTGCCAGCCGAGGAGGAAGAGATCTCTTCTTCTGAAAAAGCGAATAGTATATCGGGAGTTATATTGATAAAGCAGAGAATTAAATGACTCGTCGCGAGCACGATGGCCACGCGAGCCGCCGGGTCATCTTACCCAGCCATCCTGAGGAGCGTTTTTTGTTGGTTGAGGATGAAGAGATAAATCTCTTCTTTCAAATAAGTGAATAGTATATTGGGAGTTATGCTGATAAGGCAGAGAATTGAATGACTCACTGCTGGCACGATAGCCGCGCGGTCTGCCGGGTCATCTCACCTGGCCATCCCGAGGCGTGTTTTTCCTGGCAGCCTCGAAAAAACTATTACTTTCACTGTCCACTGCGCAAGGTCCCATCCATATCAGCCCACTGTGCCAATAAGCCAACGCTGCCGAAATTGACACTGCTACTAATTTTACCGGCATTGTCCTACGGGCTGCCATTGCCCCAATGTCTAAACCATCAGTCTTTTTCATCAAGCCTTGGGCTATCCATCATCTAGACTCATCGTCAGTACCTGCTGCTGATTCTATCGACTTTGCCAATTTCATCGAGGCTGCCCATTGTGTCTAAACAAGCACTGTTTCATCAGCGTATCTCCTGACGGATTTAACCTTGTAACTGTAGGCCTATAATCCCGCCATCGGGAGTTAAGTTGATAGGGAAGAGAATTGAATGACGCGTCGTAGGCATGATAACCACGTCGAGTTATCGCACCCGGCTACCTGAGGAGCCTTTTTTCCTGGCAGCCTTGGAAAAACTCTTGCTTTCACGGTTTTTACCATCCCTCATCGCCATGAAAAGTGTCACGAGGTCAATTTTTCATCCAAAAATAGGCCTTGTGCAACAGTCTAGTCCCACTAGACTCAGCCTTTTCCTCACCGATTCACTCGTGTTTACTTACAACTAGTTTGCCCCACACCCCAAGAGGTTACCCACACTTTTTTAACATTATAAACAAGTGGAATACATAAGTGAAGATGCACGGAACCAAGCACACACATTATTACAGGAAAACACTCCTAACCTTAGTTTCATCAACAAAGGGTATACATAAGTTCATTAGTGTGTGTGCTATGAACAAGTGTTTTGCATCCCAGAGAATGAATACGCACCTATATACAACCTATTACATGGAAGATTACAACAAAATTGTCTCTTAAGACATGGGCCATGTTTGGTCAGTTTGGTCTGCTGGAAAACTACCAATAACTGCTGCTTTTTCCTTGGCCTGCCACCTAACAAGCCAATTGTACTTTCTGCGACCTTCCATGCTGCCAGAATAGGTGTCTGCATGCCTTGGACTATCTGTCGTCGAAGTTCCCAATCTCATTAGCCCATTGCACCAATATATCAATGCTACCAAATCGTTAAACGTACACTGCTACATCTGTCAACGTTCATGCACGCTGCCACTATTGATGCATGTTGCCATTCGTGCCAGTAGTGTTTACGTCAAGTCTTGGACTGTCCATTGTTCAGACTTATCGTCACCCCTACTGTTGATTTTGTCGACGCTGCCGAATTCATCAACGTTGTCGATCTTATCAGTGCTGCCGAATTTGACATTGTCCTATTGTGTCATTCCAACACTGTTTCTTCAAGCCTAGGACATTCCATCGTCCAGACTTATCATCAGCCCCTGCTATCGATTCTGTCGACGCTGCTAAATTTGACACTGCTGCTGAATTCGTTGATGCTGTCGAATTCGACACTGTTCACTGTGTCTAAACCAACACTATTTTGTCAATGTACCCCTGACGAATTTAACCCTGTGACAAACCTCCCTCACCAGAAAAAGTCGACGTCCTCGTCGAATCAATTCTGAAGCACCTTTGTCTCAAGTCTGTACACTATCACAGTTCAAGGTCGCCCACACACAACCTCTCGGTTCTGGCCATATTCGCATCCAGAATGATATCCATCGATTCTGCAATGTCAAGCTGACATTCTCGTCATCAACCTATTTTCGAACCAAGCTGCGACTAACGTCTTCTCTAGGGTCCTGCTTGTTCCCTAACAGAGTTAAAATAACCTTTGAGTCCAACCCAAGGCATTGAGACAATCCCATCGATCTCGTCTGGCCATAGACAAAGCTGCACCTCTCCACAGATACATTACTGCCATGTCTCTCCAGAATTCGTATGCGCCTTCCCCAAGTCACACACAAGCTGTCCTCATTTGTTAGCAATCCCACATGCCAACTAGTGAACCCGCAAGCCTTTTTTTTGTTGCAAAGTTGAGAGGTTAAATGCATTGTTTTATTGGGTAGCTATGAAACAATTGATTAAGCAGATGGTTGAAGAATGTGGTGTTTGTAAGAGGATGAAATTGGAGAGAATGGATTTTTAGGCTTATTACTACCTCTCCCATTACCTAATTATGGATGAATTTGGTAAATTCAAGGTGGTTCTAATAGTGATTATAAATAGGAAATTAATGAAAAAAGGTAACAAGGTTGCTACAATGGGCTCGGTCAAATCTTTTTGAGGAAGATGCCACCTAGGAAGATCTTGATGAGCTTAGCAAGGAATTTCTAGATTTCTGTACAGATTCTGGAGGTCACGAATCCTTTCAATGAGGGGAAATTGTTACATTATGGATCAGGAGAGTATTAGATGCATGTGGGCTAAAGAATGAGTTGCGAGTTAATTATGTGATAAGGAAGAAAAAAACAAAAGTGTCATCTTGAAGTAGTTAGGGATTTAACACGTGAAATTGTTATTAAAACAGTTGGTGACAGTTATTAGCTGTTAGTGGAAGTTTATTAGTTAGTTAGACAGATAGAATTGGAAGGAAATTTGGTGTCTAATAGGAATGATTTCTGTAATGTGTTTTTCAAAAAATAACTAAGAAAATCTGCTACTGTAGTTTTCATCTCTCCCTCTTCTTCTTCTATTTCTCCCCCTCAGTTCTTTCAATCTCTTTGTTAATAAGAGTTCTTCACAGATTTCAGGGAAAGAAGGGCAAGGATTTCGGTTAGCAGGTCTTCGCTGTTAGCTACTGTTTCCATT
>Ga0307510_10010143_pt1 | contig 11201 bp, 7 predicted proteins | sample 12_EM_MG_FD_207224 | JGI IMG/M metagenome (GOLD analysis project Ga0307510, IMG submission 207224) | Populus trichocarpa ectomycorrhiza microbial communities from riparian zone in the Pacific Northwest, United States - 12_EM | ecosystem: Host-associated > Plants > Roots > Unclassified | place... | reverse complement strand
GAAATTGAAAAAAAATTTCAACTAAGAAAATAAACCAAATCTGTAACACCACACCTCACTAGCAAGATATTGTCCGCTTTGGATCTCCCAGTCCACCCATGTCCAGGGCTTCCACCCAGGTCCCCCTCACGGGTTTGTTCTTGGCAGCCACGCATGGCCCCAAAACGTGTCTTTCAGAGTAGCGCAACACACTCACCCTGTCAGATACTGTCCCCTCTGGGCCTCCCAGTCCACCCATTCCCCAGGCTTCCACCCAGGTCCCCCTCAGGGTTTTAAACGCGTCTTACTAGTCAAGGTGAACATGCACTTATAAGGTCCTGGCTCTGGACGCTCGCTTCCGATGTGGGATCTCACAAAATCAATCCAGATTAACCCGTCAAACCTAAGTCATGAGATCTAAATAATATTATAGAAAACAAATCAAAACAAATTATGAAGCTCAATTCTCAATCAATCTAATGTTGAATGATGAAATTAAAAAAAAAATCAATTAAAAAAGAAACACACAAAAACCACTTGAGTCAACTCGGGTTACGAAACTAATATAACCTTATAGAACACAAACTGAAATAAATTATGAAACCTAATTTTCAATCAATTCTTATTAAATGATGAAATTAAAAAAAAACAGCTTAAAAAAAAAAAACCCAAGTGAAATACCCTTATTGAATTCTCTTGTGAAGAGCAAAACATTAAACATACTGTTTCAGTGAATATTTATTTTTATATACGGCAATGCCTTTGTTTTAATTTGTGTTAAAGCAATCACGATGGATGGTAAAATCTTAAGCAGACAAGGGGATGGTTCCCAGCGGATGCCCTAATCGCATCAATTACTTTTCCAAATGAAAGACGAGACAAACACACATAATTAATTTGAAAGAGACCCGGCATCTGATCGCATTGGTGAAGCAATTTGTACTCCGTTCCTCATTTCCATTCTACAACAAATCTTTTATTTGCCGGCTCATAAAACATCTTCTTGCTTCTAGACACCCACTACAGCTGACTTCCCTTTCCAAGACCAGTTCTTTTATATATATATATATATATATAAAAGTTAATGGATATCTGAGTCGGTTGCGCATACTTCGACTAATTTTATGAATTTTGAAATTAACGATCATATAAATTTTTAGTAATTCTGAGATTTATTGGACTCTGATATCTGAAGAGTAAATTTAAAATCTAACTAGTTGAGTTATATTTTTAAAATTAAAAAAAATAATTTAGTGAAAGAGGAGGAGGAGGAAGTTGACGAATTTTCTTGAGTTATGACTAATGGCAAAAGCCCCTTCAATCTCTCCTCCAATTACACACACCATGTGTCCGACCCAAAACGCCAAAAACCAATTAACACGTCAAAACAAAAAAAATCCTTTGAGAGCATGTGAGTAGGGCCCTCTCTCGTTTATTTGCGTGATGCACAATGTAAACACACGTAGTCAAATTAAACTAAATTAAATTAAGGGGGGGGTGATAGATACTTCTAATTTATTTATTTTTTAAAATTTATTTTAAATATTATTATATCAAAACAATTCAAGAATCAAAACCCCGATTAAAACACTGTTTTAAATATCTTCTGAAACAAGATGATATGCAAATCCAAATATACTTGGTTTATTTAAATTTAATTAGTGAATTACTTGATTTTAATGTATAAAAACTGATTTGATAATACCCTCTTGTCTTTGTAATTTCAAAAATCAAATTCAAGTTGAGGTTGAGAGTTTTTTTTAATGCATATGCATAAATATAAATAATCAAGATGTTGACATTAATTAAAATCAAATGTCAATATCCAAGAACTTTTCTCCTCAAAGAGTTGATGGTTAATGAGACAGCTCTCTTGATTCTTTAAATTTATATAATAGAATCAATATTCAAAAACTTTAATTATCCTAAATTAATGTGGAAGTCATACATCAAGAATTATCTAGATAAAATATTTAATTTAAATTAATATGTAAAATGACTGAAGAGTGCTATTTATTATCACATAAAAAATGCATATATACTTATAATTATTTTCAGATATTAATGATATATTGAAGTTAATTTTTATATATAAAAAGGGTAAGTTAAAAAATTAAAAAAACCGATTAAACTAAAAAATTAAAAAAAATAACTGAAAAAACCAATTAATTTAATTATTTTTTTTTTTATTGAAAACCAAATGAACCTCTAATATAAACCATCCAGATTTGAACAGATTCGGAAATAATTTTTTGGACGGCCTCTTTTAATAATTAGATTACACGAAAAAAGAAGAAGTAGATACATACATACATACATACACTATACATACATGCATGTAGCAAGCAGTGCAGGTGCAGTGCAGTGGGACAGCAAAGAAAGAGAACGAAGGCTTGTCCTTTACAGTCTGTAGTTACTCTCTCTCTCCCCCCCACCCCAACCAACCAACACTCTCCACCTCATCCCCCTTCTCCTAAAACCGCCATTTTAAAAAAACACAACACTCTCTCTTCTTCTCCCTCTTTAACCTTTCTTTTTTTTTTAAAAAAAAAACCCTAACCCTCTGCTCTCTCTCTCTCTGTCTGTCTCAAGATACCTTTTCACATTCCAGCTAGGGTTTCAACCTCTCTAGTAAAATAAAATCAAATGTTCTCTCTAACGAACCACTAGCACAGAGTCGTTCTCTTTCCTACACTCTTCAAATGACTCTTTTCACTTTCCTTTTCACTCTCTCTCTACTCTTTTTCTTCACTTCCGGCTCCGACCTCCGATCCTTACTCGAATTCAAAAAAGGTATCCAATCCGACCCGCTCCATATGATCTCTAAATGGGACCCCTCTGCTTTACCCGACCCTAATTCTTGCCCCCATTCCTGGCCCGGTATCTCCTGCGACCCCAATTCCGATTCCGTCATTTCTATTACCCTAGACCGCCTTGGTCTCGCCGGTGACTTGAAGTTCTCCACCTTACTAAGCCTCAACTCCCTGCAGAGTATTTCACTTTCGGGTAATCAGTTTACGGGTCGCCTTGTACCCGCATTGGGATCAATGAGCTCGTTACAGTACTTGGATCTGTCTAATAACAACTTTTCAGGTCCGATCCCGGGTCGGATCGCGGAGTTATGGAATTTGAAGTATTTGAACTTGTCAACGAATGGTTTCGAAGGCGGGTTTCCCGTCGGTTTACCAGTTGGGTTTAGGAATTTGCAGCAATTGAGGGTTTTGGATTTGAGTTCTAATAGGTTTTGGGGTGATATTAGTGCGGTCTTAAGTGAATTGATTCATTTAGAAAAAGTGGATTTGAGTGATAATGAGTTTTCTGGCGGGTTTAGTGACATAAGTGGAGAGAATGTGTCAGGTTTGGCCAATACATTGCATCTTTTGAATTTGAGAAAGAATAAATTTAATGGTGGGTTTTTGAAAGCAGACGTAATTGGGCTGTTTAGGAATTTGGAGGTTTTGGATTTGGGGAATAATGAGATTAATGGAGAATTGCCTTCATTTGGGTCTTTGACGAATTTGAAGGTTTTGAGGTTGGGGAATAATCAGCTTTATGGAGGTATACCCGAGGAATTGTTGAACGGGTCGATACCGATTGAAGAACTGGATCTTAGTGGCAATGGATTTACAGGTTTAGTGATTCTTGACTTTTCTTTTTGCGATTATTTTTTGTTTTTAATTTTTATTTGATGTGTTTTTGGATTTTTCTACTTTCTGTTAGAATTTTGATTGGGGTGTTCTGTATAGTCAAATGAAGTGATATTTCTGGCGAATTTTATCCAATTGTAGCACTTAAAACCTGGATTTTGACTTTATTTTGTGGAAGTCACATTTATTTGTGATTGTTTACCCGAATTTTCTAAATACGGGTTTCTACGAATAGTAAACCCACATACAGGGATCGTATATCAAGGTGCCAGTGGTGAATTCTTAGATTTGGGCGCTAGAGGTATAGTCAAAACGTGGCTTTCTTGATTTGGACTCTAGAAGCATAGCTAAAATGTTGTTTCTTGTTAAATGAAGTGCAACCTGTCGAATTGGAGTTGACACTGGAAATGTTTGGGTCTGGTCATGTAGATGAATAGCAGGAAAATGAGCAGGAACAAGTATATGTGCCCTTCCGATGGCCTTTCGCATTTCATATGCAAACTGAATATTTTGACTTGTATTTTGGATGTTTCTGTTGAGAGAGTTGAACAGTGAATGCACATAAAACAATTGAAATAAAAGATTTCTAGAAGTTTGGTTTTACATTTTGTTTTAAGATAGATGGCTGTATACCATTGTTTTCTGCTTCCATAACCACTCAACGCTGAGTTCTCTGTGTCTGAATTTCTCATTTTATATCTCTGCAGGTTATATTAATGAAATTCACTCCACAACTTTGAATGTTTTGAATGTTTCTTCAAATGGTTTAAAAGGTCACTTGCCCACTTTTCTTCAAAGATGTTCAGTTCTGGATTTGAGTGGAAATATGATCACTGGTGACATGTCTGTTATGCAAAATTGGGGAGCCACTTTGGAGGTTCTTGATTTGAGTTCAAACCAGTTATCCAGAAGCTTGCCAAACTTGACTCCTCAGTTTGTGAGGTTAACTAAACTTAATCTTAGGAATAATTCCCTAAAAGGCAATTTGCCTCCTCAGTTGTGGGACATTTCCACATTGTCTTCAGTTGACCTCAGCTTAAATCAACTCAATGGGCCTATTCCGGGTAGTTTCTTTACTTCACTGACCTTGACGAACCTGAATCTTTCTGGAAATCAGTTTTCAGGGCCAATTCCAGTTCAAGGGTCAGGTGCAGGCGAATTATTAGTTCTACCTTCTTATCCATTGATGGAGTCTCTTGATGTCTCTCAAAATTCATTATCTGGTCCATTGCCTTCTGGCATAGGCAACTTTGCCAATCTCAAATCACTGAATCTTTCACATAATAACTTAACAGGACAGCTGCCAATTGAACTCAGCAAGCTAACCTACTTGCAGTACCTTGATTTATCTGCCAACAATTTTCAGGGTAAAATCCCTGACAAGCTTCCATCCAGTCTGATTGGATTGAACATGTCCTATAATGATCTCTCTGGAAATATTCCACAAAATTTGAGAAATAAATTTGATATTACTTCATTTCTTCCTGGGAATCCCTCATTAATCATCCCAAAGGCCGGTGGACCATCAACAAATTCTGTGCCACATCACATTTCTGGAGGAGGGAAACACGGGTCAAAGCGTAATATTACAATTGCAATAATTGTTGCTACAGTCGGGGCTGCTGCAATGGTTGCTTTTGTTTTATTGGCCTATCAGCGGGCACAGCGGAAAGAATTTCATGGGAGAAGTGATTTTAGTGGTCAAACAGCAATGGAGGATGCTAAGCTAGGAAGATCTTCCCGAATTTCCCTTTTCAAATTCCAATTGAATGCTCACCGCCCTCCAACTTCATTGAGTTTTTCGAACAATCACTTGCTTACTGCAAATTCAAGGTCATTATCAGGGCAGACAGAATCTGCAACTGAAATTGTTGAGCATAGTTTGCATGAAGGAATGATGGCGAGTTCATCAATTCCTAATTTGCTAGATGACCATCCCACAACATCAGGAAGGAAGTCCTCCCCAGGTTCCCCATTATCTTCCTCACCTCGTTTTGTTGAACCTGCAAAATTGGATGTCTATTCACCAGACAGGTTGGCTGGGGAACTGTCGTTCCTTGATAGTTCACTTGCATTTACAGCAGAAGAGTTATCTCGAGCTCCAGCTGAAGTTCTTGGCAGAAGCAGCCATGGAACTTTATATAAGGCTACTCTAGACAGTGGACATATGCTGACTGTGAAGTGGTTGCGGGTTGGACTAGTCAAACATAAGAAAGAATTTGCTAAGGAAGTTAAAAAGATTGGCTCTATACGACACCCAAATATTGTTCCACTGCGGGCATATTATTGGGGGCCTAGAGAGCAAGAAAGACTTCTTTTAGCTGACTATATCCAGGGTGATAGCTTGGCCCTACATCTATATGGTAAGCATTTTATTATGTCTAATTTTGTGTATTTCTCATCATGTTTTTATTTTGCAGTATATCGTCCAACTTTGATAGGTTTTTGAAAAACATGCTACATTACTGCCGCATGTTGATTCTTTGATTTCAACCTGGTCATTATAGGGAATTTTAATACTCGTGTCAAGACTGGTGCAGATCCTGGTTTCTGAACTTAAATGTTATTTTCAAACATGATACATAATTGCTTTTTGTATGTTCAAAAATATTCTGCTACAAACAATAAGAATATTTCCTTCAGTTGCCTTGAATATGGTGATACATAGCCTCACTTTGTAGAGGTAGACAACGGACACAATAAGAATAAAAAAAAAAGGATAAAACACAGCCCATTGCCCCATCATTGAGGTTTGGAAAAATAAGGTTCTTTACTACAATGAACATCAAGTAGACAAGGGAACCATCAAATATTGCAAGAATAAGGTTCTTGAATTCAATGAACCTCAGGTAGACAATGGTGCTATCAAATTGGATCTGTGTTGTACCAGTTGTCCTGCATAAGGCCTGGTTTGTCATTGGAAAAAAAAGAATTTAATCTGGAATATGATTATCCGGGATATTACTGCTTTCTTGTCTCCATGTCCTGATATATTAGGGAATTTGTTCTCGTTCAGTTTATTATGTAGGTAGTTAACCTGGTAGACTGAGGAGCTATGGATTATACTTAAATGTAATGGTGTGCTCTCCCCACCCCTGTTTTTTTTTTTCCCTGAACGTTAAAGATTGATAGTTGTTTCAACAATCCAGTTGTTTCTGTGGTCTTTGTATGTCCAAAAATTTAATGGTACCCATTTTGTGCCGGTTAAATAAAATATGATAGGACTATGTACCTGTAATATATTTCTGTAGATGCTATTCTGTCCATACATCTGTTCTAAATCGTTAGTGATGCTATCGACAAGAATTTTACTGGATCTATGAATTTTTTTATGCAGAAACTAGCATTATAATATAGCCATGTCCATGAAACAAGTACTTTATAGATGTAAACATTTATTTGCATGATGAATCTTTTCCTGACTTTAGACACTAATTGTCTATTTATGTTGCCTTTCTCTGGTGTAATAGATTACCTATGTTTCCAGTGGGTGAATACAATAGAATTATGAATATTGCAGATTGAGTGTGTAAATGGTGATGAAATCTTGTGTTTGTGTGTGTATTTGATTTAAGTGAACGATTTTGGTAATTTGAATGATGATATGGTTTGGTGGAATATGAAACTCTACTGGATTGGATATGGTTAGGTGTGTTTATGTTTGTGTGCAAGGCAAGGTATTAGTCCACTCTCTGTTTCACATTCTATCACCTATTAATATGGCTTGCACATGTGTTTTAGGAATTTAGTTGGTATGGTGTCTGCACAAGCATGGGAAATTAGAATCAAAACCAGAGATATGGCAGGTAATGTTCTAGAGTTTGTGTAGCCGGTTGGCAACTGCAAATGTACAATGATGACCACAGCCCACACCAAAGCTTGTTTCTAAAACTGAAGGGTTCCTTGTTAGTTCCCTTGTCTTTTCATCTGAGAGGTGTGAGCTTTGATTTTAGTTCTATAGTCTTCAGATGTGTATACCATGTCTCTACCAGTGTCTAGGCTAACAGATAAACTGATTGTAGGGCGCATAACATGGAGGCAACAATGTCAGTTGTCCTTAACTTTAAGCTTGCTTCAACTCTGAGTAACAGAAACATGCATTTTGGGTTTTATACAGGAGTGTTTTGCATTTTCATTTCGATGTCTGTATTTTTTTTAGCTGCTGCCGCTATTCTTTCTTATTTTTTTCTGGAACACACGTTGCACAGAAACAACACCTCGGAGGTACTCCCTGTTGTCATTCAGCCAAAGACTAAAAGTTGCTGTTGATGTTGCTCGGTGTCTATTGTATCTTCATGATAGAGGCATGCTCCATGGAAATCTAAAGCCAGCAAATATACTTCTGGAAGGTCCTGATTACAATACTCGTCTTACTGATTATGGACTACACCGTTTGATGACACCTGCTGGCATTGCAGAGCAGATACTAAATCTTGGAGCACTAGGATATCGAGCTCCAGAGCTTGATAATGCATCTAAACCTGCGCCTTCATTCAAGGCTGACGTGTATGCATTTGGAGTGATCCTGATGGAATTGTTAACCAGAAGAAGTGCTGGTGACATAATATCAGGTCAGTCAGGAGCTGTTGACCTTACAGATTGGGTTCAGTTGTGCGATCAAGAAGGAAGACGAATGGACTGCATTGACAGGGATATTGCAGGTGGGGAAGAACCAACGAAGGCAATGGATGATTTGCTTGCCATATCGCTTAAGTGTATTCTTCCTGTAAATGAGAGGCCTAACATCAGACAAGTCTTTGATGATCTATGTTCTATATCTGTTTGAAATTTTGTACATGTGTCCTGGAATTAATTTTTGTCATTCCTCGACCCCCAATTGTCCATTTCCCCCATTTTTTTTCATTAATTGGTTTTTAAGCCTTCTGATTTTGGGGCTAATCATCACTCTTTTTTTGTCTGGAAATTCTCTTGTAAAGGAACAGCCAATCTATTGATTATTTGACAGTGTTTTGAGTTTGATCTTCAATTGAAAACAATTTCAATTCTTGTGTTCTCATTGAATGGAAATCAAGCTTTGTTGTAGCAGTAAAGCTTATCGTTATCCTCTTTTATGTCACCTTACCAATTATAACAAGAGTGCTAATGAGGTTTCTGCAGAAGCTGTTTTTTTTTTTTTTTAGTTTAACGTAGGTGTCCGGGCCAGCTTGCGCGCACCTCGACTAATCCCACGGGCCCTGAAGTTAACGACCATGTAAGCCTCTAGTGGTCATCATATGAGCAACCACATGACTCGAACCTGAGACCACAGAGGGAGCAAACCTCTTGGTCCCAAGCTCTTACCACTGGGCCACTACCTAGATGGTTAGAAGCTGTTTTTCATAATGTGGGATGTGGGATGTGGGATGTGGTCTAGTAGTTCTGATGAGGAATGATGATGATGTTTAAAAATATATATATTATTTTAATATATTTTCAAGTAAAAAGTATTTTGATTATCTATCATAATTTTAAACAGTATGAGTAAACAGGGTTTCAGTTGGATAAATTTAGTGATTAGTACAAAAAATAAAAAAAACCCAAGATGAAAAAGTTTTGGTGAAATAACACAGTTTAAGGATATTATGATTCAAAATGCGACATTTGACTAAATATCGTGATTGTGAACCATGACATCAATTATAATTTTATCGTGGTTTTAAATCATAATATTTAATTAAATGTTGTAATTTTGAACCGCAACATCAATTAACAGACTATTTTGAGAAACAACTATACATTTCAAAAAATGGTAAGATAATAGCCAAAATGATCGAATTGTTTTTGTTACCATCTAGTTTTGGAAAATTTTGGTGTTTTAAGACTGAAAAAGTTCATGAAATCATAGTTTTTGTTCTTCTAAAATTTAATCAACTTTATGATTCTTAGAGTTAAAATTTTTATAATTTTAATAAAATTTTAATAAAATTTGGATAAAATTTCCCCTATTTAGTAACTATATTCAAAATTTTATCACGCTTGAAAAACTGCAAAAAACCACTATCAACAAATTATAACTAAATTCAATAAATTCTCACATTTCATAATCATAAAGCAGCTGTAGGAATGGAAAAAAAAAAACATAGATACATTTTAAATAATTCAATAATACAATGTTCAAGTAATCCTAAAATATATAAACATAACTCATCTAAATATGTCTACATTGTCTACTGGATAATCCGGGCTCATCAGTAGCATGATTGGATCTAGCTCCTGCACCTGCTTAAGTGGCCTCATTTTCTGCAACAACATCATCAAGACTTAACCTCTCTCCAAAGATATCAAGTCATGTGCAACAAACATTTAACCACCAGGATTTGATGGTGTGAACTTCACTTTCTTTGTTAGTATTACGAAGATAAAATGTGGCCTTTCACCCCTCCCGTAGTATGAAATCAACCTAATATTAATAAAACAATAATATTAAATTAAAAGATTAATATATAAAACTCAATGTTTAGCATTTCATAATTATGAAAAGAATTGATTACTTACAAGATTTTGAATCCGTTGGGCATGTTGCTTGTACTGCATGTATCTAGGTGGAGGAGCCTGAATGGGATCCGAAGTAATGACCCGACATGTGATATTTATGTACTTTCATATACTCCTCATCTGTAATCACATGATGCATCTCTGTGAACATCTAATTCCTTCATGCATCCCACCATGAAACATATGCTTCATGTCAGCTTAACCAATCATAATCATTATTTTTACCCTGACGAGTTATGACGTGTAATGCATCACTCATGTCACTGTCGACTGGAATGTGTTGTTTGTAACTGAAATGTCGCATTAACTGGTCTGAGCAATGTAGCTTAACAATCTAAAAAAATCAACGGGACAACAAAAATTTAAAGTAACAATAGTATTTCTCGCTTCATATCTATAAAAGCAACAAACATCTCCCAACTTGTTTGACCCCCTCTATGTATGCAAGACATAGATCCTCAGCTATATGTAGAGATAACATCAAAATCATCCAAGGGAGTCAAATAAATTAAGGGCACAATTCTCCTTGTTAGGTTAGTGAATAATACACTACCAAACATATGGAGTATATATATGTTATAGCATACCTTCATAAAATATTAAAATTATCGAAATAATTAACGCAAACTTAACAAATAATCAACACATTAGATTTTTAATTGATTTTGTACCTTTTTTGACCTCCTAATTAGCAAATTAATATAATTAAAAAGAAAAATCAAATTCGTGAACTTATAAACAATAATTCAATAGAACATGTAATTTATCACACAAATACAGCATTCATGATCTCTTGCATTAAATCATTAAGTATAGTTAATTATATTATTAGCTTATTCTAACAATACATATAAAATCTCTAATTCGACAACTTAACATTAATTAAACACAACACATAATTAATTAAAAATATTATTTCATAATTAATTTAACTTATTTTTATATTCAACTATATTAAATCAACTCTAAATAATGATATTTTTAACTAGTTTCACATTAATTTAACAAATCTTAAATCTACCATAAACTCTAAATCCAACCTAAACAATTATTTCATTTTAACTAAACAAAACACAAATT
>Ga0307510_10010141_pt1 | contig 11201 bp, 9 predicted proteins | sample 12_EM_MG_FD_207224 | JGI IMG/M metagenome (GOLD analysis project Ga0307510, IMG submission 207224) | Populus trichocarpa ectomycorrhiza microbial communities from riparian zone in the Pacific Northwest, United States - 12_EM | ecosystem: Host-associated > Plants > Roots > Unclassified | place... | reverse complement strand
AAAACGGAGAGCGGAACGCGTGACGAAAGCGGAATACGCGGAATACGTGACGAACGCGGAAAGCGGAAAGCGGAAAGTGGATGGGAGCTATTTCGGGCTGTACAAAAAGTGCAGTCGATACAGCGTGTTGGAAAGACGGGAGACGAGATGAGGAGACTAGAGACGGCCGGAGCCGAGCCAGAAGCCGAGCGTTCAGAGGAACCTCGGAGAATATGAGTGAGGACAAGTAATATTAGTTCTGAGGTATCTAGATACAAGTGTGCGAGGTATATATACTAATGTTCGGAATAGTTGGAGCGGGATACGAGTAAGGAACTGAGATACATAAGTGAGGGAACAATAAGATAGGGCAGAGGGAAACTGCGGAGTCCAAGAAAAGTGCAAAAGTGAAAACATGATTTGCGTGCAAGGGAAACATAGAGAAAGTGAGAGATGGGAGAAGTGAAACATATATCTAAATATCACAGAAAGACATAATCGGAAAATCACGGAGTCCGAAAGGAAACATACGAAAACTACTAAGTCCAAAATGCGGAGTCCAAACGGAAACATACTACAGAATGAAATACTCGGAGTCCGGTTGGAAACCAGAACTGTGTTAGGATCGTTGGATCCTAACAATTTGCAGGACCCTGAGGCAGATTCACATAAATTTCTGATTCAAGCCACACAATGCTGGCCACTTACTCTGTTCAGTTATTACCCACTTCCACAATCAGTGGAAAGGCTCCAAACTGGTTGAGATTGGGAAAGTCTACAAGATTTGCCTCTCATATAGCACAGCTAATGCCTGTGAAGCTTATAAGTGCAGTTTCAATTCCACACAATTCAAAGATCCAAACATTCTGCAACACTCAATGTATCTGCAACCTGGGCATGAACATGAACTTCTGCAGCTGGAAATCACATGATCATCAAGAACACCTTCACCACTTTTGACCTTGGAGCCAAATTCAACTCATGAACCTCAGTGAAAAGGATATCTAGGCCCTTAACACAAACATTGCTGATACAGGTGTCTGCCAGATTTGGATCTGATGTTTATTTCTGCTAAATATCAATGCTTTCAATTTACAGGATGGGGATGGCTCATTGGTCTTTGTGCTAGGAGCAGAGGTGATTGTTCCCAAGTATCTCATGCTCTACTCCAAACCTTCAACCATCCCACCCATGGGATTCCATGATCATGTGCCCATGCATGGTTGGAGTGCCTCATTCCCAGATATTCTGCTTCTGCCTGCCAATTTGCTTGTGTGAAATTTTACCTCCCATGTTATCTCATTCCAGAACCATTAGGTTGTGTAGGGCACTACCTGTTATCTGCAGCCCCATGTCACACTGTGCATTATGTGAAACAGGTTGCAGTTCTGATGTACATAAAACAGGACTCAGACTGAACAACAAACAGCTGTAAGGTACTTTCAGGATGTTGGAAATATTATGGGCTTAGGGCTTTTCCCTGACACACCTTCAAACAAAAATGGTCAGCTATGCCTCTGGGCATCCTCATCCACATTATACATAGGTCCTGTCCAGAGATCTTTATGCCCCTAACAAGCTATCAGCAAACCAATATTTCAGAGGGGGAAATCAATTGCTCACTCAAGGTGCCTCTGCAAATAATACTCACTCTGTTGATAGGTCACTGGGCCCATGTACATGGATTTATTACACCCCTTGAACTAACAAGTTGTGAGCAGGTCTGAAGAGGTCAGGGCCAATTGTTGCACAGGGAAATGGTTAGGATCTGGATCATAGTACTCACTTCCATCTCCTCCAGCTCCCACAGGAGGGGAGGTGACCTGAATCAAATACTGAGTTTGGGCCTGGACCTGGACTGGAACAGGTCCACTGGTATTCTGATCCTACCTGGGGAGGTAGTTTGAATTGAAATGGTGGTTCAAGGCTGCTATTGTGACTCATCAGATGTTCTCAAAATGGGTTAATAACAATTTGTTGAAATGGTACACTGACATAGTCAATCACAGAATACAAGATACTATATATCCTTACTAAGTATATGACCAAAATCCAAAATCAGAACCTCCCCAGACCGATAACCAGCAACCACATACTGACTATCCAACTGTACATCCCAAGGTTTTGCATATTTCCCTCTGAATTGAAAAACCTCTTGTCCAGTAATAGTATCCTTGATCCAATATGGACTACCAGTCTCCCATAATACACTACCAATAAAATCCAAGCGTGGTCTCCCTGTGGATGGGTCAAATGGGGTAGGAGAAGAGCCTAAAGTCCCAAAGTCCCATCCCTCCTGGATTAATGACTTGTAAACTTGAGCCCAGACTTTTGAACTGTCTATGCTAATGGAGTCCAGACTTAGATCACCCTGCAACCCCAACTTTGCCTCACACACAGGCTCCCATGTCCACATGGGCCATGCTTGAATGCTTCCATCATGCAGACAAAAGACTCGGGATCCATCCTCTGATATCCTAACACCATCGCACTCTGATGTATCCAGTGTTTTGATGAGTTCCTCCTTCTCAGTATCCCATATGTGAATTTTGTTATTTCCATGCCAGACAAAGATCAACCTGCCATCAATCAGCTTAGCATCACTACTGCAACGCCTTTGGTCTTCAATATCTGGGATTTGGAAGGATGCCTTGCAGAGACCAGTTGAAATATCCCAGGTCTTCACCATTCCATTTCCATCACTTGAGACAGCAATCCCAGCCCTTGCTTGTAGGCTGACTGATAGGACTGGAGGTGAAATAAATGGAGTGGATGATTGATCAAATGTGACTGGGTCTGTTGACAAGGTGCCAACTTTCCAGAACTTGACTGACTGATCCTGAGATGCTGAGATGAGGGAGGAGGGGGAGGAAAACACAAGGGAGGTGATTTCATAGGTATGGCCAATAAGGGTCTCAACAGGGTCAGGGCCAGGGCTGATGATGTCCCAAACATAAGCAGTTTTGCCAGCTGCTACTGCAATGAGCCTGCCATCAGGGGAGAAACAGCAGTATTCAGCACTACCATTGGCTATATGGAACTCAGCCACAATTTCTCTGGAATCAGATTTTTGAACTGTGATAACCTCCTCGTTGCACAAAGCAAATTGAGAATGGTCTGGGGAGAAAGCAATGTGGGTACCATCATATGTAGGTGGGATTTGGTGGCCATTGACATCCCACTCCCAGATTTTTTTAGCAGATACAGAGATGATGTGCTGAGGATCTATGGGAGAGAAGAGAGCATGCCACACACAATCCACCTGCTCTATGGCACAAAAGCATTCCCCTGTCTGAATGTCCCACAAACAGATCAGGTCATTATAAGACCCTGAGGCAATCCTGGTGCAGTCTGCTGAGATGGAAACAGACAAAACACGGTTAGTGTGACCATAGAAGGTCTTGACCATCCCACCAGTCTGCATATCCCAGAGCTTGACAGTTCTATCATGACTTCCAGATACAAGTGATCTCCCATCTGATGAGAAGACTACAGACTCAACCCAGTCAGTGTGACCAGAAAGAACAGCTGACTGGCTGCCAGTGATTTCATCAAGGATGATGATGTTCTCATCTGCACATCCAACTGCAATAGTATTGTTCCAGTATGAGAGGGCCAGTACCTTAGTACCTAATGAAGCTGTACGGGAACATATTCCCCATTCAGATTTAGCCCCCTTGACCACCTTAGGCATATGTGACAGTTCTGCAGCATAGTACTTGTGGAGCCAGGAGGAGGAAGGAGAAAAGAGGAGAGCATAATCATATATCCAGGAAGGGGAGTTGCAGATCACATCAAAGTATTCCAAGATGAGACGCTGGCTATCATCTGTCCACTTGCAGGCAAAACCTCCCTAAATAAGAGGTTAATATCTATTTCAGTTAAAAAATGTGCACAACTTACCAAAATATACCACTGCTGGATATCATTGATTGAATGGATACTGACATCAAGCTTTCCCATGATAATCAGGACCTCAATCCAAAACAATAGGTGTGTTGTAAAGAACTTATCAACTGCCTTCTGCACTCTCCCAGCATCAGGCCCACTGCTAGGACTCATCATAAGGTGTTGGTCCAGAATTGACAAGCATACTCCAATGCATCTCCAATATGTTCCTTCCTGCAAGTGGCAAGATCATCAACATCACTGAGAACAGTGCAATTGTCCAAATTACAGATGTTTCTCTTCAACCTCTCTTCCATCAGATGGAGGCATGAGAGCAACATTTCTGTGTGATGAACTGGAGGGTCCACAAAGAATTGAGTATCTTGGCATCTGCTGGGGTCCATGAGGAAATCAGGAAATGATTTGTGGAAAGCACAAATTGAGTCTTCTATGCCCTCTGGGACAAGGAGGAGAGAGTGGAGAGAGCCCAGAGCAGTGGAGATATCAAATGGTGTGTCAAAATCATCCAGGAGGTCAGAGAGGCTCTCCATTGAGAGAGGGTTGAAGGCCAGCAGCACTGCTCCAACCACAGACCTGAAATGGCAATACACTTCCTGGTCCCCTGGTTTCTGGCAGTCTTGACCCACATCATGATATGCATGCCTCAGGATCTCAGTGTAGAGAGAGTCAATGCCAGACTCCCCTTCGCGAGCAGTGTTTTGTGGGAGGGAGATGAGGGTAGCGAGCCTCTTTGGTGGTTGGTGATGCCGGGATGCCACGAATTTGATGACTGTTGATGCGTAGATGAACAACCCAGCCGCCTTCTCGCAGAGGATATCGATGTCGGATGAGAGTGGCCAACCCTCTGTGACGTTGCAGTGGCTCCGGTTCTTGGCTGTTTCGATTAAACGCGTTCGAAGGAACAGTTTGATGTCGACATCCACCAAAGGGCGCTCAACGTCGTGGAGCTTGAATACCTCCGTGATGGGTCGGAGGGCCTGCAAACGAAACCCGGAGCGGATCCGTGGTTCGGGTCGCCCGGTGATGAAGAACTTGACGTGAGGTATGTGGTCGACGTAGCGGGAGAGTATCGATAGGATGGCCGAGGCAGGTTCCTCGTCCTTGCATTCGTCGAGGGCGTCGATGATGATCAGAATCGGAGTGCGGATGGTTTTGAGCGGGCCGACGATGAGTTTCTCCATCTGGGAACAGGGGGATTCTCGCCCGACGTCAGGGCTCGCCGTCAACACCGGAAGTAACTCCTCTCGGAAGCGGGGGTAGCGGTGGGCAAGCTGGAAGGCGAGGGTAGGGAAGATCTTCCGGAGGTTGCTCCTGTCGTCGAAATCGCGCGAACAGAAGAAGCTCGCGCCAAGCTTCCCGTCCGCAAAGCTCGTCTCCGCAAATGTTTGGGCGATGGTAGACTTTCCAGTCCCGGCAAGACCGTTGAGCCAGTACACGTGCTTGTCGTTTTCGCCATTTAGCCAGGATTCGAGCTGGGAGAGAACATCTCTCCTGGTACCCTTCATGCATCCTTGCCTATTCCCGCAGAGATATCCGGCGTCTGAAGTGTGATACATCCCCCTGAGAAGAGTCAGGTCCGCTCTGTTCTGTTGCCGGTTACTACACATAGATTGATACTCGAGGAACAAGACTCACGATGAGGCGACAACTCTTGTCGTAGATATCTTGCTGCAACGATGTCTGACACAGAGATCAGGTAAGCTGTAAGCGAGCACTCTGAAGACGAACCTGATAATCCATCATGGCATCACGGATATCCTCGGTTAGGCCTCCGAGTTTATCCACATCCTGGGCGCTATTCAGGAACCGTGTGACCTTGCCTCGTTGTGCCAGTGGAGTGAGGTCCTGATGAATATTATCCAGTTTCCTAGCGGGTTATGCACGTCAGACTGGCTATCGGCACTGAAAGGGGCAAGTTACCGTTTGAGAGCCGACCTTCTCTCTTCCTCCTTGATCTCACCCTCAGGAACCCGTGCGCTCAGGGATTTTGCCAGCCCCTCAACTCTGGGCATTAACGATTCTATCGTTTGTCGGCAGGCGATCGTTTTCTAGGAATGTAGTGAGAACCATAAATCGTTTGGTCTGGGAGAGACGAAACTTACGTCGCAGTGATTGAGGATGGCCGAAAGACCCGCTGCAACAGCTTTGAGAGGGGGGAAGGCGTCCGAAGTTTCTTTCACCAGGTCGATGGCTAGCTTGGTCGTGGCATACGCGGTGGACTTCCAGTCCGATCCGCTCTCAGGTGCTGCTTTTTGGTTAACAGTATGATCCGGGGATTTCTGGAGGCTGCCTCCGAGGACGGATAAATTTTTGTTGGAACCGGTGTCAGGGTCTGTGTTGCGCGAGGGGGTGTGCTCAGATGGGTCGTCTGGGATAAAGTCGTTCACATACCGTTCGGTTCCTGATCACGGGAGGTCAAGGGACTGGGCGTTGGCAAGGTCGAGGTACCAATTAGAAGATTTGGAGTTGATTCCGTGCCAGGACGTGGTGTGGCCGGGTCGGTTCCGCTCTGGTCTTCGATGGGACCAATCTCGCTCCTGGTCTCGCTTCGTGCTCGACGATGGATTTTTGGTAGACGAAGGAACTTCGGTAACTTCATATCGTCGCTGGGTCGATTTAGATGGTGGTCTGATAACAGATGGCTGACCTCGTGGCATTCATCCCATTTTGGGTCGACACTGTGACTAAGCGCGGAGACGTTTCGGCCTGCTGCGAACATCCGAAGCAATGTCTCTGGCTGTCAGATATTCTGGTGCGACGAGTGGTACGCTTTTCTTCGTTTCGTCCATGTTCTCATATTTTCTCGCGTTTGCAGTACGCTCGGTGTAAACGTCAGTGACGGCCAACTGGTCCTCCGCCGTGCGCGTGTTTCGTATCCTCATGGACACGACTGATCTTTGAAGTCTCCCGACCGACTAGCCAGTGACCCCAGCCTCACTCCCGACACTCCCGACCGCGCTCGGCGTCAGACACTGCTAGTTTTGAGTGGCTCCAACCGATAATGCGGAACCTTACGACCACAGCTATGTCCCTCCACAGCGCTCGAGATGTGCGTCGAGACCAACGACTTGTTGAGGTCCACATATTCCTCAGGAGTGCGGAAATATATACCCGGATGCGTTGAGAAGGTGACAGAGGATCCGTGGTGAGGGAAAACGTTCAAACTCCTCCATGACTGAATCGGCCTTCCACGCAACGAATATCGTGACAGGGTCATGTCCAGCCGGACTTCATTCAAATTCGGGTTAAGGTAAGACATTGGCCGCTGTCATGTAAGTGCGGGCGAAGGTTACCGGTGCAGCCATTTCGACCAGAACTTTGAGGGTGCATGGACTTCTCGGGTCGGAGGATGAAGTGGGTATGCGTACGCTCTAGGTTACTTTGTGGGGAGGGAGGGGAGAAAGCTTCATGACCTCACGGGACACCACATTAATACATGTAAACTTTACACCCTCCCTGGAACCTAAGGGAACAAGTCACTCGTGCCTGAGTGCGAGATCCCGCAATAATTCCCCGTACCCGGGCCCTCGGGCTACAAGCGGGGGGCGGGATCGTCATAGTTCCCAAGAGAGCCTTATCCTGTGCGACGTCGGTTCGGTACTGCACGGTTGTACACTCTGGATTTGATCCTGACAAAACCAATAGATTTTTGTAAACGGCACTCAATGACAATAGCTGAACGAGTGCTCGAGTGCGGGTTTCTTCGTGGCCTTGGCCCATAACCTGGCCAAACGGTATCCAAGTTTTTTGAGACAATGCGATCGCTAGAGCTGAGAAATGATTTATCGTGATTCGAGAACGCTCCAACTGATGTAGCAATACAACGTATCGAGTTCCGCTCCGGCCAACGGGATGAAACGGAAAACACAGGGTGATCTCAGAAAAACGCGCACAAGCGTCTCTCGTTGTGGAAATTCGGTGAGGATTGTCGGATAGTTGTGGGGAGTAGGTGTTAGGTCTTGTGGGTAGAGCGTTGCGCAGCGTGCATGGGTGTGACGAAGGGGTAAGTGCACTTGAGGAAGCCCACCGTACCGGGAGTTACTACTGCCCGATGAGCGTTGTGGTTGCGAAGGGTGACAGGCGTAGTGATAGTGTCGCATGGAACTCTGCTTTTCACCACCAGAGTGTAAGAGTCTCTCAAATTTGGCGTGGACCTGCGAACATGGGGTTCATAGGATCCTGGAAGCCCAGCCATTCTTGTAAGAAACGCGAAAGGGGAAGAGAAAGGGAACCACGTACACACAAAAAGCGGGCGGTTAACAACAGCAGCTTCCGCCATTCCCGGGCCAGGTCTCCCTTCTTGAGAGTCGAACAAGGAAATCGGTCCGGACGCTTTGTGGATTCAGGTATTTTAGGACTACTCGTTTGTGAAGGTGAAGCCTGTATGACACGACATGGCCGAGCCAGCGACCGTCCCTGGGAGACGCAACGCGAACGGGGAGGACCTTAGCAGAGGGAAGTATTTTCGAAAGTGCACACAACGTTCGTATGTCAGCAAGAGCGGTCGAACATACGTGGAAGAGAGAGAGCTATCGGCGAACTTCCGGATTCTCTTTCCTTTTGCTATAGACCGTTCCCGAGCACTCGTTCCTTGGTGTTCGCGAGACCTTCGGGAGAAGACGGACTGGTCTCTTGACGGTAGTATTTCGAGAGGATGTGGTGCCGTCCGCGTCGAGGAGAGGACTGTGGAGGGGACCAATGACGTTCTGTAGACTCGAGTCGGTAGCAATACGTAGGCGCAGGAGTCGTGATACGAGGTCCGTTCCTTCAGCACCCCATGTCCCCCCCACGGAATCCACAAGTTCGCAACCCGAAAATCCTGATATCGAAACGGAAACGCGCCCCCGCACGCTCCCCCTCGACGACACCTTGTTGGAACTGAGCCGTGAGGGAGAAGCGTTCTTCGAGTCGGAAACGGACACCCAGGATATGGAGGAGTCGAGGAAGCATATTATCGGGGTTCAGGAGGATGCCTACAAAGTAAGCTGTTCAACTCACGTCGATCCGTCGCCGGGTAAGATCCACACGGAACAGTAACATGTCCAGGTCCGCCCGCATCCTTGCATTTTCGGGTTCATGTTCGCGAGGCTAAAGATCTCCGAGATGCCTGCGTATCCACGCGTCCTCGAATCGGAGAAGAACCAGCCAGATGCCATATTTCTGGCCATTGGGTGTTGCCGTATATGATCGAAGCAGTGAGAATGGTTATTCGAAAAGTCCCGGAAGCAAATCCTGAACACGGCCACCGACTGTTCCCGCGACTCACTAGGAGTTCTCGAATGTCTAGGTGGTTACAAAATAGGTCTTCGGTCTACACCCATTCTATCGGACAGTCGAGGTGTAATGGCAATGTCGGCGTCCATGCCAAACTGACAGCCGGTGGGAAGATCTCAGGATATCCCACCTGCGCAATCCCATCTGTGTTTAAGATTCTTGGCCGCAACTAGGCTTGCCATCCCGCTCGGGCAGCTTTCACAGAACTTTCTGTAACAGATATATAAAGGGCGAACAGGTATGAGGCCGTGAAAAGGAACACCTGACGGGAGTCAAACTCTCAACACGACACTTCTATAATTCCCACTCGTCCTCTGGCTGCCATACATCGAGGTACATTTCGTCGTGGATATCCTAATAGATCACTCGTAGCACATAGCATATAGCCCGAAGAGATAGGTGACATCCAGTCGACATCGGAATCTTGGATCGAGACGATCCCACACCAGGTGTCTGAGGGCGAGTGTCGCAATCACAGATCGCTGATTTGCTGTCGACGTCATCTTGTGGGATATATACCGGTCCGCTAGAAAGATCGTAGGAGACGGCAGATCGTGTTTCCGACCTGGGTCTCATGGTAGTGTGACACGCACGGACACCAAGGTACCGACTGTCGAGGTTTTCTATAATTTGACAAGAGTTCGACGTTCAACCCTGTAGTATCGGTCATCTAAGGCTGTTCGAAGCAACCTGAGTTAGTCTCGGGTTGGTCAACATAAATACGGTGACACACACTCAGTCCCATCCTTTTCGACACGCAGTCTGCATTGCCAACAACAACAGAGCAAACGCTAGCAACCTTGAAGGAAGTTATCGCGCTTCTTCTTTTTGCAGGGATCGGACATGTGTAGAGGGAGAAGGGGGGAAATTCACGTCACAGCCAAACTAAAGCTGGAAAGGGATTTCGTATGCGTGGCCCTCGGCAGGGGGGCGAGAAGGGGAAAAGTTGCAATTTTTTTACAAGGAGAGATTGCCCCGCTTCAAGTGTCTTTCTCTCATCGAAGTGTTCGTAGTGGTGACCGTCGGTCCGATGAGGAGGGCGACGGTTTAACGGAGCACGAGAAGACTTCTCGGCGTTGGCATACAGCCTCGAGTTCAGAGGCGGGGAGGGCACAGTTCGAGGGGGGGAGGATACAGGGGGAGTACAGTGAGAAGAGGGTCAACAGTGGAGAGTTGATCAGCTCGATCGCATCACCGGGCTTTTCCCCGTCAGCCGAAGAGACGCAACAGCAAGACCATAGACGCTTATCATCCGACCACCCCCGACGGGGATCGTAGACAACAACTCTCTAAGGCAAATCTGGTCTACCTCCACGATTGACCTTTTCGTTTGGAACCACTGTTTCCGCCACGCGAACGACTCTGGATCCGACGGCTGCGCCAGCAACACTGATTCATGCTGGATAGGCGAGTGAACTACGCCCGCATGAGGTCGGACAGAGTCTAATTACTTCCATACGCGTCGCATCTTCATGGCCTATCGCGGACTTAGGACCAGGCATCCACCACTACTGTAAGCTTGCCCACGAACCAAGTCTGAAGGTTAAGTGTTAAACGTTAAACGACCACGACAGTTGAAATGTGTCTGCAATTCGGCCAGGGAGCGTTTGGTGTGGTGGGGTAGCTATGTGCTCGGTATGCTGTTCGGTCGGCTCGGGTTGGTACACTAAGTAAGCATAACAGTCCAAGTTACCTACCGCAGGGCACTCATCCCCCTCTGAATACTGGTTTCTTTTTTCACTGAACGCCTCCATTCGATCGCGTCTCCAAAGGTATCTCTGGTAGCAACCCCTTTCGTAGACGACACTCTCCTCAACCATCTCCCCCGCGAGACCTTTGACGACCGCCTCTTTCTAGTAAGAGCAAGCGGGGCTGTTTGCTAATCATCAATACGGCGGGCACGTCGGCATCTCGTCAGATACGCGTTGTATCGAGGTCCCTGCATCTCTCGCCAAAGTATACGCCCCGCCCGACGCGGACCCACCAGGCTCCGCAATAGCTGTCTCCAAAACGCGTTCTTCGCAACCGAATACGCGCCT
>Ga0307510_10010140_pt1 | contig 11201 bp, 18 predicted proteins | sample 12_EM_MG_FD_207224 | JGI IMG/M metagenome (GOLD analysis project Ga0307510, IMG submission 207224) | Populus trichocarpa ectomycorrhiza microbial communities from riparian zone in the Pacific Northwest, United States - 12_EM | ecosystem: Host-associated > Plants > Roots > Unclassified | place... | reverse complement strand
CTATAATCCCGGCGGTTCAGTGACTATCCCATCGGGCCGTATCCAGTGCGACGCTCCACTACAATCCTCCGCATAATTGATTCTGTCGATGATGTGGATGGTCCCTACGAGGCACCACGCTGAAACACCAAGGACGCCAAGGCACGTCGGACATATGTTTTGTCTCACAAGTAGAGCGAATTCACCCCCACGGAGCCCCAACGCCAGATATGCAGCCGCTTGATGAAATGGTCACCAAGATAATATGAGATCTACCACGTCGTAGAGCAACACACACGATCACCATGTCATGTCACGGGTCAAACCATCATCCCGTGACCAGTCCTATGCTTGTGAGGTATCATTCGTCAAGCCCGGGCCTGGCTCAGTGAAGAGGCACCACGACAACTCTGGTGCTGCAGACGTCTGTCACGAGTCCAGTCGAATGCGATGCGTTTTCGATCCGTGTGCCTGGACGAGCATTTCCCTCTGCGTCATGTGCCACCCTCTTACCACAACTCCCCTGTTTCGCCAAGCGTTGAGCAGATCACATGAGGGGTATTCGGCCGCGGCCACAACATGCTATGAAAAGGTCGATTTTCGCGTAGCATGGGACGGCACCAGACGCCGTGGAATACATTGCCAGTGATGCACCTGACTCGAGTAGAGACGTACATATTCATGAACGTTTCTTGGATCCCCTCCCAATGGCGACAGATCAAATAAACAATAACTCTCATATAACGGCCTCAATGTCACTTGTATTGCACTGGGTCATGGGGCTGCACACAAAGAACAAAATTTGAAAATTTGCTTCGAGAAGATCACGTGCCGTTGCGTCAGAATCGAAGCCGTGCAAAAACCGATGAGCCGTGATACAAAGACGTCCATATGAGAACCGCGGGCGATGCTGTGTAAACGTCCGACACATCACTAGCGAGTGGAGCGTGGCCCAACTCCCTGGCGCTTTGTGAGTAGAGAAAACCTGGATCAAGGCGTGTGACTGACTAACGGGCTGTGTGGGACTTGAGATTAGGACACTACTGTGTGTACTTCTCTAGCATAACTGTACTATGAGCGCATGTGAGCCTGAGACTGATGAAGCATGCAGTAAAATGCACATGGCGTGCCGCCGTACGCGCTCGGATGAATCCGGCTACCCTCCAATCCCGGCGCTCGTTTCGTCGTAAACATGCCGCGGAGCGCGCATGAGCTGGTACCAGTCTGAACAGTCTCGTGGGTGGGACACTGATATGCATCTTGTAAAAACGCCGGATTTCCTGTCGAGATCGAAGGCAAGGGAGGGAGAGCGTTTTTCCCCAGTACTGACTGAGTTGGTCATAATCTATTCTTAGAAGAGTTCAAATTGGGGTTAGGGTGATGGTTTGGGTGGAATGGAATGGAAATGGAAGCTGAACAACCGGCGGCGGCGGCGGCGCTGTACTGTACTTGGACCCGATCTGCTAAACGTTTTTGATGTATACAGTAATGGCTGTACAGTGGACGAAATGAGGCCGAGAATCTATACAGTGCCGTCCCAGAATAGTTAAGATGTGATTGTGGATACATCGTACGTACTGACGGCGCCAGAGTGGGCTTCGCGTGGGACTGTCTGTCAGTGCCAGTGCCCTTGACAATTGTACTGACCGCATCATGTATAGCACCACCACAACACCATGAACGGTACTATACTGGAAGCCGGAAGCCTCAGACTGATCTGGGAATACGCCATCGCGCTGTGCTGGACCATCATACTGTACGTGCAAACGGGTTCCATCTGTTGCTAGCACTGGTCTGAGTGTTGGCGAACTAGGATGTAACTGTCCATATTCCTGTTGATGGATAGTGGCCAGGTGTTGGTCAGGAAAAGTCAGAGGAAGCAAGTGAGGGGGAGGCAGGGTGACATAGATTCAGACATGGAGGCCTGGGCGGTGAAAACCGCTCATGTTCGGCATACAGATCAGCGAAGAATAAAGCAGATGTTATTACAGTACCGGACACCAAAAATCAACAAATTTGTTTAAAGATGTAATTTTGTGTGAAAGGCCCAAATAAACACTTTTCAAAAATATCATTCTAAAAAAATTGACCAAAGTGAAATTTAACTGAAAACACCTCCAAATGACTCCTTTTAATTGCCTGAGCCCAATCCCAGTTTCCGATTGGGCTGAAAAAAATCGTGAGAGGATGTGGAAACCACATGAAAGAGGTCAGGAAACCCAGCACGTGATGGGTGGTGTGATTATCAATGATGATCAGATTACATGTGATGATACAGAACAGAACAGAAATCAAAATGTATTGCACACGACATTAACTAAATAATAACTGTGTTTGTGCAAAGCAGCTATCAATGAAGTGAGCCCGTCCCAGGGATCGTTTGAGGCGCTACGGTCAGATGAGTTGGTGGACTGGCCCTGCTGTGTGGGCTTGTCACACCAGGGGGCCGTTATTTGATGCAACGGGACCGCAAGCTTGTGCAAAAGAGTCCTGTGCCATTGTGGGGATTGTGGGGAATAATGCTGCTGCTGTGATGTTGAGTGCCTGGCACTGCCTACACAATGGTGTGAAAGGAAAGCGTTATCTGTCAGATCTGTTGAAAATAAGTCAAATAAGTTAGTGGAGTTCCAGAAAAGTGAAAATGCCAGCGCACCACCGAAAGTGGTTCCACTCATATGCGCTGACCTAAGCCCCAAATCAGATGCCATCGCCCCCCATGCAGTCGCAACGACGAGGTCGAGGCTGCCCACAAAAAGAGCAGGCCGTTGATGTCGACAAAGAGTCCAATGCTACAGGGGATCTTCACTTGTACCCAGTGGCCCAAAGCCCGAGTCAGAGGCCATTGCCTCCCACGCAGCTGCAACAACAAGGTTGAGGCCGCCCACGAAAACAGCAGGTCGTCGATGTCGACAAAGAGTCTGATGCTACAGGGGATCTTCACTTGTACCCTGTGGCCCAAAGCCCAGGTCAGGGGCCATCGCCTCCCACACAGCCGCAACGACAAGGTCAAGGCCGCCCATGAAAAGAGCAGAAGGCAAAGCAGAAGAGCTGGCCTCGCTCTCCAAATCCACATCCATCACGCTCTTGTCCCTTGGGCGATGACACTCATCCTCTGGATGGTGTTGAGGTTGTCGGTGTTGACACAGCGTGCATTACCAGGAATTGTACAAAGTGGGATCCACATGCGGGCATGAAACCATCGCAGTGGGATGATTGTGCATCGGATGGTGAGCTTGAGCTAGAAGATGACCTCCCATATGGAGGCGCAATTGCAAACCGTCGCATGACCGACATGATGGCCAACCTGGGCGATAATGATGAGTGGCTCCCATGGAATGAACCAATGAATCTTGAACTGATAAATCTGGATGATAAACAAACAAGTAAGGTGATTCGTTGAAGTCAGGCGATTTAGTATACTCACTGGTGTCAAGGGAAAAGAAAGCCCCATGTTCATGGGCCCGATGTTGCCACAAAATCAGCACAAACGCAGTGATGCCCCCAACACAGGGAGGCAATGAGGAATCAAATGAAACTCACAAGTTTTTTTGCATTCCGAGACACGTCGTCTCACCCATCCACATCGCCCTTAGCATCAGCACCTTCGTTGTGGGCCTTGTCCATGGCTGCATCAAGGGCATCGTCCATGGGGCCATCTCATGTGCTGTCGGCTGTGCCATCTCCAATGCCTTTGCCCATACCGTCTCCGAGTCTGGAGCTATACGCGGATTCAAGTGAGGGCGGCAATGAGGACGATGGGGACTTGGATGATGGGGACTTGGGCGACGAAGACATGGACAACGAGGACATAGATGACGAGGATATAGACAATGAGGACATGGACAACAAGGACCTGGACCTGGACCTGGACAAGGACAAGGACGTGGATGAGGACGAGGATGCCAACGACCTGGATGCCAAGGACGAGGACAACGAGATGGGGGACAATATGGAGGTTGAGGTTGAGGTTGAGGTTGAGGCGGTTGGCTCAGAAGGCAAAGAAAATTACACAGATAGATTCATGGAGGCCAGTGGACACGAGCCAAAGGCGAAGGATGAAATCCAGGAGTGGCGGGAACTGAGGGATCAAATCCAGGCTGACATAAAGGCAGCATACAAACGAGGTGAACCATTCACGCACATCAATAAACTCCTTGCCCTCTGAAACTTCGCCACACTCCGAATCCGAGGGGATGGGTGCATTGCTGCAAGCATGCAGATTGTCAAGCAATTGCAGGATGGTGTGGGCACCCACTTTGCCCACCAGATTCGCTTCCTTGCTTGTCACTACCAGCTGTTTGAGCAGCTCCCACCTGAGAAACAAGGAAAGTACCTGAATAGGTCCTTGTTGAGTGACAAGCAGGTGCAAACAGCGGCAAGGACATACCTGACAAGCTTGCCCACAGGTGAAGCCACCCCATCAGGCTTCCGTCACATGCTGAATGGGCAGATTCTCCCATCACTTGGTTACACCCTCAAAGATGGGCTGTCAGAACGCACAGCGCGGCGATGGCTTGTGAGATTGGGCTGGAGGAACAAGCTGTTGTGGAAAGGGGTTTACATGGATGGTCATGAGAGACCAGATGTGGTGAAATACCACAACGAGTCCTTCCTCCCTGACATGGAGTTGCATCAGAAGAGGATGGTGCGGTGGGAACCCCAGGAGTCCGAACTTGTGCGCATCAATCCAGTGTTGGAGCCAGGTGAAAAGCGGATTATTGCATTGTTCCAGGACAAGAGTTCCTTCCATGTGAATGAATACAAAAGAACAATATGGTGCGTACCATTAATCCTATTTCCCGGGTAATTCTCTTATGTACTTGAAAAGGGTGGGACCAGATCAGCAAAAGCTCATGAAGAAGGGAAGAGGACAGCTCATCCATGTGTCAGATTTTGTGGAGGAAGAGAACGGATGATTGGTCATCCACAATGGAGATGGCAATGTGCTGAAGGATGCACGCTGTATCACATTTCCTGGGGCCAGTGGAGATGCCTGGTGGGACCAAGCCCAGCTCCTTACCCAAGTCAACAAGGCAATCCCAATCTTTGAAGAGGCGCATCCTGAGTGTGTTGCACTTTTTGTGTTTGATCAGTCATCAGCACATGCATCACTTGCTCCAGATGCACTCTGTGCATTTGACATGAATAAGGGAAATGGGGGGAAACAAAGGAAACAGAAAGACACCACAATCCCAATGAATAATCCATGCCACAGGTTCTGCGGGAAGCCACAGAAGCTGACAACAGAAACTGGTGAGGCAAAGGGGCTCCAGCAGACACCGGAAGAGCATGGGTTCACACTGGATAAGAAAATGAAATCAAAATGCTCACCAGTTTGTGTCTTTGAGAGCGAGGGATGCTGCATGGCCTGACTTCTGAGCAAGCAGGATGACTTCCAGCTTCAAAAATCTCTTCTGGAGGAGACAATCACAGGGAGGGGACACCTCTGCACCTTCCTGCCCAAGTTTCACTGTGAATTGAATCCGATTGAGATTGTTAAGGCTTCAACGGGCCTTGATAGTACAACTTGTACTAAGAGTGAACTGGTGGCGAGTACTTGAAGAGGTAGAAGTCTCTAGTGTGGCTAGAGACGACTCTGAGAGGCTTATGTAAGAGATGAGGGAAAGGGGAGGCACTTGGGGAGCTTTCAAGAACGTTGATATTGAGAATCAAGTCAAGCTTAGGGCTTGACTGTCGAAATACAGGGCGCTTATATACAGGCATGACCGCGCACGGGCCATGATCACTAAGGTAGGTACTTCTGGTCAAGAGGGGGCTGTCTGTATCGTATGGTACTCCGCAGACAAGTGCTGCGGTCTGTATGAGTCAAACAATAGAGAATGAGCAAGAGCGAATGATAAAGTGACAAGTTGCCTAATCCATCCTTAAGGGTCGAACAATGGCGGTGGGTCATTCCAAGAAGAGAAGTGTTGTCATGATGCGATGATGACCACGAGGTTTGAGGTTGATCTGAGGAGATCTGATCTCTGTGTGCCCATTCTGGCCTAATGGGCGTCTAGCATAAGCAACTACCCTTTAAGGTAGTCTGTATTGATGGTGACCCAATTAAGGGCCATGTCGCTATCCGCGTTGTCTGCGGAGCTCTGCGTGGATGAGGGATTGTCTGCGGATTCTTGGGAGGAGGTCGACTGGTAGCCCTGACTCTGGGGCAAGGTGCCAGCTATGGGCGATGAGGCAGAAGGGGTGATTGACTGGTAACTGCCTTCTCTGCTGGTGCGTTGGCGTATAGGTGTTGAGGAGGGACTTGTGGGTGACAGGGAGTGCTTGTGGGACACAGGGCTGCTGGGCTGAGTGAGGTATGCTTCCCAGGGTTCGATAGGGGACTCTCCTGGAGACAAGGTATGTGTCTGTCCTCCAGGAACGTCAGGTTTATATGGGATGAATGGTTCTGGCTCTAAGGGCGGCGCATCCTCCATAGGACTGTCTGGGTCTTCCAGTGGGTTCTCTACTGGGGTTGGCTCTCGGTACATCTCCATTGAGGAGTATTCCCGACGATGGATGTTCCAGGGAATAGGGACGAGGGGCTTGACTGGGGGCTGATCAAGAGGTGACGATGGTTTGGATGGTTCACTGGGCGGCAAGGGTGGTAGGTCTGGCAAGGAGGATGGGTTCAATGGTAATGGTTGCTTAGGCATGGGTAGGGTGACGAGGAGGGGGTCCGACAAGGATGAGAAAAATTGGGGTGGATCATAACAGAGATGGTATGTTTTTATTTTATGTATTGCTATCTAATTCTCAATGTGTACAGTATTGGGGCTGGTGCAAACACCGGTACAGACAAGTTTATAAGACATTTGCAGATGCAAAGAGCACTGCACGCAAATGTCTGGATGGGTGCCCAGTTGATGTTATCAGGCGGTTTTTCAACCATTCATGGCAATTCATGTTGGCTTATCGTGAGGGGTTGACAGGAAAAGCTGCTGAGTGGGCAGTCCAGAAACAGAAGGCTCACAGGCGGGTCAGAAAGAAGGCCATGGAGTCAATTGAAGCAGTTGTTGATACGAACTAGCCCAAAAAGAGTACTTGTAATGTAAAAATCTTGGTCCCAAAAATTGTCCAAAGTCAGAAGTATGGGAAAAATACAAGAGGGGTGTTTTTGGATGTATTCAGGCCCTCTGGTCACAATGCTGGTGTCCATTTTCCCTAAAAAAATCTGGTTCAGGCACTAGCAACTTTGTTGATTTTTGGTGTCCGGTACTGTACAACGAAGAGAGACTTCGAACCAGTTAAAATTTCGTAAAACATCTCCCCCCTTTTTCCGCCGAATCTCAACGCTCAACCCCAGAGATGCAACTGCTTCTCGGACGCACTATCAACATATCGCGCGCCCTTCCTCGGATACTTCTCCAAGAGCTGAGCAATCTCTGCAAGGTCTTCCGTCGATAACTCTACGTCTCCACCCGCCTGGTTTTCCAATGTGCGTTTTGCGTTCCTGTGCAACGCCGGCACATGGAGCCATGATTAGGGGGAACCAACAAACACGGAGTAGATAAACAAAACTCACGAGGATCCAGCCAGCGGTATGACGTGGGCACCGAGCGAGCGAACCCACGCGATGCACACCTGAGCGGGCGTGATGCCTTTCCGATTCGCTATGACAGTTAAACCGTCCACGAGCTGGAGGTTATGACCGATGTTCTGAGGGCCGGTGGCAACGTCAGCAGGGGCAACGCGAGCACAAGAAGCATGACCCACATCATCCTGGAAACGGCTGAATCCGCGCCTGAAATCGCCTTCTTCAAAGTCGTTACGGTTCTTGATCTGCCCTGTGAGCAATCCACGGCCGAGTGGGCTGTTTGGGTTCAGAAGGAGGTAATGGCGGAGATCTCGAGGCGAAGGTCCTCACGAGTAGGCCATGATAGCAATGCCGAGTTCTTTACAGGTGGCGATCACTGAGCCATGGATGTGCATGAGCTCCCTCGTCATGGAGAGAAAAAGAGTGCGAATGCTTACCATCTTTCGTTTCCTGCTCGTACGCTTGAAGGCTCACTTCGATCTCGACCGCCGCAACGGGCATTACCTAATTTGCATGTATAAGCAACTCACACGCCCGCCTGTGGAGTAAGCAACACTTAAGCAACTCATGCTTACCTTGTGTGCACGACGTATAGTCTCCGCGCCAACCTCCGACAGTCCGATGTAGTCAAACTTTCCCTCCTTGACCATTTCATTGAGCACTTCGGCATAGTGCTCCATCTCATAATTCGAGTCGCGCCTCGCGGGCTCGAACAGATCGAGTTTCTTCTTCCCCCGCAGGGCCTTGAGAATGGCATCGACGCTCCTCCGCAAGTTCTCCCTACTCCCGTCAATATCCAGCTTGCCGGGAATCGAGCTGCCCTTGACGGAGAGGAACGCGCGGTCGGCGTACTCGGGGTACTTCTCGAAGAAGCGTGAGATCAGCTCGAGGTTTGCTGTGGTTAGGCCGAACCCATAGTATTCCCCTGCAGTGAAAAGCAGCAACAGAAAATGTAGGCACGTGAGGTTGGATGTCTGGCGCGATTTCGCAATGTATGGGCTAACCGCTGTTGAAGTACATCTTTGCGCCTGGAGGCAGGGAGTCGATGCCCGCCTTCATTGCCGCGAAAGCCTGTTCGTCGGGGACGGGTGTCGGCTTCCAGGTCATCATCATGAGCCCATGCTGTAGATGACAAGCGAGTCGCAATGAGCAAATCGCGAAGAACTGAAAAGATGACACGGGGCCGTCAATTGGATTCCATGACTTACCGCGACTTTGCCGATAACAACGTCAGAGGCCGCCCCGCTGAGTCTAGCTGTGGTTTGTGTCATGGTATGGATGATTCTGTGGTTGAACTTTTGTGCAGAGCTGAAATTGAAGTAGAAGCATGGGTTAAATATGATGGGAGGTCAAGCTGCTTAGGAGATAGAGATGTATAAGCAGCGTAAGCACGGGTGGATAATCCTAGTCGTCTAGTCCATCATACATCATCACTCGGATGTTATACTGACGCTCGTCAGACTGTGTGACACCCATCAACGACTCTGGGAACATCAGGAAACGGAGGTCGAGTGAGAACTTTTGACTAACGCACCTATTTGTTCGCTGACTGAGAGTAATCTAACAGTACTATAGGTGCAGTCATAGTGGTCAGATTACCGTCAATGGTCAGAAACCTTATTTCTCCCACTTCCTCATCTCCCATGCCTTAGATACTGCATCATATGTCTATTCTATGCAATTCCATCGCCCGATATCTTTTTTTCCAGATGAGAAACGGAGTATTTGATGTTTCCCATGTTTTGGAGGGTGTCACCTCTAGTCACGTCTGCCGAGTCTGCCAGTGCGGACTTTGAAGACAAGAAAGCATGCACGTGATGCCATTGGAAGTGCTCTGTGTGTGGTGAATGCTGTGACGGTGCATCACAGTATGGTGCAATCCCTCGAATATGCTGAGCTCCTCAACAGCCAAGTGCAACAGACCCAGGATTTGAAGAAAGGCTCAAGGAGGGCATTGCTGGGATAAATAATGGCAAATATTGAAACCCAACAAAAATTTCGACTGCCCATATTCAGCCTACAAACTCAAGGATGACTCGGAGCTCATTGTCCTCGCTGGTGCTCTTGAACTTGACACAACTGGCACCATTCTGGTCCTCAAAGAGTGCATCAAGGAGTACCTTGATTTGCACAAGAACGAGTTGGTGCAAAACCCACAGTTCATGCATTTGTTCAAGGCTAGACGGCAGCACACTGACTTACCAGTGGATGATGGGGGAAATTACTATAGCCAAAATCTCAGCAGTGGGGTGGGGCCCTCCAGACTAATGCGAGGACATTAGACTTAAGCACACTCTTCTATACTTTGTCCTAGAATACTCATAACTTGGCATATAATGGAAATCATTCGTTGACATTCATCGATGTTCATCTTTGTGCACTCTTCAACAGTCACTGCGGAAGTGACTTTATTTTCAGTAGTAAATCTGATAGGAAAAATGACAAAATGACACGTTAATCTGACTTGTTGGAAAAACCGAGCATAATCTGACTTTGAGGCAAGCTGATGTAAGTGGGACCAAATGCCATGTTTTTTCTGATACAAAACCGATGTCAGCTTTATGGCCTTGACCGATAATCTGTGTCTTTTCCCCCCCTCTTTTTCCTCTTGTCTTCTTCTATAATCACCTCATAATCCAACTATGATTTACTCCCAAATAGTAAATCGTACTCTTTTCATGGTCTGCTTGGCTCGTCAACAATGTGTGTCCTTTTTTTTTTTTCTCCCAAGTTGTTTTCCCTCTAACAGCCATCCCATGTGATTCTGTTGCTGTGCCACCAACTCGACACGTCAGCCTTGCCACCATACCTTGCCTCTGCCTCCTTGTTCTTCACCTCTGTTGCCCCCTGTTCCTCTTGTTCCTCTCCTCATTTGTCGCCTTTCAAGTCCCTGTTTGCCTCGCCTCAAGCCCTGCTGCCGATGTCACACGGATTGCCTGCCTTTGATGGCCCCTGCCATAAGTGTATGCCACCTTGATAACTGTCAGCCTGTCATGCACATCGAGCTTGACACCCTGAATTGCCGCCATTGCAGTGAGTGCCCTGAATTCTCACTTTCTCTCCGCATCCTGACCTGCTGCTCACTCCATTGCTTCCCCCCCTGTTTTGTCCAGTCTCACCCTCGGATGAGAAATACTTTCTGTCTGTTTGCGATTGCCCTCTCGCCCCCTGTGAGTACCCCCGACGTTCTGATCAGTTGCATCCTCTCACCTCTCCCTCATAGCCTGAATCACGACCGCACCCATCCCCATTGCCATGCCGCCCAACCCATTCTCTTCCCTCCCAGTCTCTCCCTCCCTCTCCCCCTTACAGCCCAAGTGTGTTGTCAAATGAAAAAATCTTGCTGTCCTCAGATGTGATGGATGGCGTCGTCTTCCCTCACTGACTGGGAGAGTGCCCCTATTTTCTGGCCATTGCCTCTACATGATGTTCCCTGGCTCGAATCGCAGTTGTGCCTGTCCCCAGAGCTGCACCCATCCCCATTGCTGTGCCCCCTGATGCGTCGTCTTCCCTCCCTGTCCCCTCACTGGGTGAGTGCCCCCATGCCATTGACATCTCGACTGATTTTTGCTGGCCAGCCCCATCGCCGCTCCTCCGCCCCATCACCCATCACCTAGCACACCGGCCCCTGCCTCTTTGACCAACACCACTGCTGTCGAGCTGCCAGCAGCATCAGGCCCATATA
>Ga0307510_10010139_pt1 | contig 11201 bp, 12 predicted proteins | sample 12_EM_MG_FD_207224 | JGI IMG/M metagenome (GOLD analysis project Ga0307510, IMG submission 207224) | Populus trichocarpa ectomycorrhiza microbial communities from riparian zone in the Pacific Northwest, United States - 12_EM | ecosystem: Host-associated > Plants > Roots > Unclassified | place... | reverse complement strand
CTGTCTCACCCATTCCTCGCCTTTTCTGGGCGCCCCTTTGCGTGATTCTCCACTAGTCCAGGCCAGGACTTCTCTCTCACACTTGGTCGTTTTACGCATTCCGGGTGGAGACGTTGCGAGCCCATCCCCTGGCGTTAAAAAAAAGTAGATCAAAGTGCCTGCCCAATTTACAAAACGTTATTCCGTGGGGTCAAGTTATCGTTTGCGTGATGGAGGGGGATGTGACCGCAACCCGCTGAACCACGGTGGAAACGGCGTGACCGACCTTGACCACCATCCCATTTATCCTTTTTTGAACCATTTCCATTATCAATCTTATTTTTTTCGCGCCGCGTCAGCGTCAGCCACACACAGCCCCCCTTCCGTGCCGCAGCGCAACACCGCCAGCAGGGAAGAGAGAGGGGGTGGTCATACATACAATTCGGATGTTATGGGAGCCTGATCCGCGAACCGCACTCGCCCCTCTCTCAGTCTGTCCATTCCCGTCGGACTGACAGACGGACGGACGAACGGACGGATCCCACAACCGGGCAAGTTGAAAAATATCACGCAATCCGCGCTTTTACTATTTTACTATTGTCATGCGGAAACGCGGAAACCCCCCTTTGACACCCGCCCAAATGGAACTTTGTTAGTTAGCGTACAACGTGTGCGTGGACCCGTCCCACCACCAACCCAAACCTACCTGCAAGCGCACATCCCCGGGAAATTATCACGCTACAATTGTACACGCAACGCGCACGCCGCAACCAAGCAAGCGACGAAACTTGACGCTTCGACGCTTGTCAAATGCTGCCATACTGTATATACGTTACTTATTTTTGTATATGCGGATTCCTTTATGAACGCCAAGGTCAGTTACATATTTCGCTATATCTACGGCATATTCTCTCCCGCGCGTTCCTCGCGATTCGATTATAGCACCGCAAACCCAAAGTTGGTCTCCAAACATCATCGTCACAACCCGCATCCGCATCCGAGCCCGAACCTCCGCGCAACGGGGGAATGGGTGGAAAGGAAGGAGTAGTCGCCTGAGCTCGATTAGTGGCCCTCTCCTCCGTTCCTTCGCCCATCCATTTTAGCGCCACTTTAGGCTTCGAGTGAGGTGGAGGAATGGATCAAAAGAGGGGGTTGGTGGGGTTTTGGATTTATTGCGATCAAAATAATAAATAAATAAAGTTAAATTAAAATTTGAAGGTTACAGATTTAGGTTATACCCTGAGACCCTTTTGTTGGGATCACCCTCATCCCATCGCATGGCGAACGCGCGCGCACACGTACGAGTACTGTATGTATCGTGTGTGTGCGTGTGTGTGCCGATTTGAACGGGTGTGCCAGATTGCACAATACAGTACATCAGAAAACCCAAAGGTCGAATCGAATTATGCAAATTGTGATAATCTCCAATTGAAATTTGGCTGTTTGCGGTTGCATACAATCTGCATCGCACACCCAAAGCCGAGGTTGGGGCGGAGGCGGCACACAGCAATGTTTCAAGGTGGGTGCACACACCCGGTTGATCTGGGACAGACAGAGAGGATTGCTCGGGTTCGGGAATGGGTAAAAAAAAAACAGTGCAGTGCAGGGAAAAAAAGATCGACGGGCGCGAGCAGCTCCAGTGCGATGACCCGACCGGATTCGGATCTCAGGCGTTTTTTGCTCTTTCCTTTCTCGACAGTTTTTTTTTTTTCGTATGCCTACACCCGCCCGCTACCCCTCACACATGCACCGCGGCGCAGTCAAAGGGTCAAGGTTACAGTTTTTCAAACCCGATGGTCATTATGAAATGGAGAAGTGGATTAATTTTTTTATGTTATGGAACACCTGGAACGCGGGATAAGGTGGTATCAATCAATCGCTCTCGTCAACATGTGGAGCCTTTGCGTTATGGATTGGATTGGATTGCTTATTTACTGTTGCATTAGACAATGGAATGGAAAGTGCATGGAGCGCGCGCCACGCCCGCGCGACGTTGTATTATTATCATGGAGCTTGTACTGTACTGAGTTCGAGGGCGACGCAGCAGGATATGAGAAGAGAAGGAGGTACTTTTCAGGCCAGGCCACTAGAATAGGGATACGTTGAGGGTTAACATTTATTTTTCACGCGGCTCCATGGGGAAAGTGGACCGAGTTGCACGAAATCTGTCAAATCTGGGGCAACCACGTCACACAACATCCCTGCCGTGATATTTGTCGTCTCTCAAGGGGCTTAGCATATGACCACGCTGCGGGAAAGCGACTGGACCCGAGTCGAGCCGTAAATAACGAATGTTGGCACCTTGGGATGCGACCTGGACTTCCGCATAAAAAGATCCATATCCTGACTACATATATCATAGCACTGACGGCACGGGAAGCACCCTGTCTTCGGACTCTAGTTCTCTAGGTGCCACCGATCTGATTGCAAGCGGTGATTGGACGGTCCCGCGGGAGGGGAGGGTCATTTCATCCCTGTCCGTCCTTTCTTTCGAACAAATGATGTTAGCACCGATAAGTGCCAGCGGACTCCTTGGGCTCCTATTCCAAAGCCCGTTTTTTTCCGCATGTCGCTCTTCTGTTCTGGGCCCTCACTACTCGACTCGGGACTTCCGGGGTTTGAAAAAGCACGCGGCGCGGCTGAGAGGGACGGCTCTGTGACAGGTCAACCTTGTCAAGGCAGATGGGGAACGTAACGATCCGAGTCACGGACACCAGATCCGGCTAGCAGTGGGCAGGAACACGCAAGGTTTGGAAAAGGGAAACGGTGGTGTCCGACCTAGCCGCAGCGCGTGATCTTTGCCATCATCGCCGCGCCAGCGATGCGATCCATGCCTCCACAACCCCTCCAAACCATTACCGCCCGAGACCCGTGCTGTGAGTCAGTGGAACCCCCTTCTTAGGTTTGACATAACAGGCTGCAACAGATCGGCCCTGAAACAGAGTAAAACAGATTATTATGATAGGTCGTCGTGCCGCCCGCCGATGTGATCATCATCCCATTGGACGTGGACCGCCTAGATATGAACACAAAAGCGTTGTTCCACCCCCTTTCATTTCATTGGAGGCCTAATAAAAGCCCTTTTGACCCATTGAGGACACCGACAAGTCCGAGACTGGCAAATCGGCCTCCGCGAGCGCCACAGGTCAGAACTGCGGCGTGTGATCCCCTTCGGAAACGGCTGCCTTTCGCTTTGCTTCCTGGGCGGCTGCCACTTCGGCGCGCAGGCGTGACATGTTTGCGGCGGCGAAACCTTGCGTGAACTGATAGCCAGACAGGAATCCAGTGACTGATGGATACAATGGTCAAGACGCGATCGCTTCTAGGAACTCTGCCGAGAGGAAATGGGAAAGAACCCCCCCCCCTTGGCGCCGCCATTATGCGCAACTGGTATGGCTGGGTTGATTGATTTCAGGGGAATTCATTCACTCACGGGTTCCAGCGAGGACAGTGTTGATTCTACTGAGGCCCAATCTGCTACCGATGATGGCTAAGCGCAGGGCAGTGGTGTTGAGACGGCATGGACGAAATGAAAGGGAAGAGAAGAAGGTGGCGGACCTCCAAGGAGACCAGCAGTGAGGCCTGCGAATGTGCCGTCGCGTCGGGCGTTCTAAAGGAAATATGAAGAATGGAGTGGCTGTTCGAAAGGAAGATCAAAATAATCGCGAGACGTACGCCATCAGCCCGAGCAACGGCATCGATAGGGAGTGCATGTTCGGATTCAGACATGGTCGAGTTATGAGGGACCAGCTCAACTGGCACGAGTAGCAGGCAAATATCTCACACAGCCACTACTGTACCTCCGCGGGTCAGACGAACCCTTTGCTTGGACTCGGCGACTCGTGGTCTCTCGCTTTTCGGCACGGCACCACATCACGCCTTTTGTGTGACGCGAAACATGTCACACCCCGTTTTTCAGGCGCCGCCAAGCCAGTCGCTCCGAGTCGCTCCCCTCGAACTCAAATTTTTTTTTAAACTGTGTCGTACTGTATCTCTCAACTGTGTTCTGTCCTCGTAATGTCCGCCCGCAAGAGGAAGGAACGGACATCAGATTCCCAAAATTTCGATTCCATTCAAGGTAATCATTCACGCGTTATATTGAGCGTCTGCCCAAAACCTCTGTTTTTTTTCTTTCCCCTCTGTGCAAATATAACGACAACTCCGCAACAGATCTTGTCCTCAGAATCAAAACTAAACTTAATCACCGCGCGGACTCGAAGGGCGCTTATCCAGCTCTCGTCACCGAGCTTTACGAACTTTCAACTTTGTCCGAACGTCTCCTCGTTCTACGTTCCAATTCGAGCGAGTCCTTGCTGGACCACTGCCAAGTTGATGTCCTCGATCGGGAGGGTTGGTCCCATCCCATCTGTTCCGCCGTCCCTTGGCTTCCTTACCCACCCCACCTTGCCCGAATAGGAACTTATTTATGGAACCATTCCAGCTCTATGCGTCTTTTGGCGGGTGACCAGATACCTGCCGTAGTTGCGGCCTGTACGTGTCCAACAACTTCCACTGGTCATATTCTTTTCTGCCGTCATCCCCCCTTATGTACCCCATCTCTCTACCCTAGTACGACTCGCCGGTTTCCGCCTTATCGAAGCAGGTTTACCCGAGAACCTCGATGTGGACTGTCAGCCTTCCCTTTCGATGCATTGCGGGCTGGAAATTGAGCGGTCCGCCGTCCCTGCAGGTCTCGTTCACATGTTACAACTGGCGAGTAAGACGGGCGCCACCTTGGCAGGTAAGCGCGTTCCTCTTTCCCAGGAACAGGTCCCACGGTCCTATATCACCCACGTGTGACACCTCATCATTTTCATCAACTTTCCCGGACGGTTTTGTTCTCAGATTCGGGGAAATTCGAATTGGCTTCCAGCGTTTTAACGTCTGCCGCCAAGGTGCGTGTGCGCCCTTGTAAACGGCGCGTGGAGAATCGCCTTGTCGCCCATATCGCGTGCTTTGGTTGTTCCAGTTTGAGCAAAGCCTCCGAAATGCAGACGATCACCAAAATTCGCATCAACCGTCCATAGCTCAGGCAACCGTGGTCTATTACTGCAGTAGAATGGAAGCAGTAAGCCTCGTGCCCCTGCGAAACGTTTCGTGTTCCGGTGCTGAGTCATATGCCCAGGCTTGGAAGGAAGGCAACGAGAGCGTCGCACAATATATGCTTCGGAACATCACCGGTATGTTATTCCGGTGCAGTGCTTCCAGCGGGCCCCGTGCCCATCTGATCATCCTAGAAAGCAACGTTGAACGCCTGGCCAATTTGTCCGCGCGTGACGTATGCTCTTTCCAATTCCACCTCATGGCCGTTACCCTGAAGGTCTCGACCTTTTTTTTTTCTCATCAGCGTGAACTGCTGGCTTCAAAGGTTCTCGAGATCGGGAGGTCACATCTCAACGGTGGTGCCCGAGACAGGGACAAGAAAATTGACTCGAGAGCCGAGGAGGCCGTCATGTGGCTGCAAAAGGCGTTCACCCTAGCAGAGCACCTCGATGATACGTTAACTGCCGGCGCTGTCGAACTGAAGGTGTGAAGTCTCTTTTATAGGATAGTGTAGCTGATGGTGGACACATGCGGCCTCAGCGATGCATATTGAGAAATTTAGGTTCACCCAGTCGTTTCGTCCTTGCCCATCTTCACCTCACGTTTTGGTTGGTTTGTCCTGTTTCCCAGCACGTGCCTACGTTCTTTCCTCCAATCTGAATCCGGATAACCTGCCGCGCGCTGAGACTGCCCTGAATGAGTTACTCGATTCGATACCTTCGGACGACGTAAGCATCCATCAACCCGCGCGTTATTGTTGTCCCCCAGACGTCGCTCCTAGCAGAAGGACATAGCAAATCAAGAACTGCATTGGTGGAAACTCGCGGTCCTTAGGCGGCGTAACGCCCCCGAGGACGCCCTTATCGAAAGTGAGCCTCAAGTTTGGGTCGACGTCACAGGGTAACAGATTTGGTTCATTACTGATCGCGGCGCTCAGCCTTCAGGTCTATCATTGATAATATGGAGTTCACAGAAGACAACGTCACCAAGTGCATCTCCATCTGTCATGGGATTGTTTCGAGATATTCACCTCTCGCCTTCACATACCCAGCATCCTACTCGATCTGAGGACGTTGCCTCACCATCAGTAAGTTGATGCTTCCGGCTGTTGCTGTTATGATTTGATGTCGCATGCATGTGGAAGGCTGGTGGTCAAAATCATCCAATTGTGCCTTCGAACCGCCCTGGGAGCCGTCAACGACTCGGGGTTGCCATTTGTAGATCGTCTTCTTTTGGCTTTAATATTTCACTGTTCCAAGGACGTGGATCATGCTAGGGCGATGCGTGATCTTAGGGAAACCTTTTCTCGTACGTGGGTGCCATCTACGGGCGCATATCGATGCCATTGAAGTCCTAGTGCTGGAGTCTGCCGAATTTGAGCTCCCCAAGATCGGTGCCACTGCCTGTCTCATGGTACGTTTCTTGTAATCTGCCCTAGTGCCCTGGATGGGAACCCTCCCAGTTGTTTTATCAGAACGGGGAGCGAAAGCGTTCTCTCAAGCGCTGCACAGATGCCGTAGAGTGGTTCCTACTCGGGACACGTGGCGCCTTTTCGAGTGTCGCAGATAGCTGCGCAAGTAAATGTTTCCGGAAAGCCGCCCTCTGTCATATCGAGCAAGAGGAATACGCGCAAGCGTCGGACATAATCCGCCACTGTCCCGGAGAGGAAGCAGCAACGCATTATTTGTCTTTTTTGGTTGCCGTCAAACAAGGTAAGGGATACGTTTTGGGGTGTGGTGCAATTGCACAGCCAACCAATTTCCCCTCTGACCCCGCGCCAAAGGCTGGGAAAATGACGGTGAGGATCAACTGATTTCTGTTGATAATCACACTGTCGCCGTCCCATGTTGATGCTTTTCCACCCCTCAGCAATTCGGGCGGTCAAGGCGATGGTTCATGGTTCGGGCTTCGACCAGAGAATGTTACTCATGGCCACGCGGATGGCACATGAAACTGATCTGAAGAATGTGCTCCTTTCCGTTCTACAGGAACTCCTAGACTACGTGAGAGCCGGGAAGGCGACCGAAATGAATGTGGAGCCCATTACCTTGGTTCGCTGCATGATCAGACTCGTTCTTCGCCTCATAGCCGATCCTGCAATCGTTGAGGGGAAGTGAGTGGGGATACACCTTCTGATGTATGTGGCGTCCCTCATGGCGGCGCATGGAAACTAGGGACGCTCTGATCGATGCGTTGACCCAGCACTTCGTCACAGGTAAGTTATTACAGAAAATCGCCCTGTGGACCTGTTACTTAGGTTTTGCTTGATTGAGCGATGGCTTTGGTCGATACAGCTTGCAAGGAGAAACGTGTGTCAACAATGATTAAGGATGTATCCTGGCTGTGGCGTACTGCATACAACTGCGCAGCGCAGGGTTGTACGGAATGGGAGAACGCAGAAGAAAGGGTACCCCCCCTTTTCGACGCGTCACGCGAGGTACGCCCTGTACTTTACCCCGGGTTACGTTGTGATGTGATCCAACCGCATGGGGCCCAGTTATTGAGCACTTACTTGGAAACGGCACTCGAGGTGGATGAGGAGATGCATTTGTGTATCGTGTTTTCTTCCTTTGCCGCCGCTTCCGCTAGGGGTGTGTTCCAATTCAACTTCCCCGAGTTACTCCGCCCGTTTGACGCCGATTGTTAGTGTTTGCGATGCGCAAAATGGAACCTCAGATAGTCAATTCTGATAAGGTGTGGAGTCCCTCCCCTCTATCCCCTACAGGCGTCATTAATTTGCCATTGCAACTCAGTTTGAGTTCACCGCCCACGAAATTCAGTCCTGCGAAGAGCGGCTGCGCAAGATCGTGGAGAAGGGAGTCCTAAGTTCCAACAACATTCCTCGTGTCAGCCAATGTCTCAGCACACTGTTCATATTCCAGGCCGAACTCGCCTGTCGGATGAAAGAATGGCAGGTGATACCCCAAGTTATCGAAGTAAGGCATTCCCTATGTGCTTTCTGTGCTTCTCTGAACAAGTCCCGTTAAATTGGTAGAAGGTCGGACGATGCCAAGCTCCGTTCTGCGACACGTTTGAGGCCATTGCCGACATGCTCGTAAGTGTACCTCGAAGCGGAGAAGGTTGAACTGCCAAGCGACGTATCATTCAGTGGTCTGCCCAGGACTGCCCTCTAGATGGTGCGGACATCGGACAGATGGCATATTCCCCACGTCACTGACCTTGCCGGATGCAGTTCTTTTCGTAGCATTAGAGGCACGGCCAAACAAACATCCCTAGCTCCTTTCGTCCGAACACTCATGTGCATTGATACTCCTGCAGGCGATACTCCATGCCAGCCTCGATCGCAGCGCGTTGTCGGTCGAGAAATTTGCGCGATGGTTGCGTGCTATCTGTACCATTCTCCTTGCCCGGAACACGGCCCCCGACCGCCTGAAGGCAATTGGCTATATCGAGCAGGCTATAAGCGTGCTAGAAGAGCATGGGGGCGATGACGTCGGCGACAAGGTGATGACAATCCAGCCATTCGGCCAGGTGACTTACCCTTTCCTTGTTTCCTTCCCTCCCCGAAGACATACCCCATGGACGAACGCTATTGGCTCCTCACGTCTTCCTATAACACGGGGATTGAATGCCTTCAGTATGGGCTTTGCTTTCCATCTTTCACACGTCTTTTACACATGACCACGTTGCCAAGTGTATGCTTGCTGGATGATGCCAGGCGATGGTTCGAGGCCAGCAGTCGTATATGTGGGCATGTTCCGGACGGCGTTGTCAGAGCAAAAAGGGTGGGTCACACCCTCCTGTCTTCCTAACTCTATTCTCACTCCCAGCCGGAAACCAGATCACCGAGACATACACTCATCTCATGGATCGATTTGGTTCGTGATCCTCGGTCGCGGCCTGTATCCCTGGCGCCTGGATGCTGCTCTAACTGTGTTTGTCTCTGTCGTCTATTGCTTGTATGCTCCGTTATTCTCGGCTTGTCTGTGCCGCTCCTGCTACCTGGTATGCACACTCTCAGACACGTGTAGGGGACGGACGTAATATAAAGTTCTTGGTCATCGTGACCCTCCGTGTGCATCATAATCTTTGAGGTGATATAACAAAACACGTCCACGAGTGTTACCAATGGCCAAGTACTCGCCATCTGCCGAAAAATCAACGCTAGAGACGTGCCCAAGCGGCGTGCTTGACGTTGGCCAGTTCGAAAACGCGGTAAGGGACGGGAGATGAATCTAGGGATCACAATATAAGGAACACGCGGCATTTACAATAGCGCAGGACGAGCCATACCAAACGCATCTGGTCCTTTTGTGCCTTGCTGGCAATCGCAAGTAACTGGGAGTCACGGTTGAATCTGACCGCCGAAATTGAGGTCGTGAGGTTTCCTATTGCCTTCAAAGGCTTAGGCCGGTCACTCTTACTCCACGAGGACGCGTCTGGGCCGTACACGTTAACGATCCCAGATTTCGACCTGTATGTCACGAGAGCAACACAAAAAACAACGACAGTTTTCGATGATCCGCGAATTACGCCCAAATAAAACGCGGGATGATGACCCCCTACTCACCCAACTGCAACATAGCTCCCTGAGCGATCGCCGGCGAGGACCCGGCTCCCGAATCCGCCGTCGTCCTTCCACCGGTGCAGGCACCGCCGCGTGCCCACGTCCCAGAGATACGCCTCTGCGTCCTCGCCGAGCGTCATGAGCTCCCGGCCGTTGGGCAACCACCAGAGCGCCTTGATGCCACCCGTGTTGTTGGCCTTCACGTTTCCGACGACCTGGCCGGAACCGGAACGCCAGTCGACGAGGTGGACGTAGCCGCGGCGCCCGGCGACGGCGAGAAGATCTCCGCCGCCGTTGAAGGCGCACACGTGCATGCTGAGGTCCGCGTTGTTGTCGCCGTTGTTTACGAACGTCGTGCCCCACAGCCCGCGCGGCGACCGCGTTGTTGCCCCAGATTGCAAATCGTATGTGTAATAAAAGGGGCGGTGGCCGGTGAGTAGGACGGACGAGCCAGAAGGGTGGAACTGCGCGTTCGTGACGGGCAACGCGGGGATGTGAAGGGTTTGTAGATGCGAGTTGGTGTGTCCGTCGACCTGTGATATACGGATTTTTCGGATGTCAGAGCGAGGTCCCATGCAAAAACAAATCAAAAAGTCGCGAGGGAAAGGGTTGTTTATTGTCATGAGCACACGAAAAAGAAAGAGAGAAACCAACCAAACACGAACATTGAACAGACGTATCCGACGGTCAGAGCTCGCGACGAGCAACATGGACAGTTGCGGAGATGGGTGAAACTGCGCAGCAGTGACCTCACCCTCCGCCTGCGCAGCCTGGTTGGCATCGCGCAACCGTTCAATGGCGAGCACACCTGGTTCCAGACGAGCACGCCTTTTGTGACCCAATATCCCACCCGAAGACGTGACGAGCGCGTCCAGACCGTCCAGCACATTGACGTCCGCATCCGCGTGCGCATCGACATCCACCTCCGTTCGTCGCCGCTTTCTTCGGGCGGCGGCAGCGGCGGCCCATTCTGGGGTGGGGTTCATCTTGACGAACTGTCGCCGGAGACGCCGTTCATACTCGGGGCCTTTGACCGCGTCTTCTTCCGGCGCATCGCGCAGCTTGCGGAGGCGGGCGGAGGACGCGAGAGAGATCTCGAGGGAGGCATCGTCAGGGTCTGTCCACGCAGGTGCCTTGCGGCTTTTGGGGAGGTGAGGAGGGGCGGAGGGTGCTTCACCCCCTTCACAGGGTTCGTCGGAGATACTTGAGCCTTCACTCTGCTCCTCATCTCCGCTGGTTTGAGAATCCTGTGGGTCTTCAGGCGGACTAACGTCAATGTCGTTTCCTGCCATACCCTTCCCGTTCGTTGTGCCATCGTCCACGAAAAAAAGCTTGGAGGGGTGTTAGGCAACTATCACGGAAGTGCCAATGGTAGCTCACATCAGAATCAAGCATCCCCTCTAGCTCTGCCGTGATCACGTCGGCGCCGCCATCATCGTCCTTGTCCTCTTCTCCATCCTCGATGGCTGCGACACCGCGTCCTCGTCCTGATACAAAAGGCCGTCCGAATAGCAAGCTTTCTAGCCTGCGCTCTTCGTCGTCCTTGTCGGCATCGTCGTCCAATAGTGTTGCGGTACCTAATGGGGCAACGGATTCGTGTGCAGGCCTGTCCTTGCGCTGACGTTTCCGAGGGTGCTTGCCCATCGTTTGT
>Ga0307510_10010138_pt1 | contig 11203 bp, 8 predicted proteins | sample 12_EM_MG_FD_207224 | JGI IMG/M metagenome (GOLD analysis project Ga0307510, IMG submission 207224) | Populus trichocarpa ectomycorrhiza microbial communities from riparian zone in the Pacific Northwest, United States - 12_EM | ecosystem: Host-associated > Plants > Roots > Unclassified | place... | reverse complement strand
AATACCAGTTGGCAGCTTGAATGTCTGGACCCGTTCGTCAACTGACTAAACAAACTTGAAGTTTCCCGATTAACCCCTTGAATGAAACCTACCTTTTACTTTGACAGAGACTAAGTCCGCTGCAGTCCGTCTGCCCATCAGCTCACGCATCCGCCATACTACTTGAAAGAGAAACAAACCAGCACCACATACGATGACCTTCAAGACAACAAAGTGTCCTTATTGGAGGCGACCTTATCAACAAGCTGCTGCATATGCAACACAGCTTCAGACAATGCATCTTGATATCGTTCTATCCCTCAATGCGATTGCGGACGCGGCCTCCTCCCCGGCACGACCTACTTTTGTTCGTGAGGAACATGAAAACATGACCGACTCAGATTACGAATCTGATCCCGGACTCGAGATCGCCGATATCCATACACCAAGTGGTGAGATAGATGATATGCACAACAATTGAGACACAGAAGACTTCTCCAATGCACTGGTCCGCACCCTCCCTTCTAGTCAAGAAACTATTCCCGGTCCCGGCAGACCGCTCGGCGAGTTTTCTGGCTATACAGAGCTTAACAAGGCCATGACCAATGACTCTTGGAGCCCTTTCTCATCTGAGGACGACTTTAATTTGGCGAGCTGGTTTGTCCAGAGCAAGGTAGCCAAGTCGCAGATCGAAGCGTACTTTGCCGAAGGTTTGGGCGGTACGGATAGCAGATCATTCTGGTCTGCCTATACCATGTGACAACACCTCATTGTACTGGACCCATTTCATGAATACTTGGTGTGGGCGGATGCCAGTAGTGCTGATGGTCGACATGCAACAACTTTCTATTATCAAAATATTATTGACTGTGTCCGCTACCAGATCGGCCAGGTCGCATATAGTGCGGATATAGTTTACGCACCTATTCAAGAATATAATTCAAATGGAGAGCGATGATATTCAGAGAGGCATACGGCGGACTGGTGGTAGGATATACAGGTATAACATAGGTTCTGACAAGTCTTGGGAGAGGGGTTTCCAGTGCTAACAGCCCATTCCGTTCCTTGGGAGATAACCTTGCCCACCGGATCAACAGTGGTTCCAATTATCGGATTGTCTGACTAGACGCACCTTACCAATTTCTCAGGAGATAAGAAAGCCTGGCCAGTATACATGCCTATCGGCAATATCCTTTGCGGACGAGAAACAGCCCTGCCAAGATGCCTATCCTGCTTCTGTCATTGCTTCCAGTACCCCCAAAGTTCACTGACAAATCAGCCCGTCCCAACGAAGCCCAGAGGTAGACAAATGCGGATACCCTGTGGGCTGTGTTCGATCTTGTCCTCGCACCACCACAGCCAGTTGCCTAAGAAGGAACGGTAATGGATTGTGCGGACAGCAAAACACGCGTTTGTTTTCCCTTTTTGTTGGCCTAGATCACGGAGCATTCTGAGCATGCAGCCTTGCAAGGAATAGGCAGTAAGTCATGCCCAAAGTGTGAGGTTCCATCCATGGAGCTTGGTGGTGATCGGCGGCGGATATATGGACCAGCGACTACATGCATTATTGAGAGAAAGCCTTTAGGCATGAGCCGGCAGAAGTGGCCTGCATGGCAGAATACTTTCAGCGGTTGGGCGTCAAAAGAGGAAACAATGTATTTATTGGACTGGATCAGGTAAGCCACGCAGATCTAGACAAGCCGGACCTCTTGCACTACATCTCCCTTGGCTTATTCAAACATATGCTGGAATGGGTGGCAGGATTCCTGAAAAAGAATAAACAACAACAGGCGTTCAACGATGCTTGGAAAGAAAATCCTCCTTACCCCGGATTCAGCGAACTGAAAAAGGCCTAATGCTATATCACACAATTGCAGGGAAAGAAGATGCCCAATCTTGGCCGTTGTATTTCGGCTGTATTTGCGTCCGCATTGCGAAATCCGGACAGTTCCCAGTATCATGATTTCAAGACTGCTTTGAAGTGTGTTAGCATGCTGGTTGATTTCTCTCTCATGGCTCAATATCGGAGTAATACACCAGATACACTTTCCTACATGGAAAGCTACCTGCAGACATTTCACCAGACAAAGGACATTGTTCTCTAGTTCCGTACCTCGAAGGCTACACGCACCCGAGCAGATCGCCAGGATCAGGTGCTAAGGGAACTGATGGCCGATCAGCGTGCTAAAGAAGTCCCCCATAGAACCGTCGCTAATCACTCTCAACAGGCTGATCAAGAGAGGGCTGAAACGTCCGATCGGCACGCAGATTTGATACGGCGTGAGAACCCCTTCAACTTCATCAAGATGCACTACCTGACTCACTTTGCCTCCCACATACGGCCTTTTGGATCCATATTGATGTATTCCGTACAAATCAGTAAACTAGCACATAAGGATCAGATTAAACATAGATACCGCAGGTCAAACAAGAATGATGCCGCCCGGCAGATCTTGTTGCAATATGGCCGCCAACATGCTGTAGGAATGAGTTTGCAAACTATAGAAGCACTTTCAAAAGTTAAAGGTGTGATTGTGGCTGAAGATAGAGGGATGGAAATGCTGGCTTTTGCAAGTTGCTATACGCCTCACCGGGTTCATAAAGGCCGTATGAAGAACACCAGCACGCTGACCAAACTATGCACAACCCTCAAGATCCATTATTCCGACATGATGGAGGAGAAACTACGTTTTACTAGGCAAACTGCTGCGGATGACCGGCGGTTGCCAGCTGACCCTACCGAACTAGGGTTACTCCCTGTAAAAGGATTTGCTCATCTTGAAATTCCAGTTGCCGACTTTCAGGCAACTGACAGGTTCCAGATCCACCGAGCCCGCTGCACTGGAACAAAGGCATTCCATAACGCTGGCCCCAGAAACGATTGGGTATGGGTCAAGACTCGTGGGGAAGCGAACTATGGAGATTTAGGAGGACAGGTAGTGGCTTGGTTGCTCGCACTTTTCAAGATAAGAAATATTCTCAGTGAGGCGGGAGCTGTCCATGGGTTGGCATTGGTTTGCATACTCAACCCGGTCAATAGTGGCAGATTTCACATTGCAAGCGGATATATTCGAGTCCGCAGGTGGGTCAATGGTCGAGACATGCAAATAGTCAGTATAGGGGCTGTGATCGGCCAGGCGCAGGTAATTCCTAGCGGGGAGAGGCAATGGATTGTGAATCACAGGATTGATCTGCGGACGTTTAATGAAATATATTAAATTATTCTATCCAATTATGTACAGTATTTATACGAGTTATGGCTGGGCACTTAAGGTGGCAGTTCCCATGTTGAGTGTCCGGCTTCAACTCAGCCGCAGGAGTACTACACAATCCTCTGGCATTTAAGGGAATATTTTAAATGGGTTGAATTGTTTTGCATGCATATGCGGCCAAGTTGAAGCCGTAAACCTAGGATGGCAGTGCCCATATTGAGTGTCCGGCTTGAACTCCGCCGCCCGGGGTAGTACACGATCCGCGGGCGTTTAAGGGAATATTTTAAATAGATTGAATTGTTCTGGATGAAAATCCGGCCAAGTTGAAGCCGTAGACTTAAGATGGCAGTTCTCATATTGAGTCCCCGGCTTCAACTTGGCCGCAGGGGTAATATACCATCTGTGGGTCTTTAAGGCAATATTTTAAATTGGTTGAATTGAGTAGGCAGCCGAGTTGATGCCGGCGACTTAAGGGAAATATTCCCTTAGAAAGTGTCAGGCTTCAACTCGGTCACCTGAGTTCTGCAGATCATTAATAATACCAATTTATTCTCTCTTGTAGCGAAGCCAACCAAAGTAGGGGGCCTGTATGGCAGCCGCGCCGGGCGTCTTGTGAACAGTAAGGGAATTATTGAAGTGACCGTAGGGCGCGGGCTATGAAAAGCGCAACGTAGCATGTCAGCGGACAGGAGTGGACAGATCTAGGTCGCTAGCTGAGAGGGGATCTGGGAGAGCCGCCAGATGCGCGCAGTTGGTAAGAGTTGGCAGGAGGCCTGTAGATGAGAAGATAAGTGGGCGGATACAATAGAAAGGCGCTGGGAGGGGGTGGGGTCGCATGGAGTGTGTCGGACGCTTTGTATGAAAGGTGGGGCGTCTGGGCGCACCAGACGCAATAGATGAAAGGCAAAGTGGGCTCGGGAGATCTGGAAGGACAGGAGGCCAAGAGCCGACTGGCTTCGTCCGGACAAGGGCTGGATACCTCTGTTGAAAAAAAAATTTGCTGTTGTTTTCTTATTTCTCTGTACCTGTCAGATTTTCCCTCTCATATTGATTATTTTCTCAATTCATTTGTTTGGCTGTTCAAAATTGGTAGTATGTTACTTGGACTAAATTAACTCAGTACCCGCGATTAACAGCAATGCATACCAGCTGCCAGATTACTGCGTGTTTCCAACACCATCTGAACAAATTTCTCTAGATAAATCTCTACAATGTGATTTACTGTGTTTCCAATTGGAATTTTTAGCCGTTCCTTGGTTTAATGATAGTGTAGTTGGTAGGCGGGTGTGGTTGCCATTCCCGAAGTTTGTGCTGTTTGCTTGTGCACTGCTACTTCTGAGGCTATACGCAAATAGGGCAAAAGTTAAAATGGAAAATTTTAATGATGATGAGAGATGGAAAAACAAAAAGGCCGTACTAGAGTGACCTAACGAGAGTGGCCAGACTACAGTTGATAGCCATCTAAGTAAACGACTAGAGCAAATCAAATTGAGGTAGCAGAGAAAAGGTTGATCTAGTGAACACATTGATGGACTCCACTATTGACTACTTGTTGGACAGTTTAAACCCAAAGCGTTAAGTCCCATTAACCGAGCCCCATATTTCGCAGCAGCCCTCAGATCACTATGTGATACCATACAGGATGGAGGTTGGAGTCCAACTACCAAAAGATGTCGTAAAACCTTCTCTCCCTGCCCGCCCTCTAAACTGTGGATTCACAGGCAAGGGCTCCTGAAAAGGATTAGCATCTTCCTAGAGCGGTATACGATGAAGGAGCTGGATCTCACTCCCGGCATTAACCCACTTGTACAGTCAACACTATTGTAGGCTTGCCAAGATACCGTGGTAAAAATCAGACTGGAGCTAAAGCGCAACTGATGCAACCAAGTCAACAGGAGCCGACAAAGAAGGCGAATCCGCCACAGCTATACATAAGCAAGCGTAGGCCGGACAGGTTTAAGAAAATCCTCACCAGCGCCAATGTCTCGGTACGAAATTTGAGTTAATATCGCCAAGTCGACTTTCACCAGATTATGGTTCCTGCCAGTCAAAAAGGGGACCTGGCTGTGCAAAAAGTGTTACATATAGCTTTGCAAAACTTGATTATTAAGATAGTTTTTTGCCTGGAGAAGCCTTGCAGGAAGCACGATTAAAGGTATCAGGGTTTAATAAAACTATTAACTGGTATGTATAAAAGGAGTTTATAGAGATAAAAATATATAAATAATATAAGATTGTATTACAATAAGTCAAGTGAGAACTAAATTATTATAAACACAGTGTTTAATATACATATTTGTCAGAAATAACTATTCAAATAATATAAAACATAGCTTTTATAAAATTCATCTATGCTTACTCACCCAATCCACTGTGGCTATTGTAACACTTTTTCACCTTTCTCACTAACAATACAACTTTTTAAATTCTTATGACTCCACAATTACAAACATAATTGCCAAAACAAAACCTATTTTCCATTCTTCTTCATTTTCTCTTTCAGAAATAGGTTTTTCTTTTGCCATTGTGTTTGTTGTTGTTGTGCCTTAAAGATTAGGAAAATACAAAATTTCAGGTCCCGTTTTGAATGGCAGGAACCATATATGGTAACGTATTTGACCTAGTAATAAGACACTTACTAGTAATGGGACACTTTTTGGATCCAGTGTCCCATAAACCAATTGATGAATAGCTTAACTAATAGTACATAAATGGCCTGTAAATTCCTTTCCAGATAGCTAATATGCATGTAGAAATATCTTATAAATTATTCTCTACCACTAGTGAAGGGAAACTTGTTATTGTATAAAGTGTTCAGAAGCTATCAGTTTACAGTAGTGTGAGTTCTTAATTTTATAGAAAATTAATTAAAAATGGTAAAATTATCCTGTTTACTGGAGCAGGTAAAGTAAGATCCTCCTTTCATCCTGGATTTTGCAAAATATAAAATGAGATTCTGGCATGGCCAAGTCGTTAATTTTAATAAGTGTAATTTTTACTATGCAATTTGTATAGTATTTGTATCTTGGTTAATGTTATAAACATATATGTAAGTGTTCTAAAAGATCAGTAATCCAATCATACCTCATCTTTGTTTCACTAAGTAGCTTCTGAGATTCATAACTGTTAACCATATATTGTAAATTTCACTTATAATACTTTTATACTTCATGTTTCTCAGAAGTATTTTTAAGGCCCTGTTTGGCACGCTATCATATAAAAAAATGACATTTTTCTTGAAACTGGCATATATGCTATTTTAAAAAAATGCCATTTTTCAGAAATAATCATGTTTGGCAATCCTTTCTCCATATTTCATGGTTTCTGTATGTGAACAAAAAATACACTATAAGATAGGTTTAAATAAGGTAAACCTAAATATTAATGCCCTTTTTGAGTAAAGTGACTGTATTTTCAAAATTTCTCACTAACTATAACTTTTTCTCATAGGATATTTCTCAATATATATATAAGGAACATGTCTGAAAATAATATATTGTAAATTGCTCTTATACTACTCAGAATATCTGTAGAAATATTCATTTTCAATTATTATTACTCTCATATAAAGTTCTATTAGTCATCAGATAATTTGTTTTCTCTATCTTACCCTAACTATTTACTGATTCTACCAAAACAATAGCATATAAAAAAATGGTACTAAATTTAAAAAGATTCCATTTTTCTTGAGTGCCAAACACGGCTCCATTTTTTTATATTTTTATTATAGAAAAATGCCATAAAAGTCAGAAAAATGACATTTTTCTTGCGTGCCAAACAAGGCCTAAAATCTTTATGATTAACTGTGTAGACTTTCTAGATTCTTAATTAAGATCTTATAATATTAGATGATATCTGGGAATATATGTTTATAATACTGAATAAATAGAATAATTTTATCATTTTTCTTAATTTTTATATAACATTACAAATATATATCATCTTACATATTACAATTCACATATTCTAGTTATTGTATAAATTATAAATTTTAGTCAAATTAATAAAATACCTTATAAAGTCTATGAACCAGGCTGTCAGCTATCTATTACCAAACTTGGAGAATATTTAATCTTGTATTGCATGAGATACCAGAATTTTCGTTACTGTAAAGACAAATAATTTTCTTTATTTCAAGTAATCTTGATTGAAATCAACGACTTGAACTTGCCACAACCTCACTCATATTCTGCAATATGCATGATGGAAGGAGGATCTCACTCTACCTCCTCCAGTAAACAGGATAATTTTACCATTTTTAATTAATTTTCTATAAAATCACAAACACATAATACTGTAAACTGATACTTTCTCAACACTTTATACCATAACTAGTTTCCCTTTGATAAGGGTAGAGAATAATTTATAGGGTATTTCTACATGCATATTAGCTATCTGGAAAGGAATTTACAGGCCATTTCATGTACTATTAGTTGAGCTATTCATATATTTGTTTATGGGACACTGGATCCAAAAAGTGTCCCATTACTAGTGAGTGTCCCATTACTAGGTCAAATATGTTAGTGGATTTCTAGATTTTACGATAATAATATCATAGTACAAGTACAACCACATTCCAAAAGTTCTCGCACCCTGGCTGGTATCGTGACAAATTTCTATCAGATATCTTATAGCCCTTCTTCACTTGTCATAGCACAAGCAGGGGTGTGAGAACTTTTAGAACGAGGCTGTACCCTGAAATAAAGTTTGTGGCTGAAGCGAACATCCGATCGGTCAGTGGGGGTGGAGTGCCGCATAAACTGGTGAGAACTGCCAAGGCGGTAGTAGGTTGAAATAATAAGCGGTGGTCAAAATAAGAACCCTGAAAGGATTACTTCTGGCTACACAAAGAGTCAGCTTGTGTCATCTTATTGCGACTTCGAGAGGAATCTGCAAGTGCGGGGAGACTGAGAGCAATGATAAGCGCTTCGAGGTTATTGGGGGGGGGGGGGCAACGCACCGCGTACGATAAAACAACCACAGCGCAATCGATTTTTTTGAGCAAGAAAATCTGTCAACCGTGTCCTCTAAGATGTGGGCCAACAGTGTCAATAGTGCTAATTTTTTGATTCCGTGGTGAGAATATGCGTGATAAATTGAAGGCAACAACGGTCGGAAATATTTGATGTTCCATTTCGGGAAAGTAGGATCTTGATATTGCACAGCACAGAGAATTCTAGATCAGGTTGCGCTCAGTCTCCCCGCCCTAGGAGCCTCCCCATTATAGAAGATGTCCCTTATCCGACAAGGTAATTTCGGCTTCTCTTTTTTATGGAAAACATAAACGGTATCCCTCCACTTCGCTTCGGGCACTGGAAGTACAGTACATCATTGCAATATAAGTTGTCCGTCATTGATCACATTAGATTTTAAACAAAAATTACTCTAACTATCCGGCTGTTACTCCAATTATAAATTACCCCACCCACTTCTCCCTTAAAGCTCGCGGAGGCGAGCTTCCGCCATTGGTGACATGCTGGATTCGCCTACAGCAACTATTAATCCATTTTCGCGAACAAGACTATGATACATCTCAAGTACACCCACAACCTCACATCCAGAAATACAGCGCAAGGCTAGTGACTGATAAACCAAGGATAGCCATCCTGGAGACAACCACGACTGACCCATCAGACTTTGTGGGGCTGGGCTTCGGGGTAGTGTCAGGGGGTGGGCATGGATCGTTATTCAGCGGCGGAATCTAAATGCCATTTAGTACAGAGAAGTGCCAGAGAAGAAAAGGTATAGATTACTTTGTCCAAATATTGTATAACACCACCCCTGAAGATGACATTGGGCGCCGTGATCCTGACACCGTTGACCTGACTCCCCTTCTTCCCATTCTCCTCAGTTGTAGTGATACGCAATGAGCCGCCAGCTCTCGACGAGAGGCAAAGACCATCCTTCATATCGGGCGTGTAGGAAAGCTTGTCGTGGATGAGCCCATTCAGAACGTCCGACCCTGGCGGTTTTGCTGGGTCCAGAATTCCGTCCTGTACGGCAAAGACCGTCACCATTGGTTTTGAGGATACCTCCGTCAACAGACCCGCATTCTGCAATGCTATGGACCACGATCGACCACCTGAATCGGCGAAGACGGTTTCAAGCGGGCGTGGAAGGGTAAAAAAACTTTTTTTCCAACAATGTTAAACCAAATCCGCCATACTTGGACAGAGTGGTGTGCTTACCTGTCACATTTCTTGATAATCCCACCGTCAAAGGGTACATCGTCGGCATGTACAAGCGTGGAATTTCCAAATCCAGAGGTGATGAGGACCGTGCCCTTCCCGCCCGGGGTAGGATTCGAGACTACTCGAGCGCCTTCACCGGCCGCGGGGTTGACATTTGTGGTTTCACCCCCTATCGACGTCTTGAGAGTAGCTGGCTCACTCTTGATATCTGGAGCTCCCTTTGGCTTCTCCGCAAATTGCTGGCCGACTGCGGGAGGGACAAACACCTCGCGGCGGGCCAATCGCTGCCCGTGGTGCATGAGGAAGTCTATAACGAACTGGGTAGTGGGAGCGAAGACATAATATTCTTTGCCCTCCTCCAGACCCTCGAAGACAGCTGGCATCTGCTTTAAAAGGTCCCCAAAGGTTTGGGTGTCAGGGTCCTTCGCGAGTGCTGCAAGCACGGCGTCCTTGAAGCTGCTGGGGATGGGCTTGTGGTTGGCCACGGTTTGGAGGGGGAAGACTTCACCGGAGTAGGCCAAGGTCACTGGTTTGCCCGAGATGGTGGCAGTGATGGGGCCATAGGTGGTGGTGACCGGTGGCGTTTCTTTTGATGGCAGAGGATACGAGGAGGGCGTTGAGTATGTGGTGGTAGGTTTCACGGATGACGTTTGGTTTGGCTTGGTCGAGGGCCCGCTTGTCTTGGAACCTGAGGACCCGCTTGTCTTGCCTGAGGACCCGCTTGTCTTGGAACTTGAGGGCCCGCTTGTCTTGGAACTCGAGGACCCGCTTGTCTTGGAACTTGCGATTTTGTCTGTGTTAGAGCTTGATGATGGGCGTGTTGAAGATGGTTGCGTCGAGGACGAAGGCCTAGCCGAACTCGAGGAGCTCGGGGGGAGTGTAATACCACTACAACTGGGGCATTAGCTCAACCCATCAGATCCACAGGAACCGCCAAACCTGCTAGTGGTCCCAGGGCTGACTACGCTAGCTGTCGCATTTACACCGACTTGGCGGCGAGGGAGGAAGCGGGTGATACTCGGTTGGCTGTGGTCTGGATGGGCGTTGCCCATGCGGAAAACAAGGCAGACTAACAAGATAGGTACCAACATTCCGTAGGAGTGTGAGGTCCGGCCTACACGAAAACGAGATTCCGAATAATATCAAGAAGGTAATCCAGGAATGCTGGTGACCGGGGAAAGCCAAGAGGAAGCACTTTCTTTATACATGCCCCAGGCAAGGGGGATGCGGGGAAGAGGGGGATACTGTCTGCGAGCGCTTAGTGGGGCATGGACTTTGCGCCATCTGTATAATCCCTGTCCTGATGCATCAGCCGCACTGTCCTGACACGCTTCTGCCTAGGCCGTTTAACTGGTACAAGGGACAGGCATAAAAAAGTGGTACGATGCATAACTAATGTCTCAGAAGCAGTGGTACACTTGAGAAGGGAAACTTTAAGAGAATCCATGTTTCTTCCCATGCTATGCAACTGATAAAGGAAATTATGTATGAGTGATGTATACGACCTCTACTCTAACACATTTACTATCAAATCAAACCCTAAGAGGTGTCTGCTGAGGGGGCACCTGAACCTCTAAACTAGGACCATTTTTAATGCTAGCTTTATGATAAGTGGGCTTTAAAGCCCAGTGGCTTATTGAAGAAATCAATATTCTTTTTGGATCTATGTATAGAGGCTGCTCTGCTCTGGCATCCTTACCCATTTATTTTCTTGCACACAGGAGTGTTGGTTCAAAATACTTACCCCTTGGAGTTGGTAACTGTGTGGTAAAGGATGGGGTTTAAGATGTACTTTACCATCTCAACATATTTTCTGTCTGT
>Ga0307510_10010136_pt1 | contig 11204 bp, 10 predicted proteins | sample 12_EM_MG_FD_207224 | JGI IMG/M metagenome (GOLD analysis project Ga0307510, IMG submission 207224) | Populus trichocarpa ectomycorrhiza microbial communities from riparian zone in the Pacific Northwest, United States - 12_EM | ecosystem: Host-associated > Plants > Roots > Unclassified | place... | reverse complement strand
AGTTTGCTGAAGTGGATGACTGTGACCAATCATTTCAACTAGTTCCTTACTATTCCAAAGATGGCTATGATCATGTAAAGTGTAATTTTTTAAATTATATATACAATGAAAAAAAAAAAACCAAACTAGCCCTCGATGTTTCTCTCAACACAAAATCATGAAGTAGAATGGTCACGTTGACAAATTAAATGACAAGGGACTATATTAACAAGATCAAAATAGTTGCGGGGCTAACCATTATAAGCAATTTTTGAAGGACCTTAATAGAGTTTACCGAGGATAAGATGACTTTTATTAGATAGTAGTATAGTACTACTACTCAAGTCTCATTGAGCTAGCTTCCCGAGGATTGCTTCACAATGTATAAAATAGTACTAAATCGGTTTAGGATATTTTTAGATTTCTCTCTTGCTTGGTATATATATATTTTAAAAAAAGTAAATTCAGAAACTAATTAATAAAAATTTACTAATTACTCCCCTGACTCACTCACCGAACAACATAAAATTACTCGGAGCTATCCTTCTTGGGAAATGGTCTCCTGCCTGTTTCAGCTCTCCTGGTGTTTTCACTAGTAATGTCAACAGAAGAACTGAAAAATAGAAAGGATTAAACATGGCACTGAGAAGAATTACTTCGCATCTCGTTAGAGAAAAAGGAAAGATCAACGGGATCAAGCATCATTTATCGGTCTAATAGGGTACATGAAGGGTGGCAACAAGATAACATGCTAAAAAGTAGTTATAATTTAAGCACCGGATATTCCACTCCAAGGTTCACTTATCTCATGAATTTGTACACAGGAAACTTTTAACTCAAAATTCATCTAAAAAACAGTGATCAGGTTAGAGATTCTCTCCCTGGAGCCAAGGAGCAACGGGCACTTGGTGTTTCTTATTATCCGGTGCCTGGGCTTGATATCTGGTGAGGTAAACATTTCAGGTTCCAAAAATGGGATCTCTACAAATTTCTCCATTGTGGGGACCCATAAGTGTGATGACTGTGTAAACAAAAGGAAGAATGGCCTCCTACCAGCTGCTTAACATATACAGTAGTAAAATTTCTGTACTTGCACAGACCAGATAAAATCCAAATCGACCTCAAGAATTCTCCATCAGCACCTTGGCTCCTGCTTCCGTTGGATTCCAGAGGGCGAGCCAAACATCATTGACTAGAGATACAAGGGAAACAAAACAAACCAAAATTAAGAAAAACAGTTGATCAAAAGCTTTCTTATCTAACGATGATATTTCACCAGCACCAGCACAAGCACAATCATAGGTCTAATGCCTGATAAATGTTCCAGGCCGGACTGCCTAACAGAAGCAGATCGATCCTCTATCAACCACCAAGATTCAAATTGTCTAACAGAATGAGGTGAGTACATCAAAGTAATTGGGGCCCTCAGAATATCAGCCCGTGCAAGGATGGAAGTAGATGAAATAAATGGGACAAAAAAGACTGAAAAACACCAAGATAAGCAGTGGATACAATAACACATTATGACAGGAGAACATAGTGAAATCTGCATCGCATGTTCAGGCCACAGGTAGCTTAAAAAAAAAAGATATTTCGTGGAGGGGACTCCTAGGAAGAGGAAAATAAAAACACATACAGGATCTGCTAAAACAACTTAAAGAGGTACGTGTATAGATAAAAAGAACCACAAAAGGGAAGAAAGACAGTACGTGATCACCATACAGTCCTTCCATAAATTTGTTATAAAATTAAGTAATCATCAATTTGAAAGGATATTTTAGTTTAAATATGTTCCTTATGTAAATGTATGACAACCAAGGAAAAATATATAGCAACAATCATCCAGGGTCATCAGATCATTTGTCTTCATTGGTAATATACAAATGACTTGCTCTTGCAATTTTTTTTGTTTTATACTCGTTGACACATGAGTCTTAATGTAACAACACACAAAGACCCCATACTCATCCACAGAAATGTGCAATCAAATCAAATTGAATATGGATTACCTGAACTGTATTGGGCAATATACTATTTGCAAGATCCTCGTTAATGGACACAGGTAGTGGTGGCATCTGACTCATTCCAGGCATCTCTCTCATACTGCAAAATACAAAGTAGGATTTCTCACAGCTTAGCAATTCATAGCCAACAATAAATAGCATGGCATTTCATAGCACCAATACAAAAATAAAGTTATTGATAATCCACATACTCATTCAGGATGGCAGTGATGTTGTTCCTTGTGTGACAAAGGAGGTCAATGTTATCCTGCAACTGTTTATGAAAATGTTAAACTAACAATCCATCCTCAGAAACCACAACTAGTCTTCTGCTACTCTAAACCTTTTAACTCAAGTTCAGAACCAGTATCATAAACTGGCTTCTCAGACCTCTTAAATAAACAAAAGAACAAAAGTTGGGAAATAATATCAAAATCCTAATACCAAGTGGCAAATATTAGCAGCAAGAACTTGATTTGTTGAAAAATCCCACCAATGAACACCCATGGTTATAAATAGTGGAGCAGTTTTGCAAGTCATCACAAGCATTGCTTAACAGCACACTTGCATAGGTCCATCAAATTGCACTGTGGCATTTTGTAGTTTCAGCCATGCTCTGATATTCAGACTTTCCCTTTTGTATCCACCAAAGTTGCAAAAATGCGATTTGAAGTATGTGCGATTTGTAATAGCCCATGTATCTAACTGCAACCATTCAATGCAAAACCTTCTAGGGCTATACCGTAAATGCATTTTTTCTTTTCACCATGAAGACAAGGCAGGTACATAACCAGCCCAGAAACACACAAAGTCATCTTTGCAAAGACCAATTTATATCTATTATGTTCAAGAGCACGTTCCATTGAAAGGGAAAAGGACAGCGTTCCTAGAATAAAAAAAGATGGTGTCTTTGATGCATTGCATCTGATTTCAACCCATCAATTATTGAAGGATATGGATCAAATTTCAAGAAGATTTAAGAGAAATAGTAGTCACTATATGTCCTTTGCACATAGTGCTGAAATCTTTTGAATGTGCATCCGCTTGCTCTCAGCTAATACTTATTGTTTAAATCAACATTTAAGAAAAAATTTAACAGTATTCACCTTGAATATGGAAAGGTTCGCTGAGATCTGACTAAAAGCCTGGGCATTCTGGTCCAAGAGTCTAGCCATCCCACTAATTCCTGAAACCCACCCAGGTAAATTAATATAGTAATAAAACCATATAAACTTGCAACCAAGGAACTTGTAAAAGAAAGAAGAGTTATGAAGGCAAAGTGTAATCTGCATGATGAAAACGAGACACAACAGAATATAAAGAAAAGAGGAATGGAGGAGATAAAAACAGACATTTTCATCAAGGCAGAAAATCTTGAACAATTTATGACATTACAAAAATATTGATTTGAAAGAAAATAACCCACACTGAGCAAACTGTTCTGCAGCCAACTTTTGACAATATAACTTTTTCCAAGTACCTTCTTAAAGGTTCAATCACATAACTGCCCACTTACTATGCTTTCTCTGGAATAGGTTGTTGTTTCTCAATTGTTCCACAAAAAATAAAAATATTGCATTTTGATCCAACCAAAATAGAACATCACCACATTGTCATGCTGTGGTCTGCGCCATGACGTACAGTATCTCACAAATTTCATCTGAGACTCAAGGCCCATTTATATGCATGAGTTAAATCCATAATTTCCAGTTTTTTTTTCTTTTTATTTGAGCTTAGCTTAGATTGCCAAAGTGGTCAGCAGAACATCATCCACAGCCAGGATGGATATTGGACAGATAAATCTCAAAATGATGCAGCCATTGTATGGTTAAAAAAAAAAAGATCCGAGGGGAAATGCAAGACCTGAAAATACACCCTAGCCATTCAGAATGTTCCGATAATGAATTTCGTAATCAGCCACAAAAGCAAAATCCAACTTGCTAGTCATTACCAGCAGTGTCTTGGAACTAGCAGCCTTTTTATTGGCTTTTGGCAGCCAACTTTGAGCACATTTATTAGAAAAATGATTCAATTCAACAACAGTAGGGTTCTTTACATTGTTTAGTCACTGGTATTATTCATGCTTTAAGTTCTCTTAATGATGAGATTCCTTTATACAAAGTAATCATAAGCAGCTTAAAAACACATAAATAGGTAGTGACTTCGAGTCATCAACAATCTCTTCACCATGAAGAAAGCTCTTTAACAAAAACAACTCTTTTGGATACCATGTTATGTTGAACTTTTAAATGAAATGAAATTTAGTTTTTTCTCTAGAATCATAGCAGTTACCAAGCTCTTTTCTGTTATGTTTTCTTTCTAGCATCTTTCCTGTCAAAAGAAACTTTTCTCTTTAGCTCTCATCCAAATCTCAGTGACTGCATATTATTTCATCTCTAGAAAAATTATACATTACTCCTTTTCTTAGCCTCCCAAAACTGAAATTAGTTTATTCTAACCTCTCCCAACCCTGCTTTTATCACTCCCCTTAAAATATAGCCCTAGTCTCACATTATCAAGCTATGCGACACGACAAAAAATAGAACAAGAATGCTCCAATCAAAGTGAAGAAATTTCACATCCGATTTCACAGAAGTTTTCAAAAACTTCCATAAACCACAGTGCTAGAATCAAAGCTACGATGCTCAAAAGTTAACTTCACCTTAGCAAAAACTTGCCCACATCCCTTTTCAAAATTCAACATAAAGAGTTTGAACTTTAAGTTTTGAACTTAAAAGAGTTTTTCTTTTAAATTCTGAAACAACGTTACATAGAAAAAGAAACAAAACAGGAGCCAGAAGTTAATGCAGAAAACGCAAACAATTGAGACATTAAACAAAGATGTTTCTAATAAAATGTGAAGACTAACCTTCAAAAGGCAAAGGTTCACTTTGGTCCATATGGTGCATCATTAGAGGATAAGCAGCCATGTTCTGCGGTAAAGCTGCAGCCATGTTCATCTTCGAGGATGATTCCACCAGCTTATCCTGAAGAAGCATGATCTTTAGAATACTGGTTCCTCAATCAACATTACATCCTAAAGACATTAATCATTTCAATCCATTAAGATAGAATTTAGATTGTCGGTTCTATGCTACATATAAATAAGTTGTAAGCATGAAGTTTACTTAATGGGATTTTTTATCACTTGTCCAGCCATGACAATTCAATCAAAATCAGAATTCCTGCTTCCATAAAAAAAGGGCCACGGCTGCTACACACCAACTTGGAGGAGGTATCCACAACATGGATAAGTTTAGCATTTTGGAGAGACATTCATAACCAAAATTGTTACCCAAACCCATATAACTAAGTCCCAGAACAATGGATGCAGCAAATGTAACTATATTAGCACCTAGCATCACATTTCTGTTTGATGGACAAGTATAATTATGGTAAGTAAAAGTTCAATATTGAAGTTCAATACATTCTTTAACCTGAAACTTAAGCACCATTTCTTTTTCTCAAAGCACTGAACCATGTGATAAAACAAAACAATCTAAGATTACCTTCCTGTTGTTGATCATCTTTCCCATGTTATAATCTTCTGCTTTCCTTCTCTTTCTCTGCAGAAGATTTTCATAACTACCTTTAAGTCACATAAGCAGATGTGAGGAAAACTTTAACTACAAATATTTAGCAAGCAGTACACATGATCCATGAGATTGGCCAATGAAAAAGGTTTATGACATAGATAACTGATCATCAGATAATACATCAAGGCATAAAGACCCATCTGTCTAGGCAGAAAATAGCTAACTACAGTTGCCCTCACATTTTCTTTTCTTCTTCTTCTTTTTTTTTTTTTTTTGTTTAACAAGCTTAAATTATTATTATCCCAAAGCCCTAACCAAAGCCTACATGCATGAATAAATATCCGATGCCATCTTCTACAGCAGCTTGATTTGGCTCAGGGAAACGAATGAAACAAGAAATTCAACAAAAGAAGGTTGAGTCTCACAACATTTATACTTTCTATTTGAAGAATGAACAAGAAAGGGGAGCCAAAAGGAGCAAAAACTATTTGATAATTCAAAATTTCCAGTATGATGAATGGTGTCTTTCAAAAGCTTCCAAATGAACTACAGGGGGGGGACCTACCATCATCCACCTACACCTTAACGCAACATCACGAACAGTTTTATCACGGAGCATGGCTGCAATCTTTATGTATCTCAGAATAGTTGGTTCATCGGCATATCTGTAAATTCAAATAGACACATCAGTGCTTGAAAATTATCTACAAAGGCAAAAGTAAGTAAAATCCTTCCTGATAGCAACAACTCCAGACCATATCAGAATAGACCGGTAAAAATTCGTAGCAGCATAACCACATCAAATCAAACTTTAAAACACAGAAAACAAGAGAAAGCTAATAAACCATCATCAACAATGTCAGGGGTAAGTACCCATATAACTTAGAAAACAACTAATAATACACAGGGTATCATTTCTTGATCTAGAAACATTACATGAATGAATAACTAAAGCAAACAAAGTTTCAGCTAAGATGGAAAATGGGGAGAAAAAAACAATAACCCTGAAAACAAACAACCTACTTGTGAAGGCCTTCCTCGAGTTTATACTGCTCCTCAACGGACCACTCAACAGCCAAGCCAGCGTCATGCTTTAAGCCAGGAACGGAATCAAGAAGTGACGAAGATGAGGCAGAAGAATTTCCAGCTTGAGCTTGAATAATTCCACCACTTCCACTACCACCAGGACTGTTATTATTACCAATCAAGCCGAAACTCCCAGGCAACATCAAGCTACTACTAGTACTGGTATTGATCCCAAAGTAAGACCCCATCCCAATGGGAACCATATCCGTTGTGCAGCCGCTATTTATAGCGCCTGATTGAAACGAAATTGCGTGCCGATTAAGTGCAGAAGGTAAGATTCCCTCTCGGTGAAACCCTGTGTTAGACTCTGCTGCCATTTCTTCCTTTCTATCTCTTGGCTTTAAGTTTAAACAACCATCATCACCACTTCAAAACTAATTGAGCTCCAATCAAGAATCAAAACACCCCCAAATCTAAATTCACTGTCAAAAACAGCTGATTCAGCTCATGTTTTCAGCTCAAGAACCAAAAGACATGCCAAGATGTAGGAAGAACATTTCAAACTGAACCCTAATAGACAGAAAGCCCAAACTAAATATTGGTCCCAAGCTGAAAATAGAGAAATAAAAATTATCAGTAAGTCTCCAAAATATGTGAAAGAAAGGTCTAAACAGAAGAGAAATTAAAAATAAAAATAAAAATAAAAAAGAAGGGAAGGGGACGTGTGGTAATGAGAATGAGAGAAAAAGGAAAGGTGGGTGATTGAATGGTTTACCTTTTTGAGGGCTTACTTTCCGACGAAGCCCTAATTGGTTACTTGCCTTCTTCTTTTTCTCTCTCTCACTTCTTCTCACCCCTCCTGCTTCAACAATACATACATACATGCATGCATGCATACACACACACACACATACACTCGCATACATACTCTTATACTTTACCCCCACTCTAAAAAAACCATCTTTTCCTTCTAATTGGTTACCTTTGAATCAGATTAGGTATTATCTTTTAAATTTGCTAAAAATAAACAATCAATATCTAAATAAGAGGGTTCTAAAAAAGAATATTTTTCATTATTAATATTGAATTATAAAGTTATTGAAGAAGAACGCCGAAGAAAGTATTTTATTATTTCTCTAGTTAATTTTTTATAGAAAAACGAAAAATGGAAAGTCAATTAATGTTGAATGTAATATAATAATAACAATAATAATAATAACAACTGATGATGATGATGGATACAGATCTTGGAATTCAGGAACAGTGCCATATCTTGGAATTCAGGAACAGTGGGAATCCCCATAAGCATTTGATGCCAATTATTGTGGTTTCTCCACCTTTCCTTTTTTTTTTTTTTTAATTTGTTTTTGTCCTCTTGGATTTATATATTCTCCATCTTTGAAATAAATCAGAGTTGTTTGTAATCATGATAGTATGATTTTTAATAAGAAATATATTAAAATAAAAATAAATAACAATCACAGCCACTCCCATCTCTCCTCCTGTGATTTTGTTTTGTTTTGTTTTGTAGATTTTGGTACACTCTGCCCCCTTTTACGTCTTAGCAAAGTGTTCTTGTATTCTTGCGATTCCATATCAATATCATTCATCAGCTTTTTGAATAATTAACGATTTAGTTTTATTCAACTACTTGTTTCCTTTCAACATCTTTAATTTAGCAATAGTAATTCTTTTTGCTGGTGAATTAGTCTCCGAGTCAAATTATTTATTATGTTTGTAGGGAAGAAAATGCTGATTAAATACGTGGGAGTAAATCTAATTCGAAAGCGACAGGTTCAAATAACTTTGAAAAAAACAGTGAATATAAAATATTTTCCTTCCATTTGCGTACTTTCTCGATTGTGTCTCCACCAGTTGTGGTCTGAAGATTGAATTTTGGTACTGCCATAGTATATATTATTCTGTTGAGCATGCTTAGATTTCTCTTAAATTACTTGAATAGATTATTAATCATGTAATCCAGTATTTGACCAGGTGCGTTTCATCACTCTGAATAACAAACATATCGTGCAATTATTACTATTATTAGAAATAATATTCTATGAATATTTCTTTTTTCCTCTAAACAAGTAGATATATCATATATATAACACGGGATATCTTTGCCTTGCCGGGGGATAAAACACCAGAAAGGTCTTTAGGCCTGCCACTGCTACCACCTAGGCACTAATTCGGAGATTTTCCTTAAACTTAAATGTTCGAACTCCATTGCTTATTGATTTTCTTGGTAATCAGTCATGGAGAAGAAGAGACTTGAGGTACGCACCAATCTGAGAAAGCATGACTAATTAATACCATTAATTCTCTGTAAACTGGTTTGGTTTACCATTAATTAATCCTTTCCCTTGCTGTCCTACGAGTTGCCGGGGAGCAGTCGAGAGTGACAGTGGAGAGGTCAAATAAAGGGTGTTAGATGCTCGATGAAATTCCTTATTTGAGTGGCTGTGAGCACATAATGCAGGTCTCATGGCAAGAGTACTGAGATTGTTAATGCGATATTCTGGATGGTTTTTTAATATAACAAAAGGGATTTATTCCCCTGTCATGTTGGAGATCAAAACTTCACTAATGAAAAGCCAATTTTGCAGCAGTACTTGATGCGTTTTGGCTTTCCATATCCCTATCCCGTTGGAGATACACTTACCGAATAAGGACAACAAGCAGCTGCATACTTGAGTAATTCTGGTGTGCTTCGGATCATGAGGTTGATTCTGGAGACAATGAAACATGCATCTTGCTAGCTAGGGCATCTTCAAAGGGTGGGCCAAGAGATAAAAACTCTTTTTTTTATAGCTTTTCTTCCATAATTTTGTAGCTTCAAGGGGATAGCTAAATGAAGAGCAGAATGACTCTTTTATCGAAGAAAAATCATTACTCTATATTAATCAAAAAGTCAAAAGCATTAAAATGGATTATTAATATTAAATATATTAAAATACAAATGAGTTGTTAAAACGACTTTTTTTTCTATTAGAGTGCCCATAAAAAGAAAAGAAAAAAAAGTCATATTTACACTTCAAAAAGCTATATCAAGAATTCGACGCTTCTAAATTGCTTTTGCTACTGGAGATGCTCTCATGTATTTGACGATGAAAGATTTTTTTATTTCCATGCATTATAGTTATCTCTGGTCAGTTTGTGGATGTTGACAGGGCGTAGGATAATGAAAGCATGAAGTGCAACGGGAATATTTGAAGAAGCCATTTGACGTTAGTCAATGTGGAGGCTGTAGAATTTAGAAGTGATCAGATCGAAGAATAATGGGTACTTGCAACCTATCTCTTTTGTGTTTTTTACAAAATATTTAAAGTAGAAGATGTGCACAACGTCATATGTCAAGAATTGTGCAACAGATAAAGATTTGAGATATTCGATACAGCTAATTAAACTCTAGGAATCAATCTTCTCCTGGACAATCTCCCAGACAAATTATCTCTAGCTGGTAATGATTATAATCTTGTTTTGATATTCTGGAATGTTGTCTTGCCGATTTCCTTGATGATATTCGTTTTCATCTTTCACAGTGCCAAACAAAAGAAAAACAAGTTATGCTGTTCTTACCAATTAATTTGTTTAATCGTAGCTGCTGCTTAGGGACGTCGATGGACGGAAATCTATGAGAACTGCATACAATTCTATGGCTACTCTTCCCATTTCCATCGCCATTGTAAGCATTTTATGTGAGAAACTCTCGTCATAAATTGGACTTTCTTTTTCTTTTTTGATTTCTTGTTAATTTCGTGATAACCAAGTACTCAAGGTCATCAGTTATGATTATGACATCTGTGTGAAAAAAATAATAACAAATAAGGACGAACAGAATTAATAACATAGCAATGATTTGCTGCATACTGTATAACACTAAAAGTTCTCGTATGTGGGGGCGAAAGATATCAACGACCACAGAGGAAAATCTTACTGTCTCAAAGAAAATTTTAGCCATAACTTTTGATAATTTTCATATGTATGATGTAACAAAATTGAGAAAGTAAGCAGTCATTTGATTTTCTTTGTTCGTTTGCAAGACGTCTACAACAATTATTGTGGTTAATGGGACACTTCCAAATTAATTGAACTCAAATTTATTAGGTTTGTTTTTATGGTGGTAAAGTGTTTTTTTGGACAAACTTGAAAAAAAATTTATGTATTTTTAGAATTTTTAGATATATTGATATTAAAAATAACTTTTTAAAATTTATTTTTTTAATATATTTATAAAAAAAAATATTTCGGTCCTTCCAGCAGTGGCAACCATCATGCATGTCTAGCTAGTTTTTCATAAGATATTAAGATATCCAAGCTCTCCCATAAAAAGAACAGGGTGCTCCATGAATTGAGAAAAAGGATTTTGATTTACAAACCTTGCTCATAAAAAAGGAAAAAAAAACAACTCAAATAGTTCAGCTTCTGAGAATCAACATGCAGCAAACACTTCGCAAACATGTGTGGCCTGAAACTAAAAAAAAATAAAAAAAGAGGACTAAAGAAGCCGTGTCATGGAGGGCGTGCAGATCATAAATTTAATCTTTAACCACCAGCAGGTAGAGAGAAGCATTTTACCGTCGAGTCTAGCTGGGAGCAGTAGGCCAGCCCTCCTCCCAAGTACAACAGTATTGGTAAATTAAAAGGAGGATACAGT
>Ga0307510_10010134_pt1 | contig 11205 bp, 9 predicted proteins | sample 12_EM_MG_FD_207224 | JGI IMG/M metagenome (GOLD analysis project Ga0307510, IMG submission 207224) | Populus trichocarpa ectomycorrhiza microbial communities from riparian zone in the Pacific Northwest, United States - 12_EM | ecosystem: Host-associated > Plants > Roots > Unclassified | place... | reverse complement strand
TCGGTCGCGACCGCAGCGACGTTTTCGGCGGTGGCCTATCCGGAAATGCGCCGCTTCGGCTATCCGCAATCCTTTGCCACCGGGGTGATCGCGGTCGGCGGCACGCTCGGCGCCATGCTGCCGCCGTCGACCGTGCTCGCGGTCTACGGCATCATCACGCAGCAGGACATCGGCAAGTTGTTCATCGCCGGCATCGCGCCGGGGTTGCTCGCGATCGTCATGCACATGATCACGATCGGCATCATCGGCCTCGTCAGGCCGAAATTCCTTCCCGCAGGGCCGCGGGCTTCTTGGCGCGAACGCGCTTTGGCGCTACGCGACGTCTGGTCGCCGCTGCTGTTGTTTCTGTTCGTCATCGGAGGCCTCTATGGCGGTTTCTTCATCCCGACCGAAGCCGGAGCGGTTGGCGCCGTCGGTGCTTTCATCATCGGCGTGCTGCGCGGTAAGCTGAACCGCGACGGCATTCTGCAGTCGTTGCTGCAGGCCACGCGCATCGCGGCGGCCGTGTTCACCGTGCTGATCGGCGCGCTGTGTTTCGGCTACTTCCTGACAGTCACGCAGACGCCCCAGCACGTTACCGAATTCCTTACCGGTCTCGGCATCGGCCCTTATGGCGTGCTGGCGCTGATCCTGCTGATGTACCTGGTGCTGGGCTGCCTGATGGACGCCATGGCCATGGTGATCCTCACAGTGCCGATCGTGTTTCCGGTAGTGATGACGCTCGGCTTCGATCCGATCTGGTTCGGCGTCGTCATCGTCATGACCGTTGAGCTCGGTCTAATCCATCCCCCGGTCGGGATGAACGTGTTCGTCATCAAGAGCGTGATCAAGGACGTCAGCATGTCCACCATCTTCAAGGGGGTGCTGCCCTTCGTGATCACCGATCTGATACGGCTCGTCATCCTGATCCTCTTTCCGCTGCTCGCCACCTGGCTGCCGCAGCAAATGCTGGGACAATAAAATGGCCATCAAAACCGCGACGGCCGGCGCGCCGGCTGCTGAGGCCCCCTCCATTACGGCAGGGGGAGCCGTGCTGGCCCGGCTGAAGGCGGTCGGCGTTGACTACATCTTCGCGAATTCCGGAACCGACTTCCCACCGATCATCGAAGGATTAGCGGAGGCGTCGGCAAAGGATATCGCTTTGCCGCAGGCAATCGTGATCCCGCATGAGCACGCGGCCATGGGGATGGCGCATGGCTACTACCTGGCCACCGGACGTGCTCAAGCGGTGATGGCACATACCAACGTGGGTCTCGCGAATTGTGCCATAGGTGCGATCAATGCCGCGACGGAAAACGTGCCGGTGCTTCTGTTCTCCGGACGCACGCCAGTGACCGAACGGGGCCGGCTCGGCACGCGCACCGTGCCAATCGGTTGGGGACAGGAAATGCGAGACCAGGCGGCGCTGGTTCGCGAGGCGACAAAATGGGATTACGAACTGCGTTTCCCCGAGCAGGCGCTCGATGTCATCGACCGCGCGTACGCCATCGCCAATTCGACCCCGAAGGGCCCTGTCTATCTGAGCTTGCCACGCGAAGTATTGTGCGAGCCTTGTCCATCGGTAGGACTTGAAGCCCGGTCGCGCATGTCGCCCGCGGTCGCCGCACCGCAGCCTGAAGCATTGGAAGCAGCGGCCAAGCTGATCGTGGGCGCGAAGTGTCCGTTGATCATCGCTCAGCGCGGTGCCGGATCGGCCGAGGGGTTCGCAACACTTGCCGCCCTGGCGGAGGCCTGGGGCATTCCCGTGTCGCAATATTGGGCGGTCCAGCTTGCCATCGCGAGCGACCACCCCATGTCGGTGGGCAGCAACCCAAAGAATTGGCTGAAGGACGCCGACGTCGTGATCGTGATCGATTCGCTGGCGCCGTGGTCACCGGATGCCCACGAGGTGCCCGATAGCTGCAAGGTGATCCAGATCGGGCAGGACCCGCTGTATTCGCGCTTCCCCGTCCGCAACTTCCGCGCGGACGTGTCGCTTGTCGGAGAGGCTACCCATATCCTCGGCGACCTGGCAGCCCGCCTCAGGTCGTCTCTCTCAGAGACCACTGCCATGCGCGAGGCGCGCCGAGACCGAGTTGCTGCTGCCCACCGCGACTGGCGCGACAAAGTTTGCAGGCAAGCCGAGGCCGGCAATGGAAATCCAATGACCAAGGCCTGGGTCAGCAAATGCCTTTCTGAAGCGATCGCCGGTCAAGATGCCACGGTGCTCTCGGAGCTCGGCGTCCCCCTCGATCCGTTGACCCTGGACCGGCACAATTCCTGGTACCAGGAGCCGCATTCGGGGGGCCTCGGCTGGTCTTTCCCCTGCGCGCTTGGCATGCAACTCGCCGGACGGGATCGCTTGATCGTCGCGACGATGGGCGACGGCTCTTACATGTTCAGCAATCCTGTGGCCTGCCATCAAATCGCTGAGGCGATGAAACTGCCCGTGCTCGTTCTGGTGCTGAACAATTCGGAATGGGGCGCGGTCCGTCATTCGGTGCTGGATGTCTATCCACGCGGTTTCGCATCGAAGACCAACAAGATGCCGCTGGTGTCGCTCGATCCCTCGCCCGACTTCACGAAGATCGCCGAGGCGAGCCGCGCATTCACGATCAAGGTGGAGAAAGGCGACGACCTGCCGGCCGCCCTGGGCCGAGCGATCGAGCATGTACGCACGCGCAGGACGCAGGCCCTCATCGAAATCAGTATCGCGCCTTGAACGGAATGGCGACCATGGGCGCATACTCCATCGACAGTCTCCGGGAACAAGCGCGTCGTCGGATTCCCCGTTTTGCCTTCGATTTTCTCGATGGTGGGGCCGGCAGCGAGTCGGGACTGGCCCGCAATCGTGCCGCTTTCGAGCGCATGCAGCTGCTGCCGCGGACAATGGTCGACGTCGAAGGCCGCTCGATCGCCACGAATTTTTTCGGGCGCAAATGGGACGCCCCCTTCGGCGTCGCCCCCATCGGCATGGGTAACCTGATATGGCCCGGCGCCGACGCAATCGTCGCCGCGGCAGCGAGGGAGGCGAACATCCCCTATATTCTCTCCACCGCTGGCACCACGTCGATGGAGATCATTGCAGACATAGCTCCGGAGCACGCCTGGTTTCAGCTCTACGTAGGGAAGTCGCAGAGAATCGTGGACGATCTGATCGAACGCGCCGATCGCGCGGGTTTCGAGGTGCTCGTCATCACCGTCGATGTCCCAGCGCCCGGTCGGCGCCTGCGCGACCAGCGAAATGGTTTGAAGCTACCGCTACGTCCGTCGGCGATGATGGGTGTTCAACTCGCAACTCGCCCGATCTGGAGTTTGGCGACGTTGCGTGAAGGTCTGCCGCGCTTCGCCAATCTCAAGCCGTATGCGGAGAGGGGCGCGAGCACCGCCTCGCTCGCCGCGCTGATGGCGGAGCAAAGCTCCGGACGCCTAGATGTAAGCCTCCTGCGGGAGATCCGTCGGAGATGGCCCCGCCGCCTCGTGATAAAGGGCATCCTGTCGCCTCTGGATGCCGTCATCGCACGGGATTTCGGGGCGGATGCGGTGATCGTTTCGAACCACGGCGGAAGACAGCTGGACGGCGCGCCGGCGTCGCTGGAGGCGCTTCCAGCCATCCGCCGCGAGGTCGGACCCGATTTCCCGCTACTGCTCGATGGCGGAATTCGAAGCGGCGAGGACCTCGCCAAGGCGATCATAGCCGGAGCTGACTTCGCTCTGGCGGGGCGCGCCGTGATGTACGGAGTGGCTGCGATGCCGGGCGGGGCCGTGCAGGCGATCGAACTCCTGAAGACGGAGCTAAGCCAGACTTGCGCGCAGCTTGGAGTTACCTCGATCGAGGAACTCGACGATCGGTTCGCATTCAACAGCAAAAAATAGGAATTCGACTTTCGGCCGCCCCTTGAAGTCTGGTGCCGGCACGTCAGGCTGGAATTTGAGTCGACAGAATTTCCTTGAGATTGTTTCCCGTGCGCAAGATGTGCTCGCGTAATTTCTCGCAAGCGACTGGCTGATCGCGCGCGACTGCGGCTTGCGCAATTTCGCTATGCTCGGCCACGATGTTGCGATCGATGCCGCGTTCGACCAAAAAGATCCGTCGATAGCGATCATTGAGGTTGTGCAGAAGATCACAAAAATTCAGCAGCATCGGCATGCCGCAGCCCGCGATCAGAGTCAGATGGAATTGCCGATGCGCGCGCTCCCAGGCATCCAGCGTTTCTACGTCGTTCTCGACGCGCGTCGTCTTGTTGACCTTGTAAACCGCGCGTATGACGTCGCTTTCCCAATTGAGACCGCCGGTCTTGATCGCGAATCCGAGGGCAAGGCTTTCAAACTCGACGCGCAACTGGGTAATTTCCGACAGGTTCGCCAACGAGATGGGCGCGACGGAATACCCCTTGTTATCGTGCAATTCCACCAGGCCAAGGGCTATCAGGCGGGCGAGTGCCTCCCGAAGCGGGCTGAGACTGACGCCCAGGTTTCTGCGAATGCTTTCGACATTGATCTTCGCGCCGGGGGCGAGGTGCCCGGACAGGATTTGCTCGCGCAACCGGTCAACGAGGTGAGACGCGAGGGTGTTCTTGGTGTCGTCGAAGGCATCCAGCGGTGAAAGCATCAGATTTCGTTCCATCTCGGGCGCGGCCGAGCAGCGTCGTAAGCCATCGAGGCGGGGATCATAACATCGATTCCACGATAATAAACGATTATCCTGGCATCCTTGAGCTTCTGGAGGAGCGACACGAATCTGTAATCCGACTCAGGACATCTGGTTCAAAGAGATTTGTGCTCAAATGATAATCACTCAATTGTTTGTTTTTATGCAGCTATTTCGGCCTTGGAAAGGCTGGAATACGAAATCGGTGCGCGATTCCGTTAAAATCGCTTATTGACATATAATCGATTATTGTGGAAACGCTCTCTCCGGGGAGAGACGCATGATTGTTGACCATGAGCAGGATGTGACCGCTGCGGTGCTCAAAGTGATGGGCCAGACAGCAAGTCCGCGTCTGCGCGAAGTCATGGTCTCGCTGGTGAAGCACCTGCACACATTCGTCCGCGATGTGAGATTGACGGAGGAGGAATTCCGCGCCGCGACCGGGGTGATCAACAGGATCGGGCAGCTTTCGACCGACAGTCACAACGAAGCCGTTCTGATGGCCGGTTCGCTGGGCGTATCCACCCTGGTTTGTTTGCTCAACAACGGCAACAAAGGGCAGACCGAGACCACACAATCGTTGCTTGGTCCATTCTGGCGCCTGAACTCTCCCCACACCGCGAACGGCGGGTCGATAGTTCGATCTGAGACGCCTGGGGTGCCGTTGCTGGTCAACGGTCGGGTCGTCGACCAGGAGGGCGCGCCGGTTGCAAGCGCGGAAGTCGACGTATGGCATGCTTCCCCGGTCGGTCTTTATGAGAACCAAGATCCCGATCAGGCCGAGATGAATTTGCGCGGCAAATTCACGACGGGCCAGGATGGTCGGTTCTGGTTCACCACCGTGAAGATGGTGGGCTATCCGATCCCGACCAATGGCGTTGTCGGAGATCTCCTCGCCATTCAGGGCCGCCATCCTTTCCGGCCCGCTCACCTGCATGCATTGATCTTCAAACCCGGATTCAAGGTTTTGATATCGCAGGTCTATGATCCGACCGATCCGCATATCGACAGCGACGTGCAATTTGGCGTGACGCGGGCGCTGGTCGGCAATTTCGTTCAACATAACGAGCCGGATCCTCGCCGCAGAGAGATAGGGGCGCCGTGGTATTCGCTCGATTACACTTATGTCATGGAGCCCGGCGAAGCAGTGCTGCCGCGGCCTCCGATCAAATGAAATCCACCCCATCTTGAACGGAGACGATCGATGCTGACCGAGGAGCAGCGCCGCGAGGGCGCGGAGCAGATTTTGCGCGCCGAGCGCGACAAAAAGCCGGTTCAACAGCTCAGCAAGACATTTCCGCAGATGGAAATCGCGGATGCCTATCGAATTCAGGATATTTGGGCAGAAGGGCGCATTGCAAATGGTGCGCGGGTGGTCGGGCACAAGATCGGCTTGACATCGCGCGCCATGCAGATGGCGTCGAAGATGACGGAGCCGGATTACGGCCGGATTCTGGACGACGCCCTCTATCAGGACGGCGCAAGGATCGCGGCGGGCAGGTTCATCAAGCCACGGTTGGAAGTCGAACTGGCGTTCATTATGGGCAAGGATATCGAAGGCGCGAACGTTCAGGTCTATGACGTGATGCGTGCCACGGAGTTCGTTACGCCCGCGCTTGAAATTATCGATTACCGGACCGAGGTGCCGCGCGCGATCGTCGACACGATTGCGGACAACGCGGCGTTCGGCGCGATCGTGGTCGGTGGACGCACGATTGCGCCGATGGATGTCGACATCCGATGGGTAGGGGCCACGCTGTCGAAAAACGGGGTGATCGAGGAATCCGGCGTCTCTGCAGCGATCATGGGACATCCGGCTGCCGGTATCGCGTGGCTGGTGAACAAGCTTCACGCCGTCGGCGGCAAGATCGAGAAAGGCCAGATCGTTCTCGCCGGTTCGTTCACGCGCCCCGTCGACATCGCTTCCGGTGACGTCATTTACGCCGATTACGGTCCGCTCGGGTCGATCGGCGTGGCATTCGATTGAGGTCCGCCGTGGAGCTTCCCGTCAATCGCTTCAAGCAGCGCCTCATCAATATCCGGATGAGAAAGTCACGATCATGATTGACGTGTTCGCGGAGCCCACATTGCAGGACGTTAGCGATATTGCTCCGTCCGGAACGCTGCGGGTCGCCATCAATCTCGGCAATTCGGTGCTGGCGCAGCCTGGTGTCACCGCCGACCAGCCGCGCGGCATCACGCCGAAGCTCGCGCGCGAATTGGCGCGTCGTCTCGGTGTGCCGTTGACGTTCGTGATTTACCAGGCCGCAGGCCACGTGTTCGCGGCCGCGCCGACGCAGCAGTGGGATGTCGCCTTTCTGGCGCAGGATCCGAAGCGAACTGAGAAAATCAGCTTCTCCTCGCCTTATCTCGTTCTGGAGGGCACCTATCTGGTGCGGGATGCCGCACGGTACGGGACGATCGAGAATCTCGATCAGCCGGGTGTGCGCATCGCGGTCGCCGAGAACGCGGCTTACGATCTCTTTCTCACCCGAACACTGAAGCACGCGCAGTTGGCTCGGGCATCGACGCCCTCTGCGGCTTTCGAACTATTTCATGACCGCAAGGCGCATGCCGTTGCGGGCGTTCGCCAGGTACTGCTGAATCATGCGGTCCAGCACGCCGGCTCCGTCGTTCTGCCGGGGCAGTTCTCGGCGATCGCGCAAGCCATCCGTGTTCCGACCGGGCGACCTCGCGCGCTGGCCTTGATCGAGCAATTCGTTTTGGACCTGAGTACGAGGTTCGTCCATGACGCTCTCGCGTCGGCGGAGGAAGGTGCAGGCGTCGCCGCGGTGTGAGTTCAAAGGACAGGCGCGACATGTCGCGCCGGTTCTTTGCTGCTGAAACGATTGATGTAGGACGGATTCCTGCACAATGAGAAATAATCGATTATCGATTAAAAGGAGGGAGTCATGAAGGAATTGCAGTTGTTTATCGGGGGTAAGCGGCGATCTGCGGAAGGTTCGCGCAAGTTCGCAAAGCTTGATCCCTATACCGGTGAGAAGCTTTGTGACGTTCCCGCAGCGAGCGCCAATGATGCGATTGCCGCAGCCGATGCTGCTGCCGCGGCCTTTCCCGGATGGGCCGCCACCAAGCCGGCGGATCGTCGCGCAATTCTCACCAAGGCGGCCGATCTGGTTGCCGCCCGCGCCCAAACTCTGTCGGGAATGGTCGCAACTGAAATCGGCTCGCCGAAACCATGGGGCGATTTCAACTGCAGGCTGGCCGCCGGGATGTTGCGTGAGGCTGCGGCGTTGGCGTATTCGTCGATCGGCGAAACCATCCCTTCCGACGTTCCGGGCTCACTCTCGATGGCGGTGCGCCAGCCGGTCGGCGTGATTCTGGCGATCGCGCCGTGGAACGCACCGGTTATTCTTGCGGTACGCTCGATCGCCGTGCCCTTGGTCTGCGGGAATACCGTCGTCCTCAAGGCCTCGGAGATGGCGCCCCAGGCGCAATACCTGCTTGGCGAAATTTTCGAGGAAGCCGGTTTGCCGCCCGGTGTGCTGAACATCGTGTCGTGCGCACGGGAGGACGCCGCCACCGTGACCGAAGCGCTGATCGCCCACGCATGCGTGCGTCGCGTCAATTTTACCGGGTCGAGCCATGTCGGCCGGGTGATCGCCGAAGTCGCGGGACGCCATCTCAAGCCGGCGTTGCTCGAACTCGGCGGCAAGGCACCGTTTATCGTGTTGCCGGATGCCGATCTGGAGGAGGCGGCGCATGCCGCAAGCTTCGGCGCCTTCATGAATCAAGGGCAGATCTGCATGTCAACGGATCGCATCATTGTCGATCGTTCGGTTGCGAAGGTTTTTGTTGAGAAACTCGCGGCGCGGGCAAGCAAGCTTCGCGTCGGAAATCCCAGCCTGCCCGATACCCAGATCGGGGCGCTGATCAGCCAGGACGCAGTACGACGCATGAGCGATATGGTCGCCGATGCGGTGTCGAAGGGAGCGGTCGTCAATGCAGGCGGCAATGCCGACGGCGCGATCTTCAGCCCGACCGTGGTGACCGGCGTCACACCGAAGATGCGGATCTATCAGGAGGAAATCTTCGGGCCGATCGCGGCAGTGGTCGAAGTGGACACGGAGGAGGAAGCGGTACGGATCGCCAACGATACACGATACGGGCTCTCCGCTGCGGTGTTCGGGCGTGATACGGCGCGTGCCCTGCGTGTCGCGCAGCAGATCGAGACCGGTATGTGCCATATTAATGGGCCGACGGTTCACGACGAGCCGCAGGTTCCGTTCGGCGGCGTGAAGGACAGCGGCTGGGGGCGATTTGGTGGTCGCGCCGGCATCAACGAGTTCACCGAGCTTCGTTGGATGACCATCCAGACCGAACCACGTCATTATCCGATTTGATCGGCGCGGCTGACCGTTGTCATCAGGTGATTGTGCAATGAACCGCATCGTGCGCATCGAGCGTTTTGGGGAGCCGGACGTCATGCAGCTGCGTGACGAACAAATCCCGGCTCCGCAGCCGGGAACGGTGCTCGTTCGCCACACGGCGGTCGGCCTGAACTATCTCGATATCTACCAGCGGCAAGGCCACTATCCCTTGCCGCTGCCGACCGGTCTCGGCGTCGCCGGCGCCGGCATCGTCGAAGCGCTCGGAAAGGGGGTTCAGACGGTGGCTGTCGGTCAACGCGTGGCCTATGCGGGAATTGGTCCTGGAAGTTACGGGCACTATCGTCTGGTGGCGGCCGATCGCCTGGTGCCGCTACCGGATGACGTCGATGACGCGATCGCCGCGGCGTCGCTGCAGCAGGGCATCACCGCTTGTTTTCTTCTCACCGAGGTTTTTCCGGTCCAACGCGGACAAGCTGTTCTGTTCCACGCGGCGGCAGGTGGTCTTGGCACCATCGCTGGCCAATGGGCCAGGCAACTCGGTGCCATCGTGATCGGAACGGTGGGCAGTGACGCGAAGGCGGAGCACGCCCGCGCGCACGGCTACGACCATGTGATCAACTATACACGCGAGAATATCTCTGAGCGCATTCGGTCTCTGACGGACGGGAAGGGTGTCTCCGTGGTCTATGATTCCGTCGGTCAATCGACGTTCCAGGCGTCGTTGGACAGCCTGGCTTTTCGCGGAACGCTGGTGAGCTTCGGGTCGGCTTCGGGTGATCCGCCGCCGCTGGATGTAAATGAGCTCGGCGCCAAAGGATCGCTTTATTTGACGCGGCCCCGGTTCGTGCATTACGCGCAGTCGCGTCAAAGCCTGCTGCATTACGCTGGGTGTTATTTTTTGAATTTGCGAAATGGACTTCGCGTGGTCGTCGGCCAGTCGTTTGAGCTGAACCAGATCGCGGAGGCGCATCGCAGAATGGAAAAACGGGAGACAGTCGGATCAAGCGTGATCCGTTTGAACAGCACGACCTAGGTCAGGTCGGTAAAGGAGGAAATCAATGAAAAAAATTACAAAATTTGCACTGGCATTCTGGACAATCGTTACGGCAATCTGCAGTGGATCGCCTGCCGCATGGACGCAGACTCTGCCGAAAATTTCGGTCGGCAGCATTTCAGGTCCGCTGTCCAACCCGATCATGTGGAATATCCTGAAGGCCAACAAGTTCGACGCCAAGCACGGCTTCGATCTTGATATTCATTTGTATCCTTCGATTGCGGCGTTCTATGGTGGCTTCACCACGGCTGAGGTGGACGTCATCATGGGCGGTCCGACGAATTTGCAGAAACTTCGCAGCGAAGGCGTGCCGCTCAAAATCTTCGCGACGGGCCTCAAGCTTTCTGATCTGTCGATCTTCAGCAGGAATCCCGATGTAAAATCTCTCGCCGATCTGAAGGGCAAGACCCTTGCGATCGATATGGGAGGTTCGCAGTATCAGGTCGTTTCGATCTATGCGCGCAGTCTGGGTATCACCCTCAACAAGGATATGACGCTCGTCAGCGCCAATTTCGCGCTCTCGAAAGCCCAATTGCTGGCGGAACGGGTCGATGCCGCGATGATCGCCGAGCCGCTCGCCACGGCGACAGCCATGGAAAACCCGAACCTTCGCATCGTCTTCAATGGCAGCGAGGGATGGAAGGCCATGACCGGACGCGAGGGTTGGGAAACGGTGATCGCCGGGCGCGAAGAATTCCTGAAGCGCTCGCCGGATTCCGTGGCTCGCTTGATGGGCGCGATGAAGGACACCGTCGAGTTCATCAAGGCCAATCCCGACGAGGCCGACAAGATCGTCGTCGAAACGGTCAAGCTGGCTCCCGGCGTCTTCAAGACCGCGACGCTGAACAAGAAGATGGAGTTCGAGATCAATCCGGCTTGGGGCGCTCAGCGCGAAAACATTTGGGAATTGCTGGATCTCGCGGCCGCGTCCGGATTTTTCACCAAGAGACCGGATCCGGATATCTTCTACGTGCCGTAATCGATTGATAAAATGAGTCGGGAAGAAACAATGCTTGAGCCAATAGTAGTACAGCAGCGCGCTGCCCCTCTGCCTCCACGCATTCCGCGAGAGGCCATCACGTCGCTTCTGGTAATGGCCGCGATTTGGCAGCTGCTGTCGTACGTGGCGCCGGCGATCGGGATACCGCAACTTGCGTTTCCCGATTTTA
>Ga0307510_10010132_pt1 | contig 11206 bp, 5 predicted proteins | sample 12_EM_MG_FD_207224 | JGI IMG/M metagenome (GOLD analysis project Ga0307510, IMG submission 207224) | Populus trichocarpa ectomycorrhiza microbial communities from riparian zone in the Pacific Northwest, United States - 12_EM | ecosystem: Host-associated > Plants > Roots > Unclassified | place... | reverse complement strand
TTGGGGGAAGCTGAGCAGACCTCCCCTCCTTAGAAGATTGTGAGAGCCTTGTTAGCAGTTCTCCCTCGATCTGAGCTTTGGATGCAGGATTCGCTGTGCCTTCGCATTTTTCCCTCGCAGGCTCGGCCCACAACCTGCAAGGCTAAATTGGTTCGTTGACGCTAATAATTGAGCCTAGCAGTGAGAAATAATAGCACAGCACAGAACCACACTCCCGACCAATCCCGAGAGGGCCTCAATTCCCGTGATCATTAACTAGTATTATTAGGGTTAGGGCTATTAAAGTTGAGCGCCGAAGAGTTAAAGAGGGCGAGAAGAAGCGATTAAGATTGATATGATACTCTTTTTCCTACATTTAGCTTGGAGGTAATGGCTCCACTACCTAAACCCTCAGAGAAGCGGTTGCGTCACAAACCGCTCTGACGTGAAGTCCTGACTCACAAAACAACCCTTCGCATATGACCCTGAATCTCTAAGTGCAGCTCCGGACTCTCGTCAAACATCAAGCGTACTCTCTCGCCATGCTCGCCTAGCTGGATTGATATAAGTGAATTTCTCTATTGGCACTGGGTGCACACCTAGCCATCCGCCAGACCCCCTCCCGGTCCGACTACCACCCCGGCACGGCAGCCCACCACCGACTCGATTGCTCCGATCGCATTTCCCGGAGCAGGTTTACTTTGACTCTAGGGTCTCATGACATTTGGCTTATCAGTAACTTAGTTGGAATTGTGCAATTCCTTTTTTATAATGGTGCAATTCCTCTATCTCCGCCCAAGTTCATGGGGAGATATTGGCTTTGCTTGCTCATATCAGTAGTCAGAGCCTGATGTGGGCAATTGAAGTCAATGGGAATTCATGTGATACTAAAGCGACATACTGATTTTCACTGAGATTACCGGACACCGCCTTTGGACCTCTCTATCTCGGTGTTTATCCCAATACAAGTAAGCAAACATGAGCTACAGCTTCGGCAGCCGGACTTGGTTTGAATAGTGGTAGCGTCCCTGTCTGCTAATCTAGACTTGATGGAGTTAGTTATGGGAATGGAACCGTGGTTTCATCATAACCCATAAAATCAAACCTGCCAAAATATCCGGAGGCCCTTTCACCAGTGTGTCCACATCCCCCTGAAATCCGAAGTCAACCCTTATAGCGTCTTGTATTGCTATTGCCAATCATAACAACAACAGTAGTCAATATATACAAGTTTCCTAGTCCAGCGCAGCCTCCAGATATGCAGCATTCCAACATTCCATACTTGCTCCCATGCCAGCCTTCGTTCCAGAGATACCTGCCATTCTGCCATTCCAGATATGAGAGTCATTCACATCGTCATTCCGATACCAATACCAACCATCACAATAGTGATTCCATTCTCCAGAAAAGCCACCACCAACAACACCCCCCACCTTCTAGGATAGAGAACACCCCCGATACCCCGACCCCAACCCTGCGTAGAATGTTTCGCTTAGCTCGTGCCAACGGAGAGATGTTGGCAGGGTCTGCTGAGTCTTTGTTGGGAGTATTATTCAATGTGACAGAAGTATGGCCGGCGGAGAGTAGTAGGGCCCAGATCATTGGAGCTCTATATAGATGCCTCTCACCGGTATAGGTGCTGCGGCCTCGAGCATAAGCAGCAATATAACGGACATAGGATATTGATCTTTTCTTACCACCGATTTATACCTCCCTATAGTTCTCATACCCTGCTGGTCCCTTTAACCCCTCACCTTTTCACACTTTTTCTCCAACAGCCTCGGGGAGCACATTTACGAGTGACCATCCATGATAAGGATGTTAATTTGACTTACAGCTTGAGACGAGCTAACCTAGTGGTCACGACAAGCTTGCTCATTGCGAAGCTACTAATTCGGTATACCATGGGTACTCGAGCAACCAGAAGGTAAATGCCCAAGGACGTTCGAATTACTGATCTCGGTTCCGGCGGGGGGAAGACAAGCAAACGAAGCCCTTGGTTGGGATAGAGAAAAAGGGATATACACGGCGACTTACCAGGAGGAGAAACTACAAGGCCCTAGTATATTGGAATTCCCTTCTAGTTTTCAGGGTGATTGTTTGTGGGGGGGGGGTCTCCGGGATTAACCTGCAGGACACCTCTCGCAGTTATTCACCCAAGCTGAGAGAAATTTGTTTATGCATGCACTCTTGGTTAAAAGTGGCATGGGGATATGGTTTAGTGGTATAATACCTCTTTAGCATAGAGGTGGTCCGGCGTTCGATTCGCCGTATCTCCATTCTATTCTCTTTTTTATATCGCAGGGTAGCTGTCTGGGTGCGAATCTGGTTGGTGTTGGAAGAGTAGTTGATTAGCAAAAACTAGGGGACTGTTCTTGCGTGCTCGCTCGTTCGTTGCGCAGAGAATGGTTTTATAGATACTAGCTGGTTGGTAGATCGAGAATACGTTTGATAAGGATGAAGCACTGAGCGATCTTTAAGGGAACTCACTGGGCCTATTCTAGCGCAGTCTCATTACCCAAACTTTTGATACTCGATATCCGGTGCGGTGCCGTAGGGGATCGTATACTCCCTGACCAAGGCCTCCCGTAAAGGAAGCCTACCCTCTCCGGAAATCTGCACTCTTGGGGAATCAGCCAAATATTCACTGTTTAAGGCATGAGAGGGGCTGGCCAATGAAGTACCGACGGCACGAATGAGTGACTGTTACTGGGGGGTGGAAATGCATGTGTACGTGTAGGTGCGAGGGGAGTCTCCGGGCTTTCATGACGAAAGACTGTGGGGGAAGAACTTTGACTTCTTTATATATGGCGAAAGGCGAGCCCTTTGGAGAGAGGGCCTGGCGGCCACCGTGGGAACTTGAGATGCTAGGGAAGGGGATATAATGTAAGAGTTTACGGAGGACACGTAGTCTCTGGGAATACTCGTATCTTATCCAGTGCGGAAAAGTGATATGGGAAGTGGGATTGGGAGAGTCTATACATGAAACCGGAAGAAAAGAGAGGTTGTTGAGAATGAATACTCTTGCAAATGCTATCAAATTTAAGTATGAGGAGGTTATAGAGGGGGGGGGGAAGGGTTTGCTGTTGTAGATAGTTTATCACAGTTGGCTTCAACGTAGTACTGGAGATATTATTTCCGTTGTGATTATTCTCATGGAGTAGAATTAATAGTTGTCAAGGGCATCCTATGCCGGTGGGGAGATGGAGCCCAAGTTTGCGACTGCGCCCCTGGCTTAAAGATTAGTATGTTAGAAGGGAAAGGGGTAAATTTGTGTAGAAAAGTCGGAGGTAAACTGAATATCATCTGGCTGGTAGCTTTGCCGGGTAGGTTCTTAAGGGGCTAGTCTATTAAAGCAGATATAACCTCCGGATATATCATAGTTAAGTAGTTTTTGAATACTTTTGGTACTAGTGAGGCCTCTTGCTACTCTAGCTCCGGGCTTACCCTGCCCGGCTTAGGAGTACTGACTTTTGATTTTGCAGAGGAACCGCCGTCCGCAGAAGCTGGGCTGCTTGTTCCAAGACCGTGCTCTTATATGCATGCATTTCCATGCAACCTATCCTTAGGATATTCATAGCTTTGATACCTTGCGTAAGTACTGCACTCTCCTATGTACTGTTGCAAGATTGGTGAATCGGTCAAGTTGCTACTTCCATTAACTGAGAATGGTAGGAACCGGGAGTAGGTCGCTTGAATGACGATGTAAAAGGACCAGTGTGCGTTCATAAATGAGAGATTTGGACGGGGAAATCCTCATGGGCTCGGAATACCCTATTCTCGTGTTGGGTAGCTACCTCAAGCCTAAAATGGGACAACTTCTGCTTGTTCCGGAGATGGGAGTGTTCGGACTACGACGCAGGTACTGCGTAGAGAGGTTCTGGTGCTTATGGTCTGGCTGATTCTTTCCGTGTGTTCTCGAGCTGCCTTAAGGCACTTTAGTTCGATCGTTAGTTATAGCGATATAAGTTAAATTCGAACAATCCAACAACAGCATTCAAAAGTTTGATGTTGTCTTCACCGATACTCTGCTGGCATGTTTTAGCTTAAGAATAGTTTTATTCAAGAACCCAAGCCCATACTGAAACTTTGGAAGCCTTTGTCGATAAAAAGCTGTTGTAGGCCTCAGTGCCAGGAACTTCCGGCAGTGCTCGGATGCGAGAGGCTTGGAGGTGTTGATGCATGAGGATAGGTGAAAGTGGAACCAGCACGGATGGAGGGGAGCCCAATAGACCACATGGAAGCTATGGAGGTGATTGGGGGAACATGCTTGGGCATTCTGGTGTTATCGATGAAAAGTTCTGGGGAGCGGGAGCCTTTAGTATAAACTTCTTTTGTTTTAGGGGATCGCAGAGGGTCTTTATACTACCTTCTTTTGTTTATTGTCAGAATGTTGTGGAAATCAGAGATTCCTGTGGTGAACGGGAGATGGTCCCGGGACCGGTTATGCTTTGTTGTATTTGCTTCTGTCTTTGCCGGATGCGTTTTCTTACCAGAGAACGAAGTTACAGGCAACCACGATTATTATTCTCTTATACAGGACCATTTCACCTTTTTCCGTTGCGCACACCTCAGAACATGAGGAGGAGAGAGGAGGTTAAATGGCGAACAGATGCCCGCCCACCAGAGCATGTGCTTCATTCGCACCACAGTTCCTCCTCCAGGATGGTTTACTAGGCCATTCTTTAAGTATTCGGAAATGGGAAATTTAGGTGATCTGATTATGATATAACCAACGCCTCTACAGGTGCCTAATTTTGTGGAAAGAGCCGTAACCAACTTCTTCAGTTAGGTAACCCACGTTTCGGTTACTTTAAAGATCGCCAAGTATACTTGACCGCTCAAGCGCGAGTACAAGTATCCCGAACTAGAATCGGTTCGAAAATGCACAGCACAAAAGCACAGTGATAGTGCCAAATAAAACATGCTCAGCTGACCTGCTAAATATGATACCTCAAAATGTCTCGGGGTCTACTATATCTACGAGCCCTGCGGCCTTAGGGCTCAGAGACAAAAGCCCCTGAGAAGGATTAACCTTTTCCTGGTGCAGGGCAAGATTAGCCTACTGGATGTGTTGGATCTCATCAGCTGGTATTCCCCAACTCTCTGAACCCATCGAGCTAAACCTATCGTAGACAGACAGGCTGGCCTTCCGCCCAGAATCTGATATCGGTAGTGGACTCCAAAAGATTTTGCAACTTCCGTAAATGGCCAGAGTATTAGCACCTATCGGAGTGCACCGCACTGTACGATTGTAGCTTACCTTGCTCCAACTTCCAAGATATCAGTGTTACCTTGGGGTAAATCCTCTGGAATGCCTAAGCCTGCCAAGTTTATCGGCTGTGTCTGCATTGATTGTGTCCGCTGGCGCTTCCCGATGCTTATGGAAGCGGAAGTCTGCCTTGTGAGCTGTGGGGCTTTCATTGGGCTGCGAAATATAGTAGCTATTAGACTGAAGTGTTGTTTAGTTGATAGCGGCGTGCTTCAAGCCATGTTCGAACCCCAGAACCCCTAGAGAATATATTGACGGTTAATAAATTCCGATATGAGGTTGGAGGTTTGCCGGGGAGCCAGCGGGCCACTCATATGACGGTAGGCCTACCCATAGGTCGGCAAACATGTTTCGTTGGGATTGGGAATTTACGGGTATATGAAAGTCGATTGCATTAGACGGAGCTGTTGTGAAAATTGCGAGCGGGACAAGATTCTTGGAGACTACCGGTATATTGGGGAAAATACAAGCCTCCACAGGATAATGTGGCTGGGTGGCGTACAAAGTGTCACCAGAGTGTGGGAATGAAAAGTCGGTTGATATGACGGGGCTGTTTTATATCCGCCCTCCGACCCTCGCTTCAACACGGTTGCACCTGCAAAGATGCCCTAGACCTCCGACTTTCCCCCTTTACCAAGGCGGTAGTCACCGCCCTGAATTCTCGCCTCCCAAGCCTGGGCAGAGCAACACGGCCTACCATAGCGATCGGGATATCCTCATTTTCGAAGAAGAGGCTGGAGGAGAATGGCTGATGGAAGGTTAAGAGAGGCGAGTACTTCTTGTATCATCACCGTCCAGTACCCGAACCTGGCCGTGGGCATTAGCTTTCGGGATTTCTTATTTTCAAGATCTCTCTCACCAATATCCTCCTCCGACATACCGGTACTAATGTTCTGGTCAGCAGCGTTCTCATAGTGGCCTTGGTGCATGTGCGCTTTATGAGCTGGAGTTGAACCTTGTGCCATGTCGTTCGATTTGCCTCCTACGGATGCGCCCCTTCTCCAGAGAAGGAAATTTTGCACCACCTTGTGCGGTTTTGTTGCTTGGGATTCTACGGCACTTATGTCAGGAGTGGGGTACTAATAATCCTTTCGTGATGCACGGTGTGCCTTACACGAGGCTAACCCATTTAACACTTCCCGATATTAAAAGCTCACATGGCGTTTGCGACAATCAACACGGTGTTGATAAGAGACCTGTCGACTTCGAGCCTGGATTACGAGAGGGGGAGTGGGGCGTTGTATCACAGAGCAGGGGACGTGTTAGGGGGGCGACGCGTTGAGATGCGTCACGAACACCTTATCATTTGAGCAAACCGGGCAGATAACCCTGACCCAAGTGCGGCTGAACCGTGTTTGACTTTCCATGAAGCCTGATCAATTCAAGCTCTGGGTGCACAACGACACGTTTCAAGGTCTCACTGTAGCTCGGATAGCTCAAACCCGAACAGAGGCGCAGCTCAAAAAAAGAGTTGAACCTGACTTAGACTGAGGATAACTTTACTGAAAGTTGTTCAAATCTATCAAGTGACTCACTAGAAATATCAGGACAGGTATCTGCAGCTGTCTTTATATACAGCTATGGGATCAGTAGCAAAGTAGGGGCTGGTCTAGCCGTTATGTCTAAGTTAACGTCGTACCTCCGGTCTCTGTATGGTGCCCAAGGGCCAACAGGTAGATGTCTAATTACTGGCCTGGATGCCTCCGGGAAGACCGCACTTCTCTACCGGATGAAATTGGGCGAGAAGGTGGTAACTATTCCTACCATCGGATTCAATTGTACGAGAGAACCGCTTCAATTCCTATGTATACCATGTGCTAATACTTCGCAGGTGAGGATGTGCCCCGGGGGAAGGATACCATCACTTTCTGGGACATCGGAGGCTGTGGCAAAATAAGACCTCTTATTCGCCATTACATGACTCCCGGTCACTCAGTACTTTTCCTCGTTAATACCAGCGAATGTATCCGAGATACAGGAAGATACAATGACACTATTGATGAACTCACAGCTCAAGTGACGGAATCGGTGCAAGTCGGTGTCGTTTTTATCCTCGTGGCCTTTTCCAAGCAGGACTTGTTAACCGAAGCTCAGCACTCTCAGGAAGCAGATGTTAAGCGGCGCGTTAAGGAGACTATGGATGCTCTTCTCCCCATGGGTGCTGCTAAAGGCCTGTTTTCGGTCATGAGTGCTGGCTTCAGCGCTGATCAAGATAAAGGGGTGGACGAACTGTTGGATGCGCTGATAGCAGGTGTTAAACGGAATAATGTTAATCCCGCTGCTCTTCCCGAGCCTGGACGCCCTGCGGAGCCTGTTCACAGACCTGCCCCGGAGCATGTGAACGATCCTTATGTCGGCTTCGCGCCGGAGAGGTTCTTTGAGATGATGGAGTCTGCAAGCTTGCCTGTATGGGATCATCGAGCCCATGTACGAGGCGGGTTCTATGTGCTTATAAAAGGTCTTGGATCCGGCTTAGGTCTGTGGGACGCCGTAGGGGATTTTCTGAATATCCTCGATAAGATGTTGGTTACAGATGCTGCGAGGGCTCAGGTTGAAGGGACGGAAAGGAAATTTAGAAACACGGTTCACAGGTAGGACTCGAACCTGATATCCACAGACCACTGGGCTAATTCCAAACGCAGAACCATGACTACATTCTATCTCCACAGCATATACCTATCCATACTCAAGTTCATGGAGCTCCGCAATCCTCCCCGAATCCCCGAGCACACCGATTTTGAGGCTTTCATCCAAGTAAATACCCACTTCTTGAGCTCGTCCCTATGGGCAGCCTACTACTCCCGTGACCTCATGTTCTCCCCACCTGCCAAAGAATCCTGGCGTCTCCCAGACCTCAAACCACTACCGACCTACTTCCGTCCGAGCCGCCAAACGCCTCTTTTTCTCTCTTCGCAAATCTCCTCGGACCCGAACAGGCATTACAAAATCTTCGCTTTTCTGACCTTAAAGAGAACAAAAACCACCAAATCCCGCCGCGGAAAAGTGATCGCCGATGCCCTTGAAGCCCTCAACCGCCACATCATCCGTCAGAGGGTCCGAGATCTCACTGTCGGGCCCTACTCTGCGACGAAAGCTTACTTTTACATACAAATATTCCACGCGGCCATCGAGGGCTTGGGGACAAATATCGACATTACTCGTCTCTCGTACGACACTTTCACCCTCGCATTCCCGGATCTTGCGCAGGGGAGCATTTGGCGGGAATATTACAAAGAGAAGGTATGGGAGAGCATTCAAGCCCGGGCCGAGTTCGTCCCTCCGGGGGTCAAACCACTACCGAATATTATCCCCCTCGCGGACGTCACGGCAACAGCGGCAAGAGAGGTACGCAACAAGGCTATTGGGAAAGTGCCTGCGGATGACACGGAGCTTATGCTGGCCGAACATTGGGCTCTCTCCGACATGCAAGACCCGAGCTTGATGCTGCGCTCTCACGGGGGAATGATATGGTGGTATTTCTCAGCACTATGGACCGTCATACGTTCTCAGCCTTCCCCACAAATCTCCCCTTCCCCATCTCTTAACACATCCGCACCTACCTCCCCCTCCTCCCTCGGCGCCGCCGCAAGACTCCTCGTAAAAGACGAACTCCTAAAAGACGATTCACCCCGAGGCGTCACAGAGAAAACATTCTGGGCGCAGATCATGCTCCAGCGAATGGTCGGGTTCAAAATCACGGCCGGGGATAGTCTGTGGGATAGGAATACCTGCCTGGCCGACGTGAGGAGGTTCCTGGCGGAGAATCGGGGAATCGCGGACGAGGATTTGTGGATTGAGTATTACTCTGCCGAGAACTGGCGGAGCGCGGATGCCGCGGCGATGTTCTTGCCGCCAGATTTGAAAGATTTGAGAGGGGTTGTTTCGGGTGGTGGTGGTGGGAATGGCAGTGCTGGGGAGTGATGAGGCAGGGATGTATGTAACAAAATACCCATCGTTCTCCTTTATCCAAGGCGTGTTAGTCGTGTAGCCGGGGGTTGGCTATGTTCAGAGCGCCCTCCGGGGACTTGTCTAGCCTAGCCTAGCCCACCTTGACTAAGCTATCAATCCTAAGCTCGACACGAGGTTGAGTAGTATAATAGGCCATAGTGGTGTGGCAGTGCGCTCTCGGGTCTTCCCCCATATTCGAGTGATATCTCGTGTTGATCCAAATCATAGTCGTGTAAAATAATGCTCCAGCCCCATACATAGCCTCCAGTTTCCATACTCACAACCTTATTTCTGTGGGGTTATGCATACCAAGTTCGGACAGGTGTTTCTGATAGTGTACACCTTTCTCACCCGGAATCTAACACTCTCACACCACATCAGCCTTGTGTAACACCTATTCTCGTGGAAAAATACCCATGCCGGTAACTCAACTTATAGTGATTGGGGTCGCACGCTATCATGTGCGCATATACGCACCTGAAAAATCCTTTTACACGAGCTCATGTCAAGATATTAGGTGTTCGATTAGGGGTCAATAGAGGGTACTGTTGGGTAAGGGAGGGTGGGGGGTTATGCACTGCGCCGGTGGTTGGGAGTTTAGGATGTGTTGGGTTAGGCTGGGTCAGGCGCTATCATAGCGATCGTTGGCACCAGCACTGATATTGTGATGTCAACAAAAGGGAGAGTCGGAAGATGTATTTTCATCTTGGGTATTGCGTCCCCCTGCACCCCAACGCATCTTGCTACCTACACTCCATAATCAGACTTCAATCTCCACGTCTCCAACCAGTTCCACATCAACCTCCTTCTCAACAACCTCACCATCCCTCTTCCCATCCTTCTTACCAAGCACCTTTACCGCCTCAATCTTAACGCTGGCACCGTCCTTACCCTTAAACCCGAACTTCCCCTTAATGCTCAACCTCCCACCCTTGTACTCCATCATGACGTCGATGACGGCCTCCTGCTGGGTGCTGACTCCGTCATCAATGTACAAGCTTCCGCCCGCCTCGCCGCGCTCGTCCAATGCGATTACGATTGTGAATGGTCGAGTGCGGAGCTCGGTGGTGGTGTATGCACTGGAGGAACGAAAGGGCAGGATGTTCCCGCCGATAATGTGCAATGGGATCTCGTCGAAGGGGATGTCTGCGAGTGTTATGTTCTTGCCCTCGCCTTTGATCTTCTTGCCGGTGTGAAAGTCGTAGAGGGTGTCCTTTGGTAGGTAGACTTCTACACTCGTGCTGTTCTCCTCGATGACTGGGGAGACAAGGAGCGCGTTCCCGTAGATGAACTGGGTGTCGATTGGGTAGGTGTTTGTGTCTTTGGGGTATTTGAAGAAGAGGGGGTTGAGGAGCGGGGCCCCGTCGGTGGATTGGTGGTGCATGGCGGTATAGATGTAGTCTAGTAGGCGGTAACGGATGTCGATTGACTTACGCGCCGAGGAGGCGACGAGTGGCCAGCGGTAGAATTCTTGAGAGATGGAGGTGTCACCGTTGTGATTGCGGAAGAAGGGGTTGAAGGCTCCGAGAGAGGCCCAGCGTGCGCAGAGGGTTTCTGTGGTATTGCCACCGAAGCCGCAGACGTCGGAGCCGACTATGGGGATTTGGTAAATGCTAGCGAAGCCAAGCATACCGGCAATGGACCAACGACTAGAGATTATTAGCTAAATCCGGTGGAAAGGTGGGAGAGGGGGGCGTGCTATTGATCCCATCGGGATAGGTTGTCTCCGAGCCACTTTCCGACACGCCGACCGGCACCAGCGAAAGTGCTGCGGGTGATGATCAAGGGCCTCAATCCGGGGCGGCGGGCAAGCATAGCTTCGTAGGTAATATAGCACATCACTAGAAATAATTAGTGTCTGTGGTATCAGAGTTGTGCCTAAAGAATTTACTAGTTCCGTAGAGGTTGTGGGTGTCATATTCAGAAAGGCCTCCATAGTGCATAATGTCGGTGTGGGCAGTGCGGTCGCTCAGTCCCAGTGGTGCATCGTTGGCAATGGCGTACAAA
>Ga0307510_10010129_pt1 | contig 11208 bp, 8 predicted proteins | sample 12_EM_MG_FD_207224 | JGI IMG/M metagenome (GOLD analysis project Ga0307510, IMG submission 207224) | Populus trichocarpa ectomycorrhiza microbial communities from riparian zone in the Pacific Northwest, United States - 12_EM | ecosystem: Host-associated > Plants > Roots > Unclassified | place... | reverse complement strand
GGGATCGGTCAAATATCGCGGTGATGTCGCCAAATTCTTGATGGAAATGGAAAATCTCAACATCCATGCAAGAGTCACCGGGATAGCCAGGAGGAAAATGATTGAGGACGAACTTCCCGTAGAAGCATTGCGACAGCTCTCACATAGCGAATATGTCGACGATGGGGAATGGTTGGAAGCAGTCAGGACCGTAACCCGAGCGGATCAAGATTTCAAGGAAAGAAGAGATCTGCGAGGAGGTGGTCCCAGCGGCGCGACACGAGGTGAGAAAAGAAAGTTCGAGGATTCGAAGCCAACGGTCACCGCAAAGCGTGTAAAGAGCCAGTACATGGCTAAGGAAAAGGCAGACTAGCAGAAGAAAAAGGCTGGGGAGAGAAAGGTGAAAAGGGAAGGGTCGGTGGCACCGGCGGGGGAGGTCAAACACAAGGTGTGGGCAGAAGTCCACCAGGGCGTTGATCAAAAGGTTGTCGATGAACGGAAATCTGACAACGAACGCACGCGAGGCCGAATGAAAAACCACGGTTGGAAATATTGTCGAAAACCAATACAAGTGTCAGCTGTATATCGAGAGCAATTGAAGCCCACACGACAGTCCGCATTCGCGCCAAAACGACCCCCGCAGGTAGCCACTGTGGCCGTGGATGGGCAGGGAGAAAGCTCAAGACGAGTGGTGCAAAGGCCCCCAGCTTGGGCCTTTGAAGATGACGACATTGTATAAGAAGTCATCCAGGTACCGACAACAAGGGTGTTCGGGTAGTGAGGCTGCTGCCTCGAATCGAACGACCTGCGGCGTAGTCACTGACAATATCCCACCGGAAGGCTAAAAGACCAAAGGATAGGGGTTGCCATTTTACATCCAAAAATGGGTAGTCCGTGCTCGCCACGGGAGCCATAAAAAATTACAAGTGAAGAAAGCGGTCGATGAGAATAGAAGAGAGAGGGAAGACTACCATTCGTCGGAACAGAACTTGAGTTGCACGACACGCGAAGGAGGGTCGAAATCCAGGGCAACCTGACTTTCTCTGCGGGTAAAACAGCCAGGCAAATAGAAGCTGGGGGCACCTCTATTGGGCACAAGGTTCATACCTGATGAATGGTGTCCGAGGGGGTCTCGGGAGTGAGACCAAACTCGAAGGCGGAGGTACGGCGGATTCGTCACAGGGGACAGCCTCACATGAGGGCTAAGTCGACGATAAAGGGCCGCGCACCCTAGTCGCGAACCCGAGGGGTACTCTCGTGAACCACCACTCCTGTAATATGGGAACTCCTCGGCAGGAGGTAAAGACCGCTAGTAGTCGGCTGCCCGATATTCAAAATGTAGACACTTATTGAAAAAGGTTTGTCTGAGAAGGCTTTAGGAGCCGAAACTGCGCAGGCGCGGTAACAAACCCCCACACTACTTGTAACCGCGAGGTTGAAAAGATTTCATTAAGAACCGAGCAAAAGCTCTAGACCCATTAAAAAGCCTAAGCATTACGCCTGCCTTGAGGGAAAGGCATTTATTGAATTAAAAGGACGAAAACATGCGATATGCGTAATGTGAGATTCCGGTTCAAATATCTTTCTCATGAACCAAAACACAGCACGACGACTCGAAATCCTGACCGAAGCTAGGGATTTACCGTTAAAAATCACAACCTTTGATGGCGAAACCGCGCCTACTGGAGGAATATTCTATACCCATCCTATTCGCCTAGAAATCGGTACCAACGGCCACCGAAGGATGATATCCTGCGAAATTGCGAACGCAGGAAGATATGATTTAATCATACCCTTTGGGTGGTGGCATAACGAACACCCCCTCAAAAATATAGCGGACTGAACTAAATGGGCCTTTGAAGAAACAAGGTGCCAGGCTCATATAGAAGTGGAAGCGGTGGCGGATATGTTTGAATGGGATGAAACTGTGGCTTACGATGAGGAAGCACAGTATGTGGGATGGATAGAACGAGAGGAAGAAGGGGGAGTACAGTTGGAGACACTGCCAAAACAGTATTGGCAGTATAAGGAGCTTTTTGAAGAGAAAAAAGCTAAGATGTTGGCGCCCCGAAGGACTTTCGATCACGCCATCAACCTTAAACAAGGGGCCGAGCCCCCAAGGGGTCCAATATATCCAATGTCGTCACACCAGTTGAACGCGCTGGATAAGTACCTCAAGCAACTGATGGCTGAGGAAAAAATAGTTGACAGCAAATCCCCTTACGGCGCTCCAATCCTTTTTGTTCCCAAACCAGATGGAAGTCTACCACTATGTGTAGACTACAGGAACCTCAACAAGTTGACGATCCTGAATAAATACCCCCTACCGCTCATGGATGAACTCCGAGACCGCGTCGCTGGAGCAACGGTGTTTACAAAGCTTGACTTAAAAGATGGATATCATCTTATTCGAATGAGAAAAGTCGACGAACCCAAAACAGCCTTTCCTACACGATATGGACAGTACGAATATAAGGTCATACCGTTCGGGCTCGTTAACGGTCCCGCAAAGTTTCAGCCATTGATGAACAAAATCCTAAGGGAATTCTTGGACCACGGAGTAGTCGTCTACCTAGACGATATCCGAATATACTCTGAAAATATGGACAACCACATTAAACTAGTCCAAAAGGTCCGTGACGGACTCGAACAGCAGGACTTGGCAGTCTCGTTGAAGAAGTCGCTGTTCCACCAAGATGAGGTCAAATTCTTAGAATACATTTTCAAGACAAGTGGAGTCACGATGAGTGATAGAAAAGTGAAAAGGGTCCAAAATTGGGCACACCCGAGATCGGTTAAGGAAGTCCAAATTGGCATTGGATTCGCAAATCTTTATGGACGATTCATCAAGGATTTCTCAAAGGTTTGCAAGCCAATAACTGAGATGTTGAAAGCGAACCCAAAGGATTTTCGCTGGGGGAGAGAGCAGGAAGAGGCGTTTGAGGAGTGGAAAAGGAGGTTTACAACGGCACCAATTTTATCGCATTTCTACCCAGGAAGAAGAATGGTGGTCGAGACGGACACCAGCGACTTTGCGCTTGGATGCGTACTATCTCAATACCAGGGGAGACGGCTTCACCCAGTGGCTTTCCATTCTCGAAAACTAAACAGCACTGAAAGAAATTACGAGATACATGACAAAGAATTAGTCGCGATAATGAAGGCGTTTAAAGAATGGCAAAGATCCCTCTGGCGAGAAGAAGAGCCGTGACGGTATATACCGACCACAATAATCTACAGTCCTTTTTAAACAAAAAAGTCTGGAACCAGCGGCAAATTGGATGGGCACAGGAGTTGACGAATTATAACTTCAAAATATTCAATCGACCAGGAAGCACGGGTGGGAAACCCGACGCGTTAAGTCGACAGGCGGACTACCGTCCTGAGGAGGGAGCTCGTCATAGCGAACAGTCAATTTTGAAAAGCCAACATTTTCAAATTTCGATAATTCATCTGAAGCAAAACGCAGAGACGGCCCTCACCCTGGAAAGACATGAACCAACCAGCCTGGGAATAATGAAGCTTTCGGACAAGGCAATAATCCCAACGAAAGGATGAAGGTTTGCGGCTGGTCATGACATCTATGCCCTGACAAACGGACTGGTACCGGCAAAAGGACAGACAATGGTTGGAACGGGTATTGAGATAGGATTGCCGGAAGGAACCTATGGAAGGCTAGCCGCGAGAAGTGGTATGGCTAGCAAGATGGGAATAGCAGTGGGAGGGGGTGTAATAGAGGCGGATTACGCAGGAGAAGTTAAGGTCATACTTCGTAATCATGGCGAGGCAGACTGCGTATTCAAGGCAGGAGAACGGATAGCGCAACTCATAATAGAAAAGGTTGCCAACACCGACGCAATGGGGGTAGACGATCTGGGGGCAACCGAGCGAGGGAGATCGGGTTTTGGGTCAAGTGATTTAAACCTCAAGCGATCTATTATGGCTAAGGAAGAAGGAGTCAAAATATGTTTCCTTCACGCAGATACAGACAACAACGAATTCTTTAGCGCGGCAGATATAGGCTATCACCCTCAGTTGACGAAAGAAAGAGAAATCTTATCAAGCGATCACCTCAATGCAGCCCTGATGCGAACAATGAACGATGCATTTCTAGACAAGATTAGGATGGCTGGAAAGGAGGACGAGAGGTGGCAGAACAGAGGCCGTGAACTTGTTATGTTAAGAGAAGACGGAAAGAAGATGCCGGACGAATGGATAGAGAAGGACGGGTTACTATATTACAAAAATCGTTTGTACATCCCTGAAAACCAAGCCCTTCACACCGAGATAGCCCAAGACTGTCACGACTCAATAGTAGCAGGGCACTTCAGACAGGAAAAAACGATTGAGATAGTAACAAGGGATATCTCCTGGAAAGGACTCGCGGAACGGATCAGAGACTACGTACGATCGTGCGACGAATGACACTCCAGTAAATCCCCACGGCATGCTAAGTACGGAATACTTCAACCCTTAGAAGTACCCTATGCCTCCAGGTCCTCCCTATCGATGTACTTCATCACACAACTACCCGAATCGCAGGGCAAGACCCAGATCATGGTAGTAGTAGACTGGTTCACCAAGATGGCTCATTTTATCGAACTCCACGAAAAGGCAACCGTAAAAGATGTTGCTGATACCTTACTTCGGGAAGTCTGGAAACTTCACAGATTACGGACCGAGATTATATCGGATAAGGGCGCGAAGCTTTCTGGCGAATTTTGGGAATCATTGTGCAAAATGCTAGGAGTTAAGAGACGCATGTCAACGGCGTACCACCCTCAAACTGACGGACCAACGGAGAGAACCAACCAAGTGCTGGGGGGTTACTTACGAACATCTGCCAATTACGATCAAAACGACTGGTATCAACTATTGCCATTAGCAGAACATGCCTACAACAACTCGGCTACCAATGCACAGAATATGACCCCATTCTTCGCCAACTACGGCTTTCATCCACAGACGGAATGGATGAAAGAAAGAAAAGCTCAGAACCCCGGAGCGAGAATGTATGCTCACTGGATGCAGGACATACATTAACACGCGAAGCAAACTTTGGAAAACACACCGGAATCGATGAAGAAATACCACGACCGAGAAGCAACGGAACAACCCAGCATCGAGGTCGGCGACTTGGTTATGTTGAATGCGAAAAACATACCTACCAAACGACCATCGAAGAAGCTGAGTCTGAAACTGTATGGCCCATTGAAAGTCTTAGAAAAGAAAGAAAGTCGGGCCTACAAGTTAGAAATATCGCCACGGTGGAAAATTCATCCAGTGTTTCACGTTTCGCTTTTGGAACCCTACCGAGCCTCGAAGCGACTGAATCGCGAGCAACCCCCACGAGATCCCGAAGACCTCGAGGGAGATTTAGAATGGGAGGTAGAAAAGATCATCAAGAGTGAGATTATTTCATCCACGCGAAAGGTTCAAGGAAGGAATAAACCGATGAAAGAGCTTCAGTATTTTGTGAAATGGAAGGGTTGTGCGGAGGATGACAATACTTGGGAACCACCCAAAGGTATGAAGAACGCGCAAGAAGAGGTGGAAAGCTTTGCTAGAGAGAACCCGGAGATGCCTCGCCCGAGAGAGGTTGAGTAACATAAGAAAGATTTTCCATTGGGGGACAAATTAACGCTGGTGGTTTTGACCCCTACTATGTGGAGCTCGAAGTGGAAGATAGATTGTATAATAGATCTAGAGTATTCGGGACGAACACTTCGAAGAGGGGAGCTCGTGTTAGGCGCACGGACTCCCCGTAAGGATTTACAGTGCAAAGTTACCCTCCCTTGACATGCACGAAGTTCGGGGGAAAAAGATAACACCCCCCTTCAGCCCCGGGGTTGGGACGGCGCGTCATCACTGGCTGCCTGTGTAGTTGCGTCCCAACACTAAAGACTACTATCAATGGAACACATCTTATAACACCGTATACATCTCGGCCGTCCATCGGACCGGACCCTGTTCGCAGGATATATGGGGGGAGACCTTCGGACACCTTATGCAGGTGGATGCAGGTGAATCGGACGACGGCGCATAAGGATACAGACACTTGAAGACAGACAGTCGGAAGAGTGTGTCGAAGGTAACGGGACGTTTCGCACGAAAGTTAGTCCCCTCGTACCTACAAAGTCTTGTAGAGCATGAAGGAGGTAACTATACCCAGCAAGTGGATCACGTGCATCCACAGAGGACAAGTTGGTAAAAGATGGAGTCCGAGGGAAGAAGCCCATAGGTACGATCACGAGGACAAGTCGTGTAATGCCGGAAGACCAGAATACGACATGCAGTCGCATGTCAAATTCTCGACGCAACCAACCAACGAAGAATGGCCATCTTCGGTCCAGCAAGTTAGACTACCCTCGATGAGCCTGGGGGCAAGATAATTCATAACCATTGTTGTCAACGGATAAACGGATGAGCTGACACCTGACGTGGTCTCCACACCATCAGGGATAACAGACGCGCAGACCGATAAGTTGACCATGGGAGCAAAAGGTGTGGTAGAGAGTTTTCAGGGTCAACGAGTGTTTGCACTCAGGTGAAGTTCGCAGAGTTGCGGGCAAGATACTTAATTAGTATAGAATTAGCATGTATACCGTGATTGTTCAGACGCGGAATATATATATCGAAGCATCTTCGCCGCTTTTAAACACAACAAGCACGGAGAAGAGATCTTATCAATATAATAAGTTATCTCCCCTTTTATATCGTTACCAATACTTCGACTATCTATACAGAAGTGAATTATTATATCTAGCCTACATCACTCGTGTCTTCTTAACGAGTTCTCCGATATAATTACGATTAAGGTCCTAGCTGTCAGAATACCTCACGCCGAACCTACCACCTAACATCAGATCAGAAGAATCTCACCAACTTCTCCGCAGATCAGAAAGCATGGTCAGTTTATGTGCTGATCGGAAATATTCCGTCGACAATAAGTAACAGACCTCGCTGACTCGCGATGGTGCTGCTTGGGCTCTTACCCATTCCACCAAATCTCGCAAACTCCTCCAGGGCAGACAAACTCCAGAGACTGATAAATGCTAACACACTCAGTGGCGTATAGGAACTCAGTTTTGCGCCATTGAGCTGTCCAGCATGGGAGGGCACCCCTATTCTAGTGCTGATGGCAAGATCCTGAGATGCTTTCCGATAATGTCAGGGTGGGAAGTGCTGACCATATGGAAAACCTTGCCCTACACAGGATCAAATCCAACAATTGTCCAAAATGTGAGGTGCCTCCAGATGCTTTAGGAAGCTGGGCCGGCTACCATCATGCTGGAGATTACGCAAAACACGAATGCTATGAATGTGAAACCCCATCCCTCAATTCCGAGCACTACGACCCTGCTCACGCTTGCTACCCGATTGAAACTGAATGTATCAAGACCCAGCACAATGTTTTTCAAGGACTCATGAGAGTGTCCACTCCTGATCTGCACAAGCCGGATATGCTGTATATAATATATCTAGGACTCTTCATGCCTATGATGGACTGGATTCAGGGATTTCTGAAAAAACATGCACGACAGCAGCCCTTTGATGACGGCTCCAAAGCTTTGCCCATTTACAAAGGATTCTTTGTCCCACAAAAGGGCTACAGGGAGGTTATGCAGTGACAAGGAAAAGAGATGAGGAATCTTCGGCATTGTTTGTTCGGAGTTCTTGCTGTGGCGTTGAGACAGCATGATAGTACGGAGGTGCAACCCTTCAGATGTGCGCTCACCTGTGTCAGGTCACTGCGCGACTTCACCATGATGGCTCAATACTGGAGTCACACACCACAGACTAAATCTAATATGGAAGAATATGCGACGTAGTTCCACCAGACGCAGGACATGTTCTTGGAGTTTTGCATATCTAAATGGACCCAAGACAAGGTAGACGAGCGGAACAAGGAGGTGGGCCATCGGACAGGCCTGATGAGAGAGTGAGTGCTCCCATCCCAAAGGTGTCAGATCACTGATGAATATTGTGAAGAAGAGAACATCCCACCTATGGAAATGACCCATGCCGAATCTAATTTACACTTTCTTCAGATGCATCTAATAAGTCACTTTCGTCATCACGTCTACCAGTTTGGAAATATTCCCATGTATTCTACCGAGTATTGAGAGCTCGCACATAAGGAAGAAATCAATACTGTATGGCGACACTCAAATAGGATTGACGCAGCATGACAGATCCTGGGCAGCTGCGGTCGACTAGATGCGATTCAGATGTGACTATTGAACTTGGAATTCCTTTCCCGTGGAGGAGCTGATTTGCCAACTGAGGTAGTAGAACATGTAGAGAAGACGAGACCTGCGCCAGCCCCACCAGATCATCATAGGATTCTGAAGGGACTTCGTGATAATATCCACAACGTCAATGATTTTGGCAGCACATGCGATATATCCCTGGAGAGAATTTGGAAGGAATTGATACGATATAGCCAACTGAGCCTGCCTTGCGAGTGCCGACTGCCAGGGAATCTGGCGATACTTCGAACCTTGCCAGTGGAACTTCGGACCCAACTCAAGATCCTAGTTCTTGTGTTCCAGGAGCTAAGTATTTATCACATCCACAGGGCCTGGTGAATGGGTTCTCAGCTCTTCCGTAGCCAGACTAGTCGGAATGATTGCGTTTGGATACAGGCAGGTGGTGAGCATATATATAGCGCACATAGGGGTCGTCTCCTTGCACGGCTCATAGCGCTGTGCAAAATCAGTTGGGGCTATATGCAGTAAGAGATGGTCTGTCCCCTCGCCAGGGTTCGATTGGTGAGTGGGGTAGTCACAGGACATCAGTCGGAATTACACATACAGGTGACCGTTGAGCTCTGAGACGATATCCGATAGCTGACAATTGTGGATATCGGGACGATCTTAGGCCTGGCGCATCTCATACCGGAGACAGACCAGCACTGGCTTCTCACTAGCCGGATTGATCTACGCACGTTTACCGAAATCTGTTAGAATTACACAGCAGGGAGTATTTTTCTGTATACCTCAATAAAATTGCGGAGTGACTTAGCACAGAGCTGGGCTGCATCTCTCCTGTCACTATCTATATAAATGAGCCAGATCAGAAGCGACAAAGGCACTTTAAGCGATGCTGCATCGCTCGCGGACGGAGATTCCAGTAGGACGTCATCACACATGTACTCGTAGAGCACATACCCATAAACATAGACATAGAAACTTCATTTAAAAACCAAAATTATGCATGTGACTACTAGTGGTAGTAGGCTATTGGTAATGGGCTGTTTCAAAAGCGTGGCAGTCATGGTGTTCAGAGCACGTTGGAAACCGAAAGTAAAAGGGGGCATCTGAGGGAGGCCTCCAGACTCTGACAAGGTGGAAGGCAGGATAAGGGACGTGGGGACGGGAGATATGAGGGGGTAGAAGAGGGGGTGATATGAGGTGGCAGTAGGACGCAACAGGGGTGGGAAAAGGTATCTGGATGGTCGAGACGCACAGGAGGGAAAAACCAACATCGGATCCGTCCGGAAACGGCGCCCGCACCTCAGGCACATGTTCAACCTTTTCTGATAGTTTTGAATTCCTGCTCGATAGGTGACACTTCAGTTCAGTACAAACTCCGTATGATTGTGAGCAAATACTTTCCACCATTCCTGCATCATAGAATGATTTTGCTGGATCCTGTTTGTGATCATTTCACGCAGATTCCGGAGTCTATGGTGCTGCGTTGGCTGTAGTTTAGCCAGTGTGGTGTTCCTATATGGTATTGAATAGTCTGGAAAGCTTGATTGGGTCATCCAAATAAAATCCAAGGACCTGTGGGACATTGAGGGACTCTTACTCCCTACTGATTCAGGCTTGAAGTTCCGATAATCCTGATACAGCCCAAGTCGATATATGCACATAGTCGATAGAACAGGATAGAGCAGGTGAGACAAATCATCGTACCATTGACACGATTGATGAATTCCTGGTTGAGCATCCCAGGTGTTCTCTTGCAATTCCAATACTTACAATTGATGGCGTCAGCAATCTGAGCCGCTAGGAATCAGAATAATATGATAGGCTGCATCCAGGTTATAATCTGCCTTAATTGGAAATCCTGGTTGGTCGAAGGGTGACGGGCAGATACCCACATCATACCCATTTGAGGACCATAAGAACCTGTTATCTATAAGAAGGCATTGCAAGCTCTGAGTGATCGCAGTGGGGTCGTCCAGTAGTGTGTATAATTCTCTTGCGAGATTTTTTATTTAATACAGGAAATGCAATTGCAGGCCAGAAGATTTTTGACATCTCTTTCGTAATTAGTACATTACGCTTTATCTTTGTGACTTCCGTCTTACAATAGTAATACGCTTCGAGGATGGTTCAATATTTACGGCATCTGGAATCTCATCTTGTGCGTGCCTCCAAACAGTAAGCATCTTAGATGGCAAAGCAACTGGGTTTGGGAGGGGGTTAACATAAAGCGTATACTGAAGCATCAGATCATTTCCTATGCCTAGTATTTCCCCCTCAACCCCAGTCACCTGCTTTTGCTACAAATTAATTAGTTACCAAACACATACTAACGTATTTGACCTAGTAATGGGACACTCACTAGATATGGGACACTTGGCAATTACAGTGTCCCACATACTAAAATAGGAATACCTCAACCAAAACTAAATCTATTGATCTGTAACTCTATTTATAGATAGCTAATATATGTTTAAATATGCTCTAGCAATATTACTCTTACATTGGGAAAACTGATTAAGCAATAGTACAAAGTGTAGAGAAATAACCAATTAGCTATATAGTGAGTAATGTATTTTATATAAAATTGGTAAAAAATGGTAAAATTATTCTAACTGCTGGAGAAGGTAGAAGCACATCTTCTCCTGAGCCTGCATGTTGTAGAAAGTTGATTGAATATCTACAAAGTTCAAGTCGTTGATTTCAATCAGTTCAACCTTTGACAATCACAATATCATTCACTTTTTATCATAAAACTATTAAGACCTCCATCAATACTTAATTTAAACAGCTGAAAAATGTTTCATAAATACCTGATAAGCCAATAATAATGTTCTATAATGAATATTATGCATTTAGGCTTTAAAGATAATATTTGCTAACTCCTGTAGAAAAATGTCCTAATTTACAATATATTGACTATTTTATATTTGATACAATTGATAGAAAATCATAAACTTATGCTATTTACTGAAGACTACTAGGAAAGTATATCTTTTCATATTACCTATTA
>Ga0307510_10010127_pt1 | contig 11208 bp, 11 predicted proteins | sample 12_EM_MG_FD_207224 | JGI IMG/M metagenome (GOLD analysis project Ga0307510, IMG submission 207224) | Populus trichocarpa ectomycorrhiza microbial communities from riparian zone in the Pacific Northwest, United States - 12_EM | ecosystem: Host-associated > Plants > Roots > Unclassified | place... | reverse complement strand
ACGATCCCGCCCATGTCGCGCACCAGCTTGTCGACCAGCGACAGGCCGAGCCCCTGCCCCTCGCGCTTAGTGCTGACGAACGGGTCGAACAGATGCTCGGCGAGGTCGGCCGGCGCGCCCGGGCCATTGTCGATCACGCACAGCTCGATCGGCAGCGCCTGACGCGGACGGCCGGGTGCCGGGCTTACCGCCATGCCGTGGCGGAAGGCGGTCGACAGGGTTATCCGTGGGTCGGGCTGGCCGGCGATCGCTTCGCAGGCATTCTTGATCAGGTTGATCACCACCTGGAGCAACGCATCGCGATCGACCAGCACGGGCGGCAGTGACGGGTCGAAACGCTCGTCGATCCGCACGTCGCGCGCGAAGCCGGCCAGCGCGACGCGCCGGGCATGGTCGAGCAAGGGATAGATATTGGCCGAGGTCAGCGCCGGCGGGCGCGTGTCGGTGAAGCCCTGCATCGAATCGATCAGCGCGGCGATACGATCGACCTCGGTGGTGATCAGTGTGGTGAGTTCGTCGCTCCCCTCCCCGCCGCCAGCGAGCAACTGCGCCGCGCCGCGGATGCCGGACAGCGGATTCTTGATCTCATGCGCCAGCATCGCCGCCGCGCCGACGGCGGCACGCGCGGCCGAGGCGCGATCGGCGGAATGACCCAGGCGGCGCGACGCGGCATCGTGGTGCAGCGCAATCACGCGCCAGCCGGGATGATCGGCGATATGCGATTCGAGATAGTCGGCGCGGATGCTGCCGCCGCGCGCCAGCAATATTTCGGTGTCGAACGCGGCAAAGCCATGCTCCGCGCGCCGTCCCGGCTCCCCCGGCGTCTTGAGCACCGTATCGAGCGGCTGGCCGATCATCACCCGCTCCGACAGATTGAGCAGATTCTCGCAATCGGCATTGGCATGGGCGATGCGACGCGCGGGATCGATGACCAGCAGCGCCACCGGAATCGCGGCGAACAGCTCGGCGAAATCGGGCCCCGCCGCCGCCATCATGACATCATGCCGCGGCGCGGCTGAGCCACGGCGCGTAGAATTCGGCGAGCATCGCCTTGACCACGCGTGGGTCGGGTTCCTGGTTGGCGCGGTTGCGAAACTCGGCAGAGCCGTGCAGCCCGCGCGTGTACCAACCGATATGCTTGCGCGCCATGTTGACGCCGGTCTCGATGCCATAGTGCGCAAGCATCGCGTCATAATGTTCTGCGATCAGGGCATATTGCTCGTCGATCGTCGGGTCGGCGATGCGCCGCCCACTGGCGAACCATTCCATCACCTGGCCGAGCAGCCACGGCCGGCCATAGGCGCCGCGTCCGATCATCACGCCATCGGCGCCCGACTGGTCGAGCGCGGTTTCGGCATCCTCGATCGAGCAGATGTCGCCATTGGCGATCACCGGCAGCGACACGGCGTTCTTGACGTTGCGGATGAACGCCCAGTCAGCCTCACCCTTGTACATCTGGTTGCGCGTGCGCCCGTGCACGGTGATCAGCTTGACGCCGAGATCCTCGGCGATGCGCGCCAGTTCGGGTGCGTTGAGGCTCGTGTGGTCCCAACCCATGCGCATCTTGAGCGTCACCGGCACCTTCACCGCCTTGACCGTGGCATCGATGATCGATGCCGCCAGCTTCAGGTCGCGCATCAGCGCCGAGCCGGCCTCGCCATTGACGATCTTCTTGACCGGGCAGCCCATGTTGATGTCGATGATCGCCGCACCGCGATCCTCGTTGAGCTTGGCGGCCTCGCCCATCTCGAACGGGGAGCAACCGGCGAGCTGCATCGACACCGGTTCTTCCAGCGGATGCCAGGCGGCTTTCTGCAGCGACTGGCGCGTCTCGCGGATCATCGCCTGGCTGGCGATCATCTCGGTGACGTTGAGACCCGAGCCATAGCGTCGCACCAGGGTACGGAACGGCATGTCGGTGACGCCGGTCATCGGCGCCAGCACGACGGGGCGTTCGATCCGGACGGGTCCGATCTGGATGGGGGCGAGCGTACGCATCAATCTGCCTGAAAAACGGGCAGCCTATAGGGGAATTGCCGCGATGCAGCAAGGCTGGCGGGCTTCTCCGCGTTCGGCTAGGCGAGCGCCATGACGTCGCCTCGCATCGCCGCGCTGATCGTTGCCGCCGGTGTGGGGGCAAGAAGCGGATCGGCCACCCCCAAGCAATTCGCGCGTCTCGCCGGCAAAGCGATGATCGCGCACAGCCATCTCGCGCTCGGTCAGCATCCGATGATCGAACGGGTCCTGGTCGCCAACGGCCCCGATCAGGAGAAGGCGCTCGCAACCGCATTGGGTGACGTACCTCATGTCACTGGCGGCTCAACACGGCGCCTGTCGGTACTGGCCGGCCTCGAAGCACTTGCGACCGACGCGCCCGAATGGGTGCTGATCCATGACGCGGCTCGTCCCTTTCTGCCACGCGCGGTGATCGACCGCCTGCTCGCGGCACTGGAGGAACATCCGGGCGCCGTCCCTGCCCTGCCCGTCGCCGATACGCTGGCGCGGGGCGGTGCCGATCTGGGCGAGGTGGTGCCGCGCGACGGCCTGCACCGCATCCAGACGCCGCAAGCGTTCGTGTTCAAGGATATCCTCGCCGCACATCGCGGCTGGCAAGGCGACGAACCGACCGACGACGCCCAGATGCTTCGCGCTGCCGGCGGCGTGGTGGCGCTGGTCGAGGGGGACATAATGCTCGAAAAGATCACCCACCCGGCCGACTTCGCTGCCGCCGAGGCGCGTCATGACGCCACGTTGCGAACACGCACCGCCAGCGGTTACGACGTGCACCGCCTGGAAGCTGGCGAAGAACTCTGGCTCGGCGGCGTGCTGATCCCGCACGACAAGGGGCTGTCGGGCCACAGCGACGCCGATGTCGCGCTCCACGCCATTACCGACGCGCTGCTCGGCACCATTGCCGCGGGCGACATCGGGACCCATTTTCCGCCCAGCGACCCGCGGTGGCGCGGTGCCGCTTCGGGCCAGTTCCTCCAGCACGCCGCCGGATTGATTTCGGCACAGGGCGGCGTGATCGACTTCATCGACCTGACGCTGATCTGCGAGGCGCCGAAGATCGGCCCGCACCGCGAGGCGATGCGCGCGCGGATCGCGGAGCTGTTGCAGCTACCGGTCGGCAGGATTAGCGTGAAGGCAACGACGACCGAGAAACTCGGCTTCACCGGGAGAGGCGAAGGCATTGCTGCACAGGCGGTCGCGACCGTTCGTGTTCCGTCACCCCAGGAAGAACAAGCATGACGACCGATGCCGTAAAGGCCGACACCATCCTCCCGACCACGCTGGTCGAGGCGGCACGGCGCGTGGTCGAGGCCAATCGCGCGATTGGCCGGCGCATCGCGCTGGCGGAAAGCTGCACCGGTGGGCTCGTCGCAGCGGCAATCACCGAGATTCCGGGCTCGTCCGAGGTGCTCGATGCGGGGTTCGTCACCTATGCCAACAGCGCCAAGATGGACTTGCTGCGCGTGAGCAGCGACGTACTCGATACCTTCGGCTCGGTTTCGGTCGCCACCGCCTGGGCGATGGCACAGGGGGCGCTGGATGTGAGTGGCGCCGATGTCGCGGTGGCGATCACCGGCATTGCCGGTCCCGATGGCGGTAGCGAGAAGAAGCCGGTCGGCACCGTGGTGTTCGCGCGGGCCGAGAAGAATGCCGATCCCGGCCATGTCGTCGCCGATCGTCGCCAGTTCGGCGACCTCGGCCGTGGCGGTGTCAGGCTTCAGGCGGCGCTATGCGCACTCGAACTGCTGATGCCGGATTCGCCTGAGCCATAAAGCGCGGCGGCGCGCGCCTCGAACGCGCCGATCATCTTCCTCAGTGCCGCGCCGAACATTTGCCCGGCAAGCATCTCGAACATCCGGCTCTTGAACTCGAAATCGACGCTGAAATCGACCTGACAGCCACTGCCGTCGGGCCGGAAGGTCCAGTCATTGCGCAGATATTTGAGTGGCCCGTCGAGATAATCGACATGGATCGTTGCCGGCCGCGCCTTCTCCACCTTGGAGGTAAAGGTCTCGCGCAGCCCCTTGAAGCCGACGATCAGGTCCGCGACCATTTCCGTCTGACTGTCGGAGCGCACACGGACCGCCGTCACCCAGGGAATGAATTCGGCATAGCGTTCGACATTCGCGACCAGGTCGAACATCTGCTCGGGCGTGTAGGGCAGCCGGCGCGTCTCGCTGTGCCGCGGCATTTCAGATTTTCCCGAGCTTGGCCTCGCGCGCGGCGCGCAGCTTCGCAAAATCGTCCCCGGCATGATAGCTCGACCGGGTCAGCGGCGAGCTGGCGACGAGCAGGAAGCCCTTGGCCCGAGCGATCGCGGCATAGGCGTCGAATGCCTGGGGCGTGACGAAATCGATCACCTTGGTATGGCGCGGCGTCGGCTGGAGATATTGGCCGAGCGTCAGGAAATCGACATCGGCGGAGCGCATGTCGTCCATCACCTGATGCACTTCCATCCGCGCCTCGCCCAGGCCCATCATCATGCCCGACTTGGTGAAGATCGACGGATCGTGGCGCTTGACCGATTCGAGCAGCCGCAGCGAAGCATAATAGCGCGCGCCCGGCCGGATCGTCGGATAGAGCCGCGGCACGGTTTCCAGATTGTGGTTGTAGACGTCTGGCCCCGCCTCGACGATCGCCTCGACCGCGGCCTGCGACTTGTTGCGGAAGTCGGGGGTCAGGATTTCGATCGTCGTCTTGGGTGTGGTGCGACGCAGCGCCTGGATCACCTTGACGAACTGCGACGCGCCGCCATCGGGCAAATCGTCACGATCGACCGAGGTGATGACGATATGTTCGAGCCCGAGCTCGGCTGCGGCGTCGGCGGTGTGCTGCGGCTCCAGCGCGTCGACTGCGCGCGGCATGCCGGTCTTGACGTTGCAGAAGGCGCAGGCCCGCGTGCAGGTGTCGCCCAGAATCATCACCGTGGCGTGCTTCTTGGTCCAGCATTCGCCGATGTTCGGGCAGGCCGCTTCCTCGCACACCGTGGCGAGGTTCAGCCGGCGCATCAGCGCCTTGGTTTCGGCGAAACCGACCGAGGTCGGTGCCTTGACGCGAATCCAATCCGGCTTGCGCTGGCGCGGGGCGATCGGTGCGGGGTCGTTCATGATGCGCGCCAGATAGCGACTGCCGCCGCCGCTTGCCAGCCCCCGTGCGGATTGGCAGAGGAAATCGCATGGCCGATTTCAACCAACTGCTCTCCGGGTATCAACGTTTCCGGCGCGAAGGCTGGGCGCGCGAGCGCGACCGCTGGTCCGATCTCAACGAGGGGCAGAGCCCGCAAGTGATGGTCATCGCCTGTTCGGACAGCCGCGTCGACCCGGCGCAGATCTTCGACACCTCGCCTGGCGAGATCTTCGTTGTGCGCAACATCGCCAATCTCGTGCCGCCGTTCGAGCTCGGCGGCGGGCGCCACGGCGTTTCGGCCGCGCTGGAATTTGCCGTGACGCAGCTCGAGGTCGGCGAGGTGGTGGTGATGGGCCATGGGTCGTGCGGCGGCGTGGCGGCGGCGATGACCCAGCGCTTCGCCGGGTGCGCACCCGGCGCGGGCGGCTTCATCGATCACTGGGTCGACATGCTCGACGAGGCGCGCGAACGCATCATCAGCGAATATGGCACCGGGCCGGACGCGATCCGCGAACTGGAGCTGGAAACGGTGCGCGTCTCGATCGCCAACCTACGTACCTTCCCCTGCATCCCCGAACGTGAGGCGGCGGGCACGCTCAAGCTGCGCGGCGCCTATTTCGCGATTGCCGACGGGGTTTTGTACCTGATGGATGACGACGGGCATTTCGCGCCGGCACCGGTTTAAAAAACCTCCCTTCACCATCTTTCCACCCCGGCGGAGGCCGGGGCCCAGTTGGGAAAACTTGGTAACGAAGCGCGGCGCCCGCCAACCACGACCTCTCCACCTGGGCCCCGGCCTTCGCCGGGGGGGTCGGAATGAAAAGCAATCACGCTTGCCCCGCTGCGAGAGCGCACTTAGGCATGACGTCATGAAAGCCACGACCCAGCGCTCGCTCCGCCAATATCACCACTATATCGGCGTCTTCCTCGCACCAGCGATCCTGTTCTTCGCGATCAGCGGCGCGTTCCAGACGTTCCGGCTAACCGAGGAAAAGGGATGGGGCGGCACGCCGCCGAACTGGCTGGTGTGGGTCGCGGCCGTGCACAAGGACCAGGCGCCGCCACGCGAAAAGCCCGCCGTCCCCAAAACGGCGGCCGCGGCGGACCATCATGATGCGGACGATGCCGACCATCATGACGCCGACCATCACGACGATGCCGCACCCGCCGCGAAGGCGCCGAAGCCGGCGAAAGGCCCTTCCCCACTGCCGCTGAAGATTTTCGTCGTGCTCATGGCGATCGGCCTGATTACCTCGACCTTGCTCGGCGTGACCATCGCACTCAACAACCGCGCGACGCGGCGGGTATCGATCCTGATGCTGGTCGCGGGCGCTGTGTTGCCCTGCGTGCTGTTGTGGTTCTGAGCAGGGCCGTTGTCGCCCTTTCGCTAGTGACGCTCGCCGGTGCTGTACCGACGATTGCCCAGGCTCAGCAGGCCAGGCTGACGCGGACCGACGATCCCGATTCGCCGCTGATGCGCGGCGAGGCAAAGGTCGGTGAAATCGTCGTCAGCTATTACGACCGGATGCAGCGCAAGCATCGCGATGCCTTCCCCCATATGGACGACGCCTTCGTTTGCCGATCCGGCTCAGCGCTGATCGTTCGAGACATCGCGAAGACGCAGGCCAGACAGCGCGACGCCGCCGCAAAAGCACTGATCCGCCAAGGCGATGAATCCGCCCTGCAATCACTGGCGGTTGACGTTGTCGGGCAACTCGATGGCGTCGCCAACGCATCGATCCGCGCCGACGAAGCGATCGGGCCGGGCATTTATCATCCGAGCATATTGGCGATTGCCTATACGATCGGGCGCTGTCGCTTCTTCTGACAGCCCTTAGTCGTCCAGCCCCAACGCCTTGCGCGCGACTTTCTCCACCGCTGGGTCAAGTTCAGGCGGATCCATTGGCACGTTCGCCTCCAGCCGGTCGGCGACAGCGGTCAGCACGGCGATGCGGGCGGCCTTCTTGTCGTTGCCGTCGACAACTTTCCACGGCGCCCAGCGCGTGTCGGTGCGTTCGAACATCTCCGCCATGGCTTTGAGGTACTCGGGCCGTTTGGCGCGGTTGCGGTAATCGTCGGCGCCGGTCTTCCAGCGCTTCCACGGATGTTCGAGCCGATCTTCCAGCCGCCGGTCCTGCTCCTTCTGCGTGACGTGCAGGAAGATCTTGACGATCGTCGTACCCGAATCGGCCTGCTGCGCCTCGAACTCGTTGATTTCGTCATAGCCACGGCGCCATTCCGCCTCGCTGGCATAACCCTCGACCCGCTCCACCAGCACGCGGCCATACCAGCTGCGGTCGAAAACGCTGATGTCGCCATCCATCGGCAGCCGCTGCCAGAAGCGCCAGAGAAAGTGCCGCGCCTTTTCCTCCGCCGTCGGCGCGGCGATCGGCCACACCTCATAGTAACGCGGGTCCCATTCCGCCGTCAGGCGCTGGATCGCCCCGCCCTTGCCACTGGCATCCCAGCCCTCGAACATGACGACCGCGCGGCGCTTGTGGACGATATGCGCGACCTGGATATGCGCCAGCCGCTTCTGCAGCTTGGCGAGGTCGTCGTCATAGTCGCCAGCATAGGGCTTGCCGGCTTCATAATCCTTGAGGTCGATCGTCATGCGTCACACCATCCCGCCGCGAAAATCGCGGGCGGATGGTGTGCGGCACGTTGGACCCCGGAACAAGTCCGGGGTGACGGAAAGGTTGCTTAGCCCGCGTCGGGTGCCACCACCGCGGCAACCGGCGCGGCCTTGGACGCGCCGGGCTGGTCGATCACCCGGATGTTGAGTTCGCGCAGCTGCTTGGCGGTGGCGAAGTTCGGCGCGCCCATCATCAGGTCCTCGGCCTTCTGCGTCATCGGGAAGACGATCACCTCGCGGATGTTCGGCTCATCGGCGAGCAGCATGACGATCCGGTCGATGCCCGGTGCCGAGCCGCCATGCGGCGGGGCGCCGAACTTGAACGCGTTGATCATGCCGGCGAAATTGGTGTCGACATCGGCCTGGGTGTAACCTGCGATCTCGAACGCCTTGTACATGATCTCCGGGCGATGGTTGCGGATCGCGCCCGAGGACAGCTCAACGCCGTTGCAGACAATGTCGTACTGGTAAGCGAGGATGTCGAGCGGATCCATCGTCTCCAGCGCCTCCATCTCGCCCTGTGGCATCGAGAAGGGGTTGTGGCTGAAGTCGACCTTCTTGGTCTCTTCGTCATATTCGAACATCGGGAAGTCGACGATCCAGCAGAATTCGAAGCGGCTCTGGTCGATCAGCTCGAGCTGCTCGGCGACGCGGGTGCGCGCGAGGCCGGCCAGCTTGGCGGCCTGCCCTTCCTTGCCCGCGGCGAAGAACACGCCGTCGTCCGGCCCGAGACCGAGCGCCTCGGCGATCTTGGCCATGCCCTCTTCGCCATGGTTGTTGGCGATCGGCCCGCCGAACACGCCGGCCTTGCGCGTCGCATAACCGAGGCCGGCAAAGCCTTCGCCCTGCGCCCAGCTGTTCATCTCGTCGAAGAACTTGCGGCTCTTCTCCGCCGTGCCCGGCGCAGGGATGGCGCGCACCACGTCGCCGCCTTCGACGATCGAGGCGAAGCGGCCGAAGCCCGAGCCCTTGAACAGCTCCGACACGTCGGTGATCAGCAGCGGGTTACGCAGATCGGGCTTGTCCGAGCCGTATTTGAGCATCGACTCGCGGTAGGGGATGCGCTGGAACGGCAGTGCCGAGACGGTACGACCCTTGCCCTGCCAGTCGGCAAATTCCTCGAACACGCCGTGCAGCACCGGCTCGATCGCCGCGAACACATCGTCCTGGGTGACATAGCTCATCTCGAAATCGAGCTGGTAGAACTCGCCCGGCGAACGGTCGGCGCGGGCGTCCTCGTCGCGGAAACACGGCGCGATCTGGAAATAACGGTCGAAGCCGGCGACCATCAGCAACTGCTTGAACATCTGCGGTGCCTGGGGAAGCGCGTAGAACTTGCCCGGATGCACCCGGCTCGGCACGAGATAGTCGCGCGCGCCCTCCGGCGAGGAGGCGGTGAGGATCGGCGTCTGGAATTCGGTGAAGCCCTGACCGATCATGCGCTGGCGGATCGAGCTGATCACCTGGCTGCGCAGCATGATGTTGGCGTGCAGCCGCTCGCGCCGCAGATCGAGGAAGCGGTACTTCAGGCGCACATCTTCCGGATATTCCGCGTCGCCGAAGACTGGGAGCGGCAGCCGCTCCGCAGACGACTGTACGACGATCGAACTCGGGAAGATTTCGATCTGGCCGGTCGGGAGCTTGGGGTTCTGCGTTTCCGCCGAACGAGCGGAAACCTTGCCCGTGACGGTCAGCACCGACTCGGGGCCGGCCGCATCGACAATCGGAAACAGATCGGAACCTGTTTCCACGACGACCTGGGTAATCCCGTAATGGTCGCGCAGATCAATGAAGAGCACGTTCGAATGCTCACGCGTGCGGTGCACCCATCCCGACAAGCGAACCTCCTGTCCGACTTCGGCAGCGGTCAAGGCGGCGCAGGTGTGCGTACGATAGGCGTGCATGGCGTTGTCTCTTAATCTCGTCAGGCGTCACCCCAGCGAACGCTGGGGTCTCGTGCCGCAGGGCGCGCGGCCTCCTCTTGAGATGCCAGCTTTCGCTGGCATGACGGGAGGAGGAGAGCGGCGCTCGCGCTTTCCCTTCACACGCCACTTTGTCAAGGCGCGCGACTATGGCTATGGGGCCAAGATGCATATTCATCCGTTGATCAACGACACTGCCACCCTCGCCAATCTCTGCACCAGGCTCGGCAATGCCGACTTCGTCTGTGTCGACACCGAGTTCATGCGCGAGAGCACCTTTTTTCCCGAGCTGTGCCTCATCCAGATCGCCGACAGCGAAGAGGCTGCCGCGATCGATCCGATGGCCCCGGGCCTCGATCTCGCGCCGTTGCTCGAACTGCTCGTCGCCAACGACAATGTGCTCAAGGTCTTCCATGCCGGCGGGCAGGATCTCGAGATCATCTACAATCTCACCGGCAAGACGCCCTTCCCATTGTTCGACACCCAGATCGCCGCCATGGCGCTGGGCCAGGGCGAGCAGGTCGGTTATTCCAACCTGGTCGATTCGTTCCTCGGCATCCAGGTCGACAAGGGGGCGCGCTTTACCGACTGGAGCCGCCGTCCGCTCGACGCGCGGCAGATCGAATATGCCATTGGTGACGTCACCCATCTGGCGAAGATCTTCCCCAAGATGCTCGACCGGCTGCGCAAGAACGGGCGCGGCGCCTGGCTCGATATCGAGATGGAGCGGCTCGGCGACCCGGCCAATTATGCCAACGACCCGGACGAGGCGTGGAAGCGCGTGCGCATTCCCGGCCGCAAGCCCGAGGTGCTCGGCCGTCTGAAGGCCCTGGCGCGCTGGCGCGAGCTCGAGGCGCGGGGCAAGGATCTCCCGCGCGGCCGCATCGTCAAGGACGAGACGCTGGCCGATCTCGCCGGGCATCCGCCGAAGAAGCAGGCCGATCTCGCCCGTGTGCGCGGCCTGTCGGCGACCTGGGCGCAGAATGATATCGGCGCGCGCCTGATGGCCTCGCTGGAGAATGCGCCGCCGATGAGTGCGGACGAGATGCCGGCGCGCGACGACCGCAAGCCGGGCCTTGGCAAGGACGGCGCGCTGGTCGCCGATCTGCTCAAGCTGCTGCTCAAGATCCGCTCGCGCGACATCGATGTGGCCTCGCGCCTGCTGGCGCGCAGCGAGGAACTGGAAGCGCTTGCCGCGGGGCAGCGTGACGGCCTGGCGATCCTCACCGGCTGGCGCTTCGACCAGTTCGGTCGCGATGCGCTCGATCTGGTCGAGGGCCGACTCGGCTTCACCGTGATCGGCGGCAAGCTCAAGATGACCCGCACCGCCGACGTCGAGCCTGCCACCGACCTGTGACATAATTCGCCGGGTTCCGGGCGGGGGCGAAAGCGCGCACGCCCAAGGAAAGCAGCCCCTGCGCGATCGCGGTGTTGGATAATTTTGTCAGTTGCTGCCCGTGACCAGCTTCGCCTTGCGGCCTAGTCGCAGGGCGAGCGCGCTATGGCGTCGTT